>Ga0208900_1000684_pt1 | contig 20566 bp, 21 predicted proteins | sample AntAceMetag02UKK_FD_184763 | JGI IMG/M metagenome (GOLD analysis project Ga0208900, IMG submission 184763) | Saline lake microbial communities from Ace Lake, Antarctica - Antarctic Ace Lake Metagenome 02UKK (SPAdes) (version 2) | ecosystem: Environmental > Aquatic > Non-marine Saline and... | reverse complement strand
TGCTGAAGCCTGGACCACGGATCATACGCTTGTCAGGAAATATGATATTGAAAGTGGGGCGGGCTATAATCCACAATATTTCGACGTGAGTGTGCAATGGGATTTACTGCCCATCGATACTTTCGACAGTCTTGGTTTCCACAATTCCGCTTGTGCATCTGTCCTGCCCCCACATTGGAGTTTTACACCTACTAATTCATTTCATTCTTTTTCAATCCCTTTGTCAGCAAATCCAGCTTTTAATGGTTTGCCATTGCCGGCAGGCAGCTGCATCGGTGCTTTTTACCTTGACGGACAGATTGAAAAGTGCGGAGGCTATAAATTATGGGACGGTCTTTCCAGTACTTCTGTACCGGCCTTTGGCGATGATTTTCTTACTCCCGAAAAGGATGGTTTTGACCATGGCGAAAATATTATCTGGAAAGTATTCATTCCGGAAACCAATGAAGAATATTATGCTTTGGCCAAATACAATCAGGGCCTGAGCCACGATGGAAAATTTTATTCCTTTGGAATTTCAGTACTCACAGCCTTCGATGCCTACGAAACAGAGCAACAAACCCTGAGCATTGTCATGGGATGGAGTGCTGTATCATCCTATCTCCAGCCAAAGTGGAAAAACATTGAAAGTGTTTTTGGAATCGACCTCCAGCAAGTTATTTTTCTGGGTGATGGTGTAAAAAGTTACTATCCGGGCGAATCGGTTTTTGATCTTACGGATGTCGAAATGAACACGGCATATCTTGTTAAGTCGCAAGCAGGTTTTGATTTGGAATTGGAAGGGGTTTCCGATCATCAACAAAGTCTGCAATTGTATGCCGGATGGAATTTACTACCAATTTTAAGTACATGCCCTCTTTCGCCTTTTGATATTCTACTTGCTCTGGATGATGCCCTTGTACAGATCAAGGAAATTGCAGGAAATAAAGTTTACTGGCCCGAAAAGGAGATCGGTACCTTGGAAACGATCCTTCCCGGTAGGGCCTATTATATTTTGCTCAACGAAGATGCTGTATTGTATTTTGAGGATTGTGGGAAGGAGTAGAGAAGATGGTGGAAAGGTTTATAGGGGTTATAGGTGTATAGCGTAAATAATACCCGATTTCTGAAGACTGGTTACTGTAGACTGATAACTGACAAAACGCCAAACGAATAAAATGAAACTACCCGAAAAAACCGTTGAACGCCTGAGCCGTTATCGGAGGTTGTTGTTGAATTATCAATTTCTTGAGAAGCCTTTTATTTACTCCCGGGACTTGGCAAGGATGTTAAAAATTAATCCTGTGCATGTTAGGCGCGATTTGATGTTGCTGGGAGTTAGCGGAAGCCATTCCAAAGGGTATGATGTACAGCAACTCATTCGGGAGATTTCCCTGAAACTCGAATGCACCACTAAGAAAAGCGCCTGTATTGTTGGCTTCAGCCATACCGGCAGGGCAGTGCTCGAATTGTATGCCGAAGGCGGAACCCCAATTAATATTACTGCAATCTTTGATGTTTCCACAAAATCAATCAATAAGGAATTTTTTGGGGTATCATGTTATTCGATGGAGAATCTGGTTGAGATGATCGCTGAAAAAGAAATCACACTTGTTATATTAACCAATGTGGATGAAGAGATGGGTGGCATTAAGGATTTACTCATCGCATGTGGAATCAAAGGCATCATGAACCTGACTTCCCAAACCATTGAAGTGCCCCCGCAAATCCACCTGGAGGAATACGATTTAAAAACTTCCTTAATAAAGCTTACTTATTTCTCGGAAGCCTGATCAGTCTTAGGTTCGACATGAATTGTAGCTACCATTCCGAGCTTTTCCTTAATTGAATTTTCGATGGCTTTTGTGATGGAATGAGAAGTCTCCACATCCATTTTACCGGGTAAGCGGATGTGAAAAGTCAACTCCTTGTGATTGCCATAAGAGTGGAGGTGTATGTGGTGTATGTTGGGATCGAAGCCAATTTCTTCTTTTACTACGCCCACTAATTGATCGATTAGCTTCTTATTGGGCGCTACCCCCATAAGGTTAATAATAGCATCTTTCAGGATTTCGTAGGCAGCATAAAGGATCATCAAGGCTACGATAATTCCCATTACTCCATCAATCCACCAATAAAACCTTCCGATAAAAATACCCACAAGTATCAGTACCGAAGAAATAGCGTCGGTCCTATGATGCCAACCATCTGCTTTAATGGCAGTGGAGTTGGCCTTTTTTCCGGCCCAAAAAGCAAATTGTGCCAGCCCCTCCTTCAAGAGAATCGAAATGATGGTAACCACTATGGCTACAATTCCGTATTTGGCTTCTGTTTTATGTGACAATCTGCCAACGCTGTCGATAATAAATTCGTAAGCAACAAATCCTAAAAAAGTAGCAATTAAAATGGAGGCAATCAACTCGGCCCTTCCATGGCCATAGGGATGCTTCTCGTCTGGTGGCTTTGAAGAAATTTTTGCAGCAACAAGTATAAATACCGAACTCAACGAATCGGAGAGTGTGTGCCAGGCATCAGCTAAAATAGCCACCGACCCCGAAACCGTGCCTGCCCAATACTTCAACCCAAAAAGCAGTGTGTTGACAGCAATAGAAGACCAACCTTCAAGATAGGCTAACTTCACGAAAGCGTCTTTTGTATCTGGTTTGCTAATAATTTCTGTATGCTTGTGCTGGTGTTCTGACATCGTGTTAATTTCAATTTTGAACCCCAAAGATACAATCAAGTGACAAGGCTTCCAAATATGCAGCTAATTTCTAAGTGTACTGGATTAAAATAGGGAGAATGATAAAATGATAAAATGATAAAATGATTAAATGATAGAATGCTTCAATGCGGCAATGATGAAAGGATAAAAGAAAAAAGCATCGTTCTTGGCTTTCTGGACGAAAATATAAAGAAGGTTTGAGAATTGTTAAACCAGGCTCAAATATAAGATGTGACGCGCAACAGAAAGGCCATTTTATAGTTTCACGGTCAAGCTTAATCCACCGGAGTTGAGGCCAAATGAAAGTACCTATTTCAATAATAATTGTAATGTGATTAGTTACGTCAGTTATTAAGAAAAGTTAGTTTTTCACAAATTTTAGAATCTTTGTTATGCCTTCATTTTGGATTCCGATAAAATAAATTCCTGTTGGAAGATCCGATACATCTATCGACTTGCCAGTCCTATTAAAGTTAACGCTTGAGCCATTAGAATTGTAAATTGTAATTTCTGCCCAAGATGAAATTCCTTTGGCATTGTAATCTTTCACGTATTGTGCCTTCAGGCCAACCGATCTTATGTTATCGTAAGTAACAAAGGTATTTATTGAATTTCCCAGCAAATAGGGGCATTTCACCTGATCATCCCAGAAATAGGTAAACTGATCCATCTTTTTCATGATGTTGTAATATAGCGGCTGTCCTTCGTCTTCCGAAAATGTGGCGCCATCATAGTCGGTGTGTGGGCCGTAAAGTTGGGTGCAGTTGGCCAGGCCTTTTCCGTAAAACGCAATGCCAATATTGATCATCTCTGCCGGGACATTGTATTCCTGGGTAATTTTGGTAAAAGTTCCATCGAAACACCAATCCGGGTTGCCAACAGCCGGTGAATATAAAGGAGTGTGGTGCTTGCTTTCAGGATCCCATGAGCCATGAAAATCGTAGGTCATCAGGTTGATACAGTGATCGACAAAATTTTGTCTTTTGATTGGATCAGCAGCAATGTCCGGGAAATTATACGAATCATTCCATCCGCCAATTGAAGGCAAAACCTTTGCCCCAGCCTGAGTTGCAAGATATGGGAGGCTTTTGGTGGAATCATGTGCTTGGACCGGCCACCATATCATCGGGCCTAACAAAATATTTTCATCCGCCCAGGCATCCCTTTGGGAAAAGACGGGGCTATTGATCCGCCAGCATTATTTATTCATGAATTAATCAGGGTAAAAAATCCTTCAGCTAATTTGCAATTTTTAACAAAACATTTGGTCCTATCAAGCTAAAGAGTATTACATTTGCACTGGTTCTCAAAAGAGAATTATTCCTAATAGGTAATTTATATCATATGGATTTGTCCGATATTAGAAATAAGCTCAATGAAAAAGGATTGAAAATCACACCTCAGCGTGTTGTGGTGCTTCAAGCTATTTATGATTTGAACAATCATCCAACGGCTGATATGATCATATCACATATCAATGAGTTGAATCCAAATATTGCCGTAGGAACGGTTTACAAAACTTTGGAGACTTTTGTTCAGAAAGGCCTGATCATAAAAGTGAAAACCGATGGGGATATTATGCATTATGATGAGGTCATGGACAATCATCATCACCTGTATTGTTCCGATTCTGATAAAATAGAAGATTATTTTGATGCCGATCTCGATCAGGTTATACATGATTATTTTGAGAAAAAGGATATTCCGAATTTCAAGATTGAAGACATTAAACTTCAGATCAAAGGAAGGTTCCCTAATAAAGCAATTAAAAAATAATTACATTATGGAAAAGAAAAAATTAACAACAGCCTCAGGTCAACCTTTCTTTGAGAACGAAGATAGCCTGACGGCAGGCCCAAGGGACCCTATCCTCTTGCAAGATCATTATTTGCAGGAGAAACTGGCTCACTTTAATCGTGAGCGTATCCCTGAGCGGGTTGTGCATGCCAAAGGTACGGGCGCATTTGGAAAGTTCAGGGTAACACATGATATTACAAAGTTTACGAAAGCAAAACTCTTTGGTAAAGTTGGAAATGAGTGTCGTGTTTTTCTAAGGTTTTCTACGGTTGGAGGGGAAAAGGGAAGTGCTGATACCGAAAGGGACCCAAGAGGTTTTGCTGTAAAATTTTACACTGAAGATGGTAACTGGGACTTGGTAGGCAACAATACACCGGTATTTTTTATTAAGGATCCGAAAAAGTTCCCGGATTTTGTTCACACCCAAAAACGTGACCCTAAAACAAACCTGAAAAGCCCAACCATGATGTGGGATTATTGGAGCCTTAACCCGGAAAGCCTGCACCAGGTAATGATTTTGTTCAGTGACAGGGGGACACCTGATGGATATCGCTTTATGAATGGCTATGGGAGCCATACATTTTCGATGATAAATAGCAATAATGAAAGAGTGTGGGTAAAGTTTCATTTCAAGACTCAACAAGGGAATAAAACTTTTACCGGCAAAGAAGCTGAAACGATGAAAGGTAAGGATCCCGACTATGCCCAGCGCGATTTGCTTGAAGCTATTGCAAAGGGAGATTTCCCAAAATGGACTTTGAAAATTCAGGTCATGACCAGTAAACAGGCTAAATCTTTTAAGTGGAACCCATTTGATATAACAAAAGTATGGCCCCATACTGAGTTTCCATTGATTGAGGCAGGAGTGTTGGAATTAAATAAGATACCTGATAATTATTTCGCTGATGTTGAACAATCAGCTTTCGCTCCTTCGCATATTGTTGATGGTATCGGGCTCTCTCCGGACAAACTATTACAGGGAAGGATCTTTGCCTACCCTGATGCCCATCGTCACAGGTTAGGGGCCAACTATGAACAAATTCCTGTAAATCGCCCTGTTAGCCAAGTCAATAATCACCAAAGGGATGGCGTCATGAGTGTTGACGGAAATGGAGGGGACAGTCCGAATTATTTCCCAAACAGTTTCGATAATATTGAAGCCGATAAAAAATATAAAGAACCCCCTTTGGCTTTGGATTCCGATATTGCCGATAGCTACAACAGGAATGAAAATGACGATGATCATTATAGCCAGGCGGGATTGTTATTCAGGAATGTGATGACTGATAAGGAAAAGCAAAACACGATCAACAATATTGTTGCGGCGATGAGTGGGATATCAGGTAATAAAAGGGGCGTTATTATTTTGAGGCAATTAAAACACTTTTATAGAGCTGATATCGAGTTGGCAAATCATATTGCAAAAGGACTTGGGTTTGATTTTAAACCGTAAGCTCTGAATGTTTAATCTTGATACTAAGAATTGAGTTTTTCAAATTAATTACATATTAACTAATTTTAAATTTTTATAAAAATGGAAGAGAATTTAGAAATGGCCATTTCGATGCCACGTATTGGTGATGCTGCGCCAAAGTTTAAAGCAGTAACAACACAGGGCGAAATCAATTTCCCCGAAGACTATGCTGGCGAATGGGTGATCCTGTTTAGTCACCCAGCCGATTTTACACCGGTTTGTACTTCTGAGTTTATGACTTTTGCGAGTATGGAGCATAAGTTTACCGAAGCAAATTGTAAGCTTGTTGGATTGTCGATTGATGGACTATACAGCCACATTGCATGGCTCAGGACGATTAAGGAAAAGATAGAGTACAAAGGGATGAAGGATGTTGAAGTAAAATTCCCGCTCATCGAAGACATCACTATGGAAGTGGCCAAAAAATATGGCATGATCCAGCCCGGTGAGGATACAACCAAAGCCGTTAGGGCGGTATTTTTTATCGATCCAAAAGGGATGATCCGTACCATTATTTATTACCCACTAAGCCTGGGCCGTAATTTCGACGAATTACACCGTGTTTTGTTGGCCTTAAAAACAGCTGATGAGTTTGGTGTTGCTACACCGGCAGATTGGCGTCCGGGTGATGATGTTATTGTACCACCTGCTGGCTCGTGTGGAACTGCACAGGAGCGTATGGAAGGTAAGGACGAAATGCATTGCTACGACTGGTTCTTCTGTACCAAAAAACTGGACAAAGACACTGTGATGGATGCTATCCTGAAAAAGTAGATTAAGCATTTTGAAATAGTCAAAGAGGCTGTCCTATTAAGGGATGGCCTTTTTTTGTCAGGCAATGTTAGGTCATTAATTTTGAGGAATAGTAAAGTTAATCGACTGAAACACATTATACATTTAATTCATGTGTTTTTTCAGGTCAGGATTTTCTTTTTGACCAAAGAATTTATTTTCCCTTCCTTCGTTTGGCTATCTGTTTTCATTCATCAAAATAAGGAGGATTTATAGCCATATTTACTTTTCGACATTATTAGAATATCAACCAAAACCAACATTAATGATATCTTACGATTATATGGGGGAAAACCTTCTGTTGGAGGAGTTCTCAGGAGAAGTAAATGAATATGAATTTCTTGACATCAAGAAAAGTGAATTAGCTCAAACTGATTATCCTAAAATCAGGGGCATTGTAATGGATTTCAGAAAAGCACGGATTGGCTTCAGTAAAAAAAAGCTGCAACAGCTCATTGAATTTTTCAAACGCTATAAAATCATTTTCGAAAATAAATCTATTGCCATCCTCACCAAAACCATGGAGCAACTTCAATTTGGTTACTTACTCAGGGATCAGTTAAAAGACCATCCTGTGTCCATACAGATTGAACAATTCTCTTCGAAAAATGATGCCTATAAGTGGATAAAGGATAAGTAGGGGGGCAAAGTTTAGAGTTTAGAGTTTGGAGTTTGGAGTTTGTTGGATCAGACTTATAGATTTGGGATAGAATCTAAACTGCGTTCTTTGCGATCTCTGCGGTTTGGGGGTTTTGTGTTCCTGAAAATGACAATTATTCCCTGCTATTGACCTTAAACAAATAACATGCACCGTGCTTTGGATTTTGCACCTTATCCTCTAAGCTTTGAAAATAAAACCATCACATGCATGTTATTCAAAAATAAATATCTTTGCTAAAATTCTAATACAATGAAAAAAACTGGTTTAACTATTCTTGCCATCATTTTGGCTGCATTTTATGCAATCCCGGCATCAGCACAAATTAAAGGTGACGACATCCTGGGCGTTTGGCTCAACGAAGACAAAGATGCCCACACTAAAATTGAAAAACGGGGAGATAAGTATTTTGGAAACATTATCTGGCTCAAAAACCCTATCGACGAGGAAACTGGCAAACCCAAACTGGATGATGAAAATCCTGATGAAGAACTTCAAAAGCGCCCGGTAATGGGCCTTGAACTGCTTAAGGGTTTTGAATTTGACGGTGATGACGAATGGGAAGATGGGGACATCTATGATCCCAAAAGTGGAAAAACCTACAGTTGCTGGATGAAATTTACGGATGATTCCCAAAATGAACTGAAAGTCCGTGGTTTTATTGGTGTGTCGCTGCTAGGGCGGACTACCTACTGGACGCGGGTTGAATAGGCAAGCCTGTCCTAACTATATCTTCGATCACTGTATGTAACTTTGCTTTTTCTTCTGCCAACAGATTCTTTACGTCGATTGCAGGATGAATTATTAACGTTACCGCTGTGGAAGTTACTGTTTCGGTATCCTCCAATATCTTATATGTATTGTTTATGGTAAGTGGCACGGCATAAGCATCTGCACCAATAACAAGTTTAAAAGCACCGGGCTTAAACTTCAACATATCAGCTTTGCGGCTTCTTGTCCCTTCGGGGAAAATAACCATGGAATGCCCCTTTTGAATATGCTTTATTGAGCGCTCGATGGTTTTAATAGTAGCACGTGGGTTACTTCGGTCGATCATAACACAATTTAAAGCCCTTAGCCAAATATTCATGATTGGAATCCTGGCCAATTCCTTTTTGGCAATAAACCCCACAGTTCTTGGAATATAACCGGTGATGAGCGGAATATCCATCAAACTTTGATGATTACTCACAAAACAAATATTATTGGATTCAGGTAAATTTTCAAGTCCTACAACCCTAACCCGGACGCCAATCACAATAAAAAACAACTTGGCATAAGACTTACCAATGCGATTGAGATACCGGAAAGCCAATTTATTATAACCAAACAACATCATAATCAAGGCAGGGACCATCATTGGTAAGGTGAGCATTACCGATACAAATGCATATAAAACTACGAGGCTATTTTTGAAGTTAAATTTCATTGGGAATTAGCTTGCCTGATATTTTGAGCAGGCGTGCAAAGATAGAAAAACCAAAACAGTGTTATTTATCCAAATATCCAGTCATTAGCCGGGCTGCAGTTTCAGATGCGCCGGTTCCCCCAAGTTTTTCCTGAAGGGCTTTGTAATCTTCGAAAATCCTTTTCCTGTTAACAGCATCAAGGACCAGGTCAAATTCCTGCTTCAGTCGGTCAGTATTCATTTCTTTCTGAATCAATTCTTCCACAATTTTCCGGTCCATGATTAAATTGACCAGTGAAATGTATTTGATGTGCACCAGTCGCTTTGCAATTTGATATGAAATATGACTGCCCTTGTAACAAACTACTTCGGGAACATTCAGCAGTGCAGTTTCAAGTGTAGCTGTGCCGGATGTAACAAGTGCAGCATGAGATATACCAAGCAAATCGTGGGTGCTATCGAAGACAAGCTTAGCATCAGCATCGCCTATGGTGTTTCTGTAAAAATCTTCAGGCATCGATGGTGCCCCAGCAATGACGAACTGAAACTCCGGATATTTAGGAACTATTGACAACATCACATCAAGCATTTTGCTGATCTCCTGTTTTCGGCTACCCGGTAAAAGTGCTATAATTGGCTTTTCATCCAACTGATAAACTGCCCTGAAATCCTGGCTGCACTTAAGTTTCTTTCGTTCGTTATCAATAGCATCGAGCAAGGGGTGTCCAACAAAATCAACATCTACATCATACTTTTTATAAAATCCCTGCTCAAAGGGAAGAATTACGAACATCCGGTCAACATATTTCCTGATCGATTTCACCCTGCCCTTTTTCCATGCCCAGATTTGTGGTGAGATGTAATAAAAAACCTTCAGCCCCTGTTCATGCGCATACTTTGCCATCCTGAGGTTAAAACCGGGATAATCAACCAGGATAAGCACATCAGGTTTGTAATTGAGGATGTCGTCTTTTGCGAGGCGGATATTTTTAAGGATCGTCCTGAGGTTTAACAACACTTCGGCAAAACCCATAAAGGCAAGATCGCGGTAATGCTTCACCAATGTTGTCCCCTGCCTTTCCATCAAATCACCACCCCAACAACGGAACTCTGCCTTTTCATCCAGCCTTTTCAATTCCAACATCAGGTTGGACGCATGCAAATCCCCCGAAGCCTCCCCGGCTATGATATAGTATTTCATGTAATTTGGGATTCAAAAATAAAATAAGCGATCACGTAAACGAAGGTGACAACCAACACAGCCTTGCCCGTTTTTTCCAATTTGAAATTTAATAGGTACATACGCATGTACACTACATTGATGATGAGTGCCAGGAGGTAGAGTTTTCCCAAGGGAAATGGGCGGAAGTTAAAAAGCCCTCCAAAAAAGATAAAGCAATAATAAAGCACAAACAAAAATACTATAGGGGATACTATTCCCATAAATGCCCCAAAGGCATATGAATCTTTTCTAAAAATCTTTTCCAATATTTTCATAAAACCATATTAGTGTTAAGTCATCCATATTTTGACGCTTGAAAGTGCTCCGCACGTTCCAAGGTCAAGCCTCTGACTTTCAAGCGTGCGAAGCACCTTGAAACGTCTATTAATATTACGCCAATTTTATCTTAACTTAACATTAGTTGTGATGCTGGACTAATCCTTTTTATTTGGATTTTCGCCTTTGGGTTCTGTTGAAAAATCAAAGCCCTCAACTACCTTCATCGCATCATAATCCGTAAAATCAAATTTCATAGGGACCACCGAAACATAGTTTTCTTCCATGGCCATGGTATCGGTACCTTCCACATTGTCGGGGTTGCTGAATACGCCCGTAATCCAGTAATAATCCCTGCCACGTGGGTCAACGCGCTCATCAAATTCTTCCACCCAGGAACCCATTGACTGGCGACAAACTTTTACTCCTTTAATTGCTTTGTCGCTATTGGCCGGAATATTCACATTTAGGCAAACACCTTTTGGTAGGCCTTTTTCCAATACATTGCGGGCAATAATTTCGATATATTTTTCAGTATGCGAAAGGTCTGCTGAATGTTTGTAATCATTGAGCGAAAAGCCAATGGCAGGGATTTTATCGATGGCTGCTTCAAACACCGCGGCCATAGTCCCTGAATAAATTACATTGATAGAGGCGTTTGAGCCATGATTGATGCCCGAAACCAAAAGGTCAGGGTTACGGCGCAGCACGATTTGCCTTCCCATTTTAACACAGTCAACAGGCGTACCGTTACAACCGTATTCTCTGTAAAACTCTTCTTCTTTCAGTTTTTTCACACGTAAAGGGCTCGAAACTGTTATGGCATGTCCCTGCGCCGATCTTGCTCTGTCGGGTGCTACAACAACCACTCTTCCCAGCTTTCGCATAACCTTGATCAGGGTACGGATTCCCGGTGCAAAAACACCATCATCATTGGTAACCAAAATGGTTGGCATATCATTAATTGTCTCTCTCATATTCATCTTTATATCTTTTGCAAAAATAGGAATTGTAAAATAACAGTTACATGTCCTTTGTTCAAAGTCCAATGTTTGTTATTCGATTCCTAACCCTTGAATTTTGAGTTTTGAGCTTTGAGCTTTGAACACTCAACTCTAAACTTCTAACTTTTTAGATCTTTGTAACTCCCGCAGAAATAATATATTTCATGATCTCCGTTGCAGATGCTTCAATTTTGGTAACATTTTCGGCCGGCACAATAAACAGGTTGCCCGACCAGGCGTAGGAGTGTGGCAGGTAAACTGCAATCTTCTTTTCAGTAATCCCAAGTTCAGTAAGGTCTTCATTGGTAATGAATCCGATTTTTTCGATGGCACCATCCGCACTTACTTTAACCAAAACCGGCTGGTTAAACCTCTTTTTCTGACCTACAAATGCCGACAAAAGATCTTTCACCGATGTGTAAATGATTTTAATCAGCGGTGCTTTACTAATTAAATGGTCAATTTTATTGGCTATCGGCCTGAATAAAAATGATGAACCCAGAAAGCCTATCAATGTTATCACGACAAGGATCATTAACAAGCCCAGCCCCGGAATGGTCACTCCGAGGTATCGCTCGATATATTCGTACAACAGGCCATCAAGCCAAACAAATGTTACATAAATGGCATAAATTGTTATTACAATCGGACCAATGTAAAGCAGGCCTTGAAAGAAATAGTTAAGCAAGCGTTTTGACATAGTGGATATTTTTAGTCATTTTTTTTGCAAAAATAAACTTTACATAATAACAACCGGGACAGGATAAAGTTGAAGGGTAGTATTATGTCCAAAGTTCAGAGTTCAAGATTCTCGGCTTGACCAATCCTAAATAGCATTGACCAAAAACTGCAAACTGGCGACTGTGAACTGAAGACTGAAGGCTGCTAACTGCCCACTCTCTTAAAACCTCTTCAAATCCTCATATAACCTGGCCGTTGGCAATCCGACGACATTAAAATAAGAGCCTTCAATTTTTTCGATGCCCACATAACCAATCCATTCCTGAATGCCATAGCTGCCAGCTTTGTCGAAGGGTTTGTAATGATCCACGTAATACACAATCTCCTCTTGACTTAATCTCTTGAAATAAACATCCGTTGACACATAGAAACTATGCCTTTTCAGGGTTGAGCGAAGACAAATGCCGGTGATTACTTCATGCTTTTTACCTGATAATTTTTCAAGCATTTCGAGTGCATGATTTCGGTCAGCAGGCTTGTTCAGGATTTCATCGCCCAGGCAAACGATGGTGTCGGCGGTGATCAATAATTCATCATCATTAATCTCATCTTCAGAAAATGTTTTGGCTTTTTTTTCGCAGAGGTAAAGTGCAACCTCCTCTTTTTTCATGTTGACATCAAAACTTTCGTCAACTGGTTTTATGCGTACTTCAAAGTCAATGCCCATTTCTTTGAGCAACTGCTGCCGTCGTGGTGATTTGGACGCCAGGATGATTTTATATTTTTCAAATGGGTTCATGAGTTTTGCGTTTTGCGTTTGCAGACGAGACCTGGAAGGTTTGGTTTGAATAAGATAAATCGTCTTGAATAAAATCTATATGCTTTTTGAGTTAAAACCTTCCAGGTCTTTGCGCTTATCGCTTTAGTATTGCGTTTTGTATTTCTGGTTGCGTTTTGGGTTTGAAATTGACTTATAGCCTTGATTTGAATTCTTAACTGTGCCCTCTGCGAACTTCGCGGTTAAGTTTTTGAATTTGAGGTTTTGTGTTTTGTGCTTTGAGTTTTTCGCTTTCAGATTTTATTTCATCTTCGCCTACTATTTCGACTTCAGCATCCCCTTAACATCTTCAAAACTCCCATCATTTGGTGCTGCTTCCAAATTCAAAATTTCACACATCAACGGGTAAAGGCTGACATTGGGGAAGGAAGGCTGGGAATAATTCTCGTTAAATACAGGTCCTGTGCCATAAAAAATGGCATGCATGTCAGTATTGCTATTGTCGTATCCATGGGTGCCACCAAAATACGCCCCCTTACTATCATAAAAAACGCTCCATGCGCTATCGGCAACTGCAACAAAATCCAGGGTGCGTGGGTTTTGGCCGTAATGCAAGCGCTCAGGGACTTCGGCAGAAGGCCATGCACTGATGTGATTTATTTCCGAAAGTTTCTCAGCTATATTTTCCTTAAACTCTGGCATTGCTTTTATAGTCCATATGGGATTGTTGCCCTGAATTTCTTCGATCCATTCTTTTGGTATAAATTCATTTAACATTACAACCCTATCATCAGAAGTGGGGCACATACCGTGATCAGAGGTGACGATAAAATTTACCTGATTTGCAATGGGCAACTGCTCGAGTTTATACAGAAATACACCGAGCAAACTATCGAGGCGTTCTATAGTTCCAAAAGTTTTTAATCCATCCGGGCCGGAGTGATGGCCTTCGCTATCGGGTTCATCAAAATACCACATAATGAGATGTGGCCGCTGAGGGTTGGGTTTCTGTAACCATGAAATAACTGTATCAATTCTGTTCCCATAGGGCATGTTGTGCTCATAGGTTTTCCAAATCGAAGGCCGGATACCTTTAATTTTAGCTTCAGATCCAACCCAAAATAGTGAGGCCGATTTTACACCTTGTTTTTCAGCAGTCACCCAGATAGGTTCTCCACCATAAAAGCTGCCATCGCTAACTGCATCGCGGTTACCCACACTGTAGTAACGGTCTTCAATAGGATCATAAAATCCATTTAAAACAATTCCATGATGATCAGGATAAAGGCCGGTAGCAAGCGTATAGTGATTTGGGAAAGTCTTGGTTGGGAAGGATGGGACCATGGATTTCGCCTTCACTCCCTGCTGTGCGATTTTATCGAAGTTTGGGGTATTTACTTTATCGGTATAATCCCACCTGAAGCCATCCATCGACAATACCACGAGATAAGGCTTTTGATCTTGTTGCTTTTGTTGGCTGTTACATCCAAAAAAGATGCCCGTGAAAAGTACAACCATTAGCAGCGCTAATGAGGCATATTTTGTGTTTTTGAATTTTGAATTTTGAATTTTATTTGTCATTTGGTATTTGATATTTGAATTTTGATATTTGAATTTTGTTGCTTAAATTTTTAAAAATGGTTGAATTGCCCTATCATAAATCCCATGTACCCATGCGATGGCCATTCCATAATTTGTAACAGGGACTCCTGCATCAATTGCAGGTTTTAACCTTCCCGAAATTTGCTTCCTGGTAATCATACAACCACCACATTGGATAACAATTGCATAATCATGAATATCCCTTTTGATATCGCTCAACCCGGCAACGACATCATATTCCAGTTTCTTGCCACTCAATTTCGATACCCAATTTGGGATTTTAATCCTGCCAATATCGTCGCAGGTAACATGGTGGGTGCAGGATTCGAGGATCAACAAACGGTCACCATCTTTAAGTTCTGATAGTTTTGATGTTCCTTTCATGTAATGCTCGAAATCCCCTTTGTGGCGGGCCAGCATAATGCTGAAACTGGTCATGGGAATTTCAGCTGGAACTGTTGCATCCACTTTATCAAACACCTGGCTATCGGTAATGACGAGTGCGGGTTTGGGCTGCATTTTGCTAATATAATCTGCCAGTGCATCTTCTTTAAGGATAACACAGATACAATCGTTGTCCAATGTATCACGCAGTGCCTGGACCTGTGGCAAAATCATCCTGCCTTCGGGTGCTTCGGTGTCGATGGGTGTAACAAGCAAAACAGTGTCGCCAGCCTTCACCAGATCGCCAATCATCGAACGGGATTTATAGGCTGTTTCAGGGGTGTGATTGCTAATGGCAGAAATAATCTCATTAATGTTATCCGGCTTGACCGAACTAAAATCCAAAATTTCGGTCTTGTATTTTTTGGTAATGATATCTTTTAGTTCATCTCCTACAACTTCAATATCCATCTTATTGTGGATCACAAAAAATGGAACTTCAAACTTATTGAAGCCTTCAATAAGTTTTACCTCGTATTCACCAAATTCATTTCCACTAACTAACAATATTGCCAAATCAATGATTTTGAGGACGGCCTTTGTTTTAGCAATGCGTTTTTTGCCCAGCTCACCACTATCGTCAATACCAGCGGTATCAACCAGAATGGCCGGGCCCACATCAGGAATCTCTATTGATTTTTTTACCGGATCGGTGGTGGTGCCGGCAATTTCAGAAACGATGGCAATCTCCTGATCAGCCAATGCGTTGATGAACGAACTTTTGCCATTGTTGCGCCGGCCAAATATGCCGATATGTGGTTTTGCATCCCTTCCTTTTGCCATCTCGAAAAATATATTTTGTGCAAAATTAGCATGATTTATTGTTTTGGGTAATTTTACCTGATAATTGATGTCATCAAATAAAATCATATCGGTTCAAAATCTGAGCAAATACTTTGGGCAAACACTCGCAGTGGATGATGCATCATTTGACCTAGGGCAAGGAGAAATTTTTGGTTTCCTAGGCCCCAATGGCGCCGGTAAAACCACTGCTATCAGGATGATGCTTGACCTTTTAAGGCCGGATGCAGGCGAAGTACATATCTTTGGAAAAAGCCTTAAAAACAATTCTATCGAAATCAGACAGCATTGCGGATACCTGCCCGGTGAATTTACAGCCTTCAAAAACCTGACTGCAAATGAATTTCTGAAAATGGCCACAACTTTAAGGAATTCTGCAACTGAAGGACTTCAACCACTGATAGAAAGATTTGATCTATCCAGACATGAGATGGATCGCAAGATCAAATACCTGTCGCATGGCATGATCCAAAAAATCGGGATCATTCAGGCTTTTTTCCACAACCCCGATTTGCTCATCCTCGACGAACCCACAACAGGCCTCGACCCGTTGATGCAGGACAGGTTTTACGAACTTCTGTTTGAAGAGCAGAAAAAAGGCAAAACCATTTTCATCTCATCCCACAATCTTGCTGAAATAGAAAAGCTCTGCTCGAAACTTGCGATTATCCGGAAGGGAAAAATCATCAGTGTAAAATCGATGGAAAATTTGAAAGCCGACCTTGGCCTTATCATCCAGCTTAGCTTCGAAAGACCCTTGGATAATTTGAATATTGCAGGCGTCAGGATAGTAGCAAACGATCAACTAAAAGCAACACTTATTCTGGAAGGTGAAATTACAAAAGTATTGGAGCAACTATCCTTACTGCCAATTTCGGACATTAATATTTCCAAACCCGGCTTGGAAGAAGTTTTCAGGAATTTTTATAAGACTGACACTGATGAAGAACTTTAGCTATGCCCGATACATATTAAAAGCAAACAGGGGTAGCATCCTTTTCGGAATGATTTTTATCAGTCTGCTACAATTCCTCATCCTGTTTCTTGTCGACACCTTCGACACAGAAGTGATGTTTGCGGCAATTCTGAGCCAGATGCCCGAAAACCTCAAAATCTTTCTTAACGATAGTTTCTTCAGCATGCTCACTTTCGATGGCGCTGCTGCTTTTGGGTTCAATCATCCAATGGTACTTGTGCTGCTGGTATTTATTGCCATTAACATCCCGGTCAAGCACATCGCCCATGAAATCGAAAATGGATCGATGGAATTATTGCTGTCGCTACCTGTGAAGCGTGAGTGGGTTATAACAAACCTATGGCTGACGGGAGTTGCAATCCTTTTCATAGTCATCCTTGCATCCCTGGTAGGTTCGCTGTTGGCTATTTACACCTTCCACTCCATTTCAATTGGGATATCACTTAAACTGTTGATGATAAGCACGAACCTGTGGCTATTATGTGTACTCATTATGAGTTACACACTCTTGTTTACAACTCTCGGAAAACGAAGTAGTTTTTCGGCAAATCTTGCGGCAATGTTTACATTGGCTTTCTACATGGTATTTTTTGTAAGCCAGTTGTGGGATGCCATTGAATTTACAGGGGCAATGAATATTTTCAACTATTACCAACCACAGGATATTATGATGGGTAGGGAGAGTTTTGTTGTGGATAGCATAGTATTATTCTTTGCAAGCATTGTTTGCTTATTGGTGGCTGTTTGGCAATTCAAAAGGAGAGATATTCCTTGATGGGAGTTTATGTGTTTGATAACCAGGATAAATAAATAATGCATTAGGATTCTGAAATAGACATTTGGTTGTAGGTTGCAGGTAGCAGGTTACAAGTCACAGCCTCCTGAAACTTGCATCCTGTAACTTGCAACAACACTATAATGAAAGTACAAAACAAAGATTACAGAACAATTTGGATGGAAGGCACATCGGTTTTTATGATCGAACAAAACCTGCTTCCATTTCAATTTCAAATTTTTGAATCGAAAGATTATTTACAAACCTGTGAAGCGATAAAAACGATGATTGTTAGGGGGGCAGGGGCTATTGGCACTGCTGCAGGCTTTGCTATGGCACAGGCTTTTTTGATGAGTAATGATTCGGAATTTATCCAAAAAGCAAAATCAGACATTGAAGCAACCCGGCCAACAGCCCGAAACTTGTTTTATGCAGTCGAAAGGGTTTATGCTCAAGGATTGATTTCAGTTGAAAATGCAGTAATTGAAGCGCAAAAAATTGCGGATGAAGATGCGGCAGCTTCAAAGGCTATTGGAGATTTTGGCAATGAATTGATTAAACCAGGATTCAGGATCGAAACACATTGCAACGCCGGATGGCTGGCTTTTGTAGATTATGGAACTGCCCTTTCGCCGATTTATAAGGCACATCATTCAGGAAAGGACATTTTCGTTTGGGTTGACGAAACCCGCCCCCGCAGCCAGGGCGCAAGATTAACAGCATGGGAATTTCAAAACGAGGGTGTGCCACATAAAATCCTGCCGGACACAGCAGGTGCCTGGTTGATGTCGAAGGGCAAAGTGGACATGATGATTGTTGGAGCAGACCGCATTGCAGCCAACGGCGATACAGCCAACAAAATCGGAACTTTCGAAAAAGCCATTATTGCCAAAACATTTGGCGTGCCTTTTTATGTAGCTGCTCCCACATCAACCTTTGACCTGGAATGCAAAAGTGGAAATGAAATCCCAATTGAAGAAAGAAGTGATGAAGAAGTGCTTTTTCAAACCGGGCCAGATGAGAATGGGGAAATCAGAAAAATAAGGGTAGCCTCACCCGGTTCATCAGCCATCAACCCAGCCTTTGATGTAACGCCAGCAGAATATATTACAGGGATCATTACAGAGAAAGGTGTGGTGAAAGCCAGCAAAGAATCAATTGGGGAATTATTCAGATAATGATGTGGTATTTCATCATTCATCCTTCCCATCAAATCTGACCTACTTTGGCTATACATATTTCATATAACAGCAAAAGTGGTCTAATTCCGGAGAAAACGCACCGAAAAACCATTTTGTTTACTAAAGGTGCCACCCTGAATTAATTGGCTACTGTCGTAATACAAGCCACGAAACCATGCAGTATTTGCTGAGGTCTCTGTGGAAGACCAAAAGAAAACGTATCGGCCCAAATAGGCGAATGGGCCATAGCTGTATCGATAACCAGCCGGAAGACCAGAAAATCCGTGATCGTCAGTACCATAAATTAACCTATCATAATGCCTCCACCGAGGGTGGTCAGAGGTATTGCATTCTCCAAGCTGAGTCGAACCTATCTGCCTGCACGATTTTAGCTCATCTCCGTGTGGTGATCCAGTTCCGCCAATATAGTCGCTTAAAACATTCCACTCTTCATTAGTGGGCACATGCCACCCTCCCGGGCATAATCCATTGTTAAAATCAACAGCATACCAATTGTAAAGCGCCCCGTACAAATCTTTCCAATCTGCATCATTATTATACCAAACATAAGCGCCATAACCCAGGTTGTCCCAAATGACTCCAGATGTAACATTGGGAATCGGTGTGCTGTCTGAATATTTAGTGGTTCTTAGGTTCGAAGCCATCCAGCATTAGGAACCTATGAGAACTGTTCTATAAACATTGCCGTCAATATCGCTTATTGTGGGCATGCCAGGGCAGGGATGAACAGCATCAAACAGGAAAGTATATGTTTGACTTCCCCCTGGTGAATCCGTAATGGTTTTCTCTCCAATATCTGAATAGGCAGTGTATCTAAGGAAGTCACTAGGGTTAAAAACAAAACTTTCTTTAATATTTACTGATTTGTACTCCTTCAACTTGTCCGATAATCCGTTGTATAAAAGTTTACAATTTCCTCCAAGTAAGGTATTAGACGGAGAATTTAACATTTTAATTGATTGGCTTTTATGATTTACCCGGACAGTTAAAACATAAACACTTTGCATGCCAGGGAAAAATGTAAAAGAATGTGCCCCTGCATCTAATTGATTTTCATAGCGCAGCAATTCCCGGCCTATGATATCATTTACCGTGATAAGAAAATGTGCTCTTTCCGGCACATTGATATCCACAAAGGTTTTTCCAACTATCGGGTTGGGGTAATTCTGTGAAATCAACAAGGCATTTTCCTTGCTTCGATGATCTTCAACACCTGTAACATAATCAAGGATCAATACAGTATCCGGCGCAAAAAGCGTTGTATCGACTCCCTGGGTGAGGTTCTCAATAAAAATACTGTTTAGAGGGACTTGCTGTCCGTATTTGCTAGCGGTGAACGTTAAGGTAATTGCGGGCTTTTGGCCAAAGGAGCTGACAAAAAATCCAAATACGATAATTGAAAGTAAAACTTTTGCTTTTCTAATGGACTGAATATTCATCTGTCTTTATCAATTCTAATGATACGCTTGGTTTCTTAAATCCTCCAAAGGATTTTCAATTTGGTAAAGATAAAAAGAATTCAAAAATACCCGTGTATGATGGATTACAAAAGCAGACTGAGCCCAGGGTTCACCCGGTTCTTCAGCTATTAACCCGGCCTTTGATGTAACACTGGCAGGATATAATACAGGGATAATTACTCAGAAAGGGATTGTAAAACCTGGTATGGAAAATATTAATAGGCTATTCAATTAATTTTCTTATTATTTCAGGGTTTTAAAACGAATATCCAAGATTAAGATATACTCCATTTGCAAGGGTAATTTCACATAAAATGAAATTAGGACCAGCCTTAATTTTTGCACCAAACCCAAAATTTAAAGCTGGTATAACAGTAAAATCGTTGCTATCGCCAACATACTTATAATTTTCGAGATCATAATAAGTGGATACTAATAAAGCTAATCCAACACCCAGGTATCCATATGGCCTGATAGCACCGGATTTGGCATGGAAGTTAACCCCAATTGGA
>Ga0208900_1000681_pt1 | contig 20610 bp, 21 predicted proteins | sample AntAceMetag02UKK_FD_184763 | JGI IMG/M metagenome (GOLD analysis project Ga0208900, IMG submission 184763) | Saline lake microbial communities from Ace Lake, Antarctica - Antarctic Ace Lake Metagenome 02UKK (SPAdes) (version 2) | ecosystem: Environmental > Aquatic > Non-marine Saline and... | reverse complement strand
TTGAGCCACACTGGCAAATATAAACACCAATTTTACTTTTCATTTTTGCCTCCTCTTATATAGCTTGCTGTTTCGGCTGATGCGGCTCCTGCCGAAAGTATCGAATCAGGAATGTCCATTGGCCCGGATGCTGTACCGGCAACAAAAACTCCGTCCATGCTGGTTTTTGCCGGGCAACATAATTCATCAACTTGTTTAACATAATTGAAATCATCGTGTTGGATGGCTTCCTTTTTGAACATGCCCGAAAAATCGGTATTGGCTAAAATCCCTACCGATAATACCACGAGATCATGTTCTGCTTCTTTAACCTTACCATCTTCAAAATCCTCGTACCTCAACAGCAGGTTACCATCTTCTTTTTCATCAATCCTGCCAATTTTGGCTTTAACAAATTCAACGCCCATTCCTTTTGCCTGCTGGTAAAATTCACAAAATCCTTTCCCAAAAGCCCTAACGTGCAAATAATAAATGGTAACATCAGCCATAGGCAAGGCACCCATTAAAAGTTGGGCCTGTTTGGTCGAATACATGCAACATACCTGCGAACAAATTGGGTTTCCCACGGTTTCATCTCGCGAACCCACACAAAGCACATAGGCGATGTTATCCGGCATTTTGCCATCTTTGGGGCGCAACACAGAATTGAACGGCCTGGTTGGGACCAACTGGCGTTCCATCTGCATGGAGGTAACCACATTTTTAAACTTACCATAACCATAACGCGGCATCAGTGTAGGATCGAAAAGTTTAAAACCCGTTGCAAAAACTACAGAAGCAATTTGAATTTCAGTAACGATATCTTCCTGCGAAAAATCGATGCAATGTGCCGGACAAACTTTTTCGCAAGCACCACACAAGATGCAATTTTCGATATCGATGGCAGCAATTCTTGGGTTGGCAATGCTAAAGGGGACATAAACAGCTTTTCTCCCAACAAGATCATATTGATACTGGTCGTCAACCGTAACCGGGCATTTCTCCTCGCATAGCTGGCAGCCGGTACAATCAGTGGTAACATATCTTGGCTTTTCGACCAGGTTGGCAGTAAAATTGTTTTCACTGTGTTTTACAATGTTTTCGATGACCGAATAGGTGTAAATTGTTATGTTTGGATGTCTGGCTGTTTCCGAAACCTTTGGCGTTGTAATACATGCCGAACAGTCGAGGGTAGGAAACACCTTGCTAAGGTGGATCATCTTCCCTCCCAGGGAATAATCTTTTTCGACAAGGATTACCTTGTAGCCGAGGTTGGCAAGATTTAATGCAGCCTCCGCGCCAGCAATACCTCCTCCAATTACTAAAGCATCAAATTTGTTTGCTTGTGTCATGTTTATTGACCATTTTTATAGTGAGAATTCATGTATTTAATTAGCTGATATTTTCGATATATCGATCACTTTTTGTTAAAGGCATTTATGTCATTAGCTTCGCTGTTATTTGCGCTTGCGCCACCGCTATAGCTTTAGCGCACGCGGTCGCGCGTCATTTGCACTTCGCTGTCATTTTAGGATTTTTAAGAACTACAAATGACCATCAATGCAAAGACAGACACTTCTAGTAAGTTGCCTATTTCAATCAGACAGGGCGGTTACAAAATTTTTCATGTGTTTCACAAAAGGTTCGGAGCAGACCGAACATATTGCCGCCATTTTCAGGCGAGCAGGTTCAATGCCTTTTTCCTGCATCATTTTGTGGGTGATACCTACCAGTTCCCCGGTTTTTTTGGTGCAGCTTTCGCTGAATGAACAATCGGTACCGTCTGCTGCAATGAATACCCCATCGAAACCTTTTTCGAAGGCATGGAGTATCCACCTGGGTTTGACGGCACTGGAGCATGGAACATTTACAGTAAGCACCGTGGGCGGATAATGCTGCTTCAGTAATCCCGCTAAATCAATAGCGGGATCTGAAATCTTTTCCGTTGAAAATACAAGTATTTTTGGCGCAGAATTAGTCGTTTCCATCGCAGCTTAACCCTTCTTGAGGTAGATTTTAAAGTAGCCTGATTCTTCAGCTGTTCCCAGATATTCGTGTCCTTTTTTACCTGCCCATTTTGGGATGTCACGTTTTGTACCTTCATCAGCTGAGAGTACTTCCATAATTTCACCCGAAGCAATGGTGCCAATAGCTTTTTTTGCTTCCAATAGTGGTCCCGGACATGCTGTGCCTCTTGCATCTACAGATTTAGTAACTGTAATTGCTTGTAATTCTTCTTGTGTCATGATCGTTAAATTTTATGATTTATATAAAAATGTGTATGTCTGATTCTTCGGCGGAAGTAAGGTATTCGCCAATACCACAAAGGTCATCCACCAGGTCGTTGAAGTCATCAAGCTTTTCGCCGCCCCAGATTTTTCCGGCAAGGCTACAGATGTAAACCTTCACGTTGGTCATCTCCTTCGCCATCGTAAAGAATTCGTACCACGAGGGTACATTTAACTTTTCGAGTGAATTAATAAACTCCTTTTGCAAATGAGTAGCTTCGGCTACATTGTCGATTTTGTTTTCGTTGCCTTTTATGAATGCGCGCGCCCCCTGGAGAAGTACAAAAATTTCAACATCCATATCGTCGGCAGCTGCGCCACTCAGAACAACACCTGCAGCTGTTAATTTATCGAGACTTCCTGAGAATAATCCCATGCATAATTTTGCCATAATTTTATAATTTTATTGTTTGTATACTTTTTAAAGAACTAAATTGTTTCACGGTTTTCCTGTTCAGGTCTCATCCCCCACAGCCACCCGATTCTTCCACGGGTGCTTCTTTTTTTGCAGGTCCATCACCCCCTTCTTCAAAAATATCGGGATAGGTTTGGTACCATCCATCCCATCCATTTCCGATCATTTTTACTTGTTTGTATTTTAATTTGAGTAGTGTTTCGGCGGCAAGTGCGGAGCATCCATCATTGTAACCGTAAATGTAAATCTCATCCCTTCTGTTGGTTAAGTCATTGGAAAATCCGATCATTCCGCGTGAAACATTTACAGCTCCCGGGATATGTGCTTCTACAAAATCTTCGCCCTGCCGGCAATCGATAATCTTAATTTCCTTACCGGAATCCAATATTGTTTTGAATTCATCAATCGAAACAGAACTTACGTTTGATTTTGCACCTGCGATCATTTCATCCAGGCTTTGGTATTGAATTTTCTGTTCGCATCCTGTTAAAAGAAACAGGAATAATCCGATAAAAAAAACCGGGCCCCGGAAGATTTTGATGTAGCTTGTATGATTATTTTTCATATTCTTATTCGTTTTATATGGATAATTATGTTCCTCCATGAACTTCAATTATTTTTCAGCTACTTCAGCTTTGCTAATTTCCGATTGCCATTTATCATAGCCCCCATCAAGATTGCTGACATTTTTATATCCGAGCTGGAGCAGGGTGTTGGTTGCCAATAAACCGCGATCGCCGTTCTGGCTGTAAATAATGATTTCGCTGGATTCCTTGTCGGGGACATCTTCAAAAAAATCTTCCCAGTAATCTGCATCCGAAATTTTGTATTCTATTATGCCCCGTGGAAGGATCACTGGCATGAGGTACATGTTGTAATCGTAGCTATCGTTGATGAAGCCTTCTTCAAATTCAGCTTTGGTACGTACATCGATAAGGTGAAAAGCCGCCTCGTCGTTTTCCAGTTTTGCTTTGAGGTCTTCAACTGAAATTTGATTTACACTTAATTTCAGGTCCATTGCCAACTCTTCCCCGTTTTCGTATATTCCACTACATCCCATTGCCAGGATAAGGACAGGTATCAGGTATATTAGTTTTTTCATAATTCTTGATATAAAAGATTTCATACAAATTAATAAGCGCTGAATTTTCCTGTTTTTTCGTTCCATTTCACAAATACATACCAGAGCAGGATTATCGCAGTGATAAGCGCAAAGGATCCTGAGTATCCGATATAATCGGGCAGAAAGCTTTTAAAATCCATCCAATGAGGAAGTGCATCTATAATTGGGGGAACGATGTAGAGTTTTGAGATTGGGGAAATGAGCAAAAAGCCCAGGGCTGATGCCCATAACTTAACCTGTCCTTCGCCCACTCTCCAAAGTGTACCAACGGCGCATCCACCGGCTAAGGTCATCCCCAACCCGAAAATAAATCCACCAACTGCTCCCCTGAAAAAGAAATGGGGGAATACCCAGGTCATTTCCCTGCTACGCAATGCTATGTCTCCGACACCAATACCGAAATATTTAATGGCTGTAAATCCGAACAAGCCAATCATCAAGCCTGCCATTACGCCAACTGAACCATCGGCTTCCCCGGTCATGAATGGATCGCGAAAAGCCTTGACAATGCAAAATCTTGCGCGTTGGCAAATCAGGCCCATCAACATTCCGATGACGATAAACCAGGCCATAGTTTGATTGAAGCCCGAATAACGGTAGGCAACAATAAAGGTAATGAGTAGCGCTAGCCAGCCAAGCCATTTTTGCCATCCGCCACTCTTTTTGGAAGCAGCAAGGAAAATGTAACTTTTTCCTGTGCTGAATTGCGGACGATTTTCCAACTCCCACATCAGGTATTTCAAGGCGATGATTACACCAAGGAACAGTCCAATGCTAAAAATAATTGCTCCTCCCGAGAGGGCTGGCAGGCCGCTAAAAAAAGAGCCAATCGTACATCCTAAGCCAAGGGTAGCACCGATAGCCATCAAACCACCTCCAATAAATCCTTTAATTAATTCACCTTTGGGAGGTATCCTAAGCGCAAACTCTTTTGAAAACAGGGCGCCAATAAACGCTCCTACTACCAAAAAAATACATAACATTCCATAAAGGTTTGTGCTTAATGGCGATACATGATCCAGGCCGAACCATCCAAAAATGGAGTACACGTTTTCGCCCCAGTTATTAAAACCACCGCTTGCCCCCCATGGGCTTTTGATGGTAAATAGCAGGATGTTTAGTGCACCCAGGATTATCCCACCAACCCACACCGGCCAATGCTTGCCAAAGAATGTGTTAAACAATAGGCCCAATGGACCCGGTTCTTTATTTTTTTCGGACATCGGGTCCTCCTATTTTTTCTGGATTAAAAAACGGAAAACACCATCTGACAATTCACCTTCTTCTATCACCGAGTTTCCGGTTTTATTGCACCAGCGGGGTAAATCCGATTTTGTTCCAGGATCGGTTCCCACCATCTCCAGTACTTCTTCCGATTTAAGTTCCTTCATAGCCTTTGCTAATTTCATCATGGGCATTGGGCAGGATAAGCCTTTACAATCCAATGTTTTAGTAATGTTACTTTCCATATTATTATAATGTTAAAATTTTATAAAAAATTAATTCAACAAAGGTATTGAGGGCTTTCATACAAAAAAGTTTTTGGTAGTGGGGTTTTGTAAAGAAAAATGTGGACATTTGTACAAGTTTATGTGATACGTATCACACTTTACTTTTTTTTGAGTTTTATCCAATATAGTGAACATGATTAAAGAGCATTGTAAGGATTGCAGTCTGAGGTCTTCAGCCGCTTCACATCTTAGCGACAATGAATTAAATGTTTTGGAAAATGAATGTGCACAGGTTCATTTTAAAAAGGGGGAAATAATATTTAAACAGGACGCGCTGGCTTCCAATATTATTTATTTAAAAACCGGGCTTGCTAAACTGCATATGGCAAGTAGGAAGAGAGATCAGATCATTAAGATTATTAAGGCGCCCGATTTCCTGAGGATTTCTACAACAATTGCTGACAAGGTTAATCACTATTCTGCCACAGCCATAGAGGATTCCATAGCTTGTTTCATCGATATAAATTCCTTTAATGAATTCATTTTAAGAAATGGTGAGTTTGCCTACGAAATAATAATTAGCCTGAGCAAAAGTGAGCTGGAGAGTTTTCGCAGGTGTGTAAACCGGAACCAAAAACAAACTATTGGCAGGGTGGCCGATGCATTGATCTATTTTTCGGAACAGATTTATTATAATGATGAATTTGATTTTCCCTTGTCAAGGAATGATCTTGCCGACTTAATTTGTAGTTCACGCGAAAGTGTAAGTCGTGTTTTGGGTGAGTTTGATAAAGATAAAATTATCAAACTGGATGGCAAAAAAATAAAGATTAGAAACAAAGCACTTCTCCAGCAAATTGGAAATAACGGTTAAACCCTGCTTTGTCAAACTATTGGAGCATAGTGTCTTACTAATGATATTGTAGCTTTTTTCCATCCATACGGACTTGCTTCGCTTCGTACGGACTTCCTTCGGTCGTTGGCAAGAAATTTCAAATGACAAATTCAAAATCCTCGCAAAGCGATGCCTATGGCAAAATATCTAAATCCAAAACACCAGCCTTGCCGGCTATGCAGGAATTCAAAAATTCAAAATTCAAAGATTGTAAATAAAGATTGTAAATAGTTACAAGATAATATTCCGATGTGCCCAATTGAGTTTTGAGAATTTGAAATTTGATATTTATTTGAGTTTTGTGCTTTTGCCAGGGGCGTCACAATGTGAGAGTTTTGGATTTTGGTAACGGGGGACAAATTGTTTGGCTTTGGCTCGTCCAGCTTAGGAAGGAAGTTACTGGTTATTCAGCTTGCACAAAATAATAATTTTCTTTTGTTGATAATATTTAATGTCCAAATTATCTTAAACGGACATGAGTGGGAGGGAAGAAGGGCTAAATTAAGTAACTACATTAATTTGGAAATTTGACGATGTGAAAATTTGTGCATTGCACCACTGTGTGGAAAATTAAAACCGCTTCGCGTGAGAAGAAAAACTGACGCGGATTAGCACGGATATAACGATAAAATAAATCCGTCCGACCAGTGAAAATCAGCGTCTAATTTTATGGAAATTGAATATTACAAATTTTGAATTTTACATTAATATCTGAATTCAAAAACATCGTTAACATGTTAGCAATAATGGTCTTCGTAAGAGCCTAAAACCAAAAACCGATACGGATGGCATTGTTAAAATTAAGCCCAAAGGTATTGTCTTTTTTCTCCGGATATTTCAGGGTTATTACCCCATCTTCTTTAACGGTGACCTCTTTGTATTTTACATTGTTCATGCCTAATCCCAATTCAATACCTGCATAAAAATAGCGCAGCATGTAAATATCGGCTCCTGTCACGATGTTGGCTTTAAAAGAATTGTAAGCCCGCTCGGAAATGATAAACACATATTGGAAATTACCCCACTGATCGTAAGTCATCCCTCCCATTCCCCAGGCGTTTTCCACTTCAGTTTTAACGACTTCAAAACTACCTCCTGAATAATAATCATAGTTGTTTATTTCATCATTGTATTCTGCTGATTTGGTTTCGAAACCAATATCAAAACCAACATAGGGAGAAACCCTCGAATGCTTAAAAAAATGATATTCAATTCCTGCATCAATCCCCCACGTTAAAGATTTCATATCATAGTTATCAAATTTCATAATATCATTGCCATCAATATAATAAACTTTCGGGAGTTCATCAGTTTTCTTACTATGATCGAAATTAAAACCAGTACGTAAAGCAATCTGGTTTGTAAAGAAATATTTTCCCCTAAAGGATTTCAGGTCAATAGGACCACTTTCGCTAAAGGGCAAAAAATCGAGTTCAAATGCAAAGTTGCCTTTGTTGGGCCTGAAATTTACAGTGTCAGTTCCTGATTGGGCAATGGCTGATAGGGAGATACAGAAAATGAGCAGCGTAATTATTTTTGATTTCATAGTGCATCTTTTTTGATTATTGATAATTTTAATAGCTTTGCAAATATAAAAAACTATTCAAAATAAAAAAAATGACAAATAGAAAAAAATTGCTCTACCCACTTATTGCACTTTTTGTCATCCTGTTTTCATCTTGCGAAAAGGATGATGACAAAACTTTTTTATTCCCAGGTATGTCCAAACTGGAATTTGGGTATAATGCCAATGTAATCGAACTTACCATCGGAAATATTGCAGATCAATCGCTGGAGTGGTCGGCCAGTACCCAGGACGATTTTCTGGCTTTCAGCAAAACATCGGGAATGATTGATGTAAACGAATATCAAACGATTTCGGTAAGCCTGCAACGCGATAAGATTGCAGGTGATTCTATATCATCATCCATCAAGCTAACAAGTAGTGTTGGTAACGATGTAAATATAAGCGTATTCATTCTCAATTATCCCGAAAACAAAATCCGCCTTTCGTACCGTGTTGCCGATGCAGCCTTCGATGCAAACGGACAGTTGCTATATATTTTACCCTCAGTGCCCGATTTTCTTGATATTTTTGACCTTAGCGATAAAACTTTCAAAAGGATTGACCTGGACCTAAATCAATACTCAAACATGAGTTTTCTGGAACTGATGCCTGATGGCAAAAACCTTTTTATATCTCAGCATAGTTTCCTGTACCAGTTTGACGTTGCGCAGGGAAAAATTGCATTCTCCAATCAGTTCGACGACTACTTAATTAGTGCTACAGGTACGCCCAATCAAAAACTATATTTAACTACCGACGACTGGAGCCAAAATTTTTACACCCTCGATGTTTCCACACATCAGCTAGTGTTAAATAATATTGATTTGGACGACTGTTATATCCAGGTTCACCCGTCCTGGAAATACCTGTACGGCACAGACTACTACGATGATTTTACAAAAATTGATATCCAGGGCGAAACACCGCAGGTGATCTATTCGAATTATTATTTAGGCGGTGCTGATAAAATCTGGATTACAGGCGAAGGCCAAAGGATAATTACTTCGGATAAACGGTTTTTGACCATTGACCCCGACTTACCGGGCGAAGACATTTTAAATTCTGAAAATATTAACAATTCCGCCTTTCCAGTAATTGGCGATGTTGCTTTTGATAAAGAAACAAATGAATACTATATCATTTTTAAACCATCAGATTATTACGAAAATTACGCCAGCCTACATGTATTTGATGAAACCATGAATCCCTTGCGCGAAATTGTTCCCGAGCCATTTTTGGAAAATACAAACAACGGCGGTTACGAATCGGTGCGAGCTACACCCAAAATAATTTTTAGCAACCCTGCTAACAACACCATTATTCTATTAACCAAAGCGGAATCCAATTCTGAAAATATCTATGGCATCGAAATCATCGGATCCGATTGATTTTTGTGTTTAAAGGTCTCCGATTGCACAGATTTTCGCACTCGAACTGAACCAAAAAAAAATATACTTTCGCCGACACACAAATTCATAATCTCAAAATGAAAACCCTCGGCAATATCATCTGGCTTCTTTTTGGCGGCATTTTCATCGCCATCGAATATGTTATTTCAAGCATCCTCCTCATGGTAACAATTGTGGGGATCCCATTTGGCATACAAACTTTAAAAATGGCTTCACTTGCCTTGTGGCCCTTTGGAAGGACTACCGTCACGAGGGATACTACCACCGGCTGCCTGTCAACTATCATGAATATTATTTGGATTTTTATTGGTGGTATCTGGATAGCACTTTCTCATTTTTTGTTTGGAGTGCTTTTTGCCATCACCATCATCGGCATCCCCTTTGCCCGACAGCATTTTAAACTGGCAACACTGGCGTTAACACCTTTTGGGAAGGATGTAGTTTACACAAAGTAGCCATTTCCCCGGAAACTTCTTTTCGCCCCATATTTTTGCATTCTTAGCAGATGTTGTTAATTTTGCCATAATTCAAAAAAAAAACAGGATTTATCATGAAAAAAACGCTTACAGTTTTAGCAATTATCTTAGCCTTTGCATCAATTGGCATGGCACAAGTTGAAGTTACCCCAAAAGCAGACACTAACTACATTGATGAAAATGAAAAAAAACAAGGTATTTGGGTCGAGGAATTTCAAAGGCTTAAATCATATGGTGATTATGTGGATGATATGAAAGTAGGATCATGGATCACTTATCATCCCAACAACGTCATCAATCTTGTGAAGTTTTATAAAAATGGAAAACTAGATGGGGTTGTAGTTGAAATCGACAAAAAGGGTTATTTCGTATCCGAAACCAACTATAAGAACGATCAGTTGCACGGAAGCAAAAAGAAATATGAACGCGGATCAAGACTTGTCCTGGAAGAAAATTACAAAAACGGTGAATTGGATGGGTTGAAACGCGCGTTTTATGATAGCGGAAAACCACAGGAAGAATCGTATTATATTGATGGGGTTAAATTGGGGATATCAAAGTGGTTTGGCTCGAAAGGGAAAATTATTGCTGAATACACCTATGTGGATGGGAAATTTGAAGGTGTGCAAAAAACATTTTACACAGATGGTTCCATCCAGACGGAGGAATTTTATAAGAACAACATCCGAGAGGGCGAATACTTTGAATATTTTCAAGATGGAAAAATAAAGGCGTCAGGATTTTTCAAGGATAATTTGAAGCATGGTGAATGGAAAGAATTTGATGAAGCCGGGAATGTTGTTAAGGAAACAAAGTTTAAAAAGGGTGAAGAGAAGTAGGAGATGGTATAGGGTATTAGGTATATGGTATTAGGGAAATAGCACATAAGATTCAAAGATTCAAGGATTCAAAAATTCAAAGATTCAGGATTCAAGGATTCAAAGATTCAAGGATTCAAAAATTCAAAGATTCAGGATTCAAGGATTCGATGATTTAAAGTCAGATTTTTGATTTTTGATATGAGATGTTAGGAATGGATTAAGGAATATTGAATATCAAATAATGAGTCCAGTCTAAAAAGCCTAACCAGCTATAAAATGCCACAAAAACGCTAAAACACAAAATTTCACCAAGTTGAATATCAAGGCATTAGTTTTAGTGGAATTTAGTGACTTTGTGCTTTAGTGGCAAAAATCCAGTTTTTAGACCGGACTCAATAATGAATATCGAATACTGATCACCGATCACCGATCACCGATTACCGAATACCGATCACCGAATACCGATTACCGATCACCGATTTCCGATCACCGATCACTGATCACTGATCACCAATTACCGATCACCAGCCTCGCAACCTGTAACCTGTAATCTCCAAATCATGCGTAAAGTTAAAAATCCATTTGCAGGCCTCGAAGGCTACAATTGTTTCGGGTGCTCACCCGACAACCAGTTTGGGTTGCGCTTAAATTTTGTTGATGAGGGTGAATATCTCACAGCGGAATGGGAACCGGAACCTCAATTCCAGGGCTATCATAATGTTTTGCATGGTGGCATTCAGGCAACCTTGCTCGACGAAATTGCCAGTTGGTATGTATATGCCAAAATGAAAACTGCCGGTGTTACTTCAAAAATGGAGGTGCGTTACAAAAAAACGGTTTACGTAAATAAGGGTACACTCAAACTTCGGGCGAAGCTTTTACAGCAGCGAAGAAACCTGGCCGATTTTGAAGTTGAATTAATTGATAATGATGGACAACTTTGTGCCACGGCAAAAGTTCAATATTTTCTCTTTCCTGAAAAAGTAGCTAAAGAGAAACTCTACTATCCTGAGCATAGTGAGTTTTTTGAAGAGGAGCAAGATTAATTTGGTAATTTGGTGATGAGTTAATTTGAAGATTAAATCCACAAGAAACGATTTCTATTCTGCCAACATTAGATGCAAGCCCAGAGAAAAAAGAATATGGTAGCCATAAGGTAATATATACTACCCTTTCAGGGTTTTTGTAATTCCTCTCCAAACCCATTATTCAATAATCCTTTCACTCTTTCAGGGTTAGCAATAAAAGAAACAAATCCTGAAGGCCCGCCTTGTCGCGAGGCAGGGATGACATTGTTATAGTAAGTATTGTGATGTATAATAGATGCTGAAACCTGTAGGGGTGACATAAGAATTTCAATTAGTTTAATTAGCGTAATTCGATGAAAGAAACCTCCTAAACCAAAAAGTCCTTATCCAACCATTCCTGAAACTTCTGCTTGTGTTGGTCACTTACCGGGATATACACATCTTCATCAAAAACTATCCGGTTTCTTTCAATGGTTGAGATTTGATTCAGATTGACAATGAACGACCGGTGCACACGCATGAAACTATCATCGGGTAAAAAATCTTCCATTTTTTTCATGCTCAGTAAAGTCATTACCGGCTTTGCATTCAATTGATGAATCCTCAAATATTCCCGCATTCCCTCGATGTATTTGATATCTTTAAAATAGATGCGCAGGATTTTGTATTCCGATTTTATGAAAAGAGAATCGTTTTTGATTTTCACCTCTTCGGCAGATAAAGGCTGAGTTTCGAACAGGGCTTTCGCTTTATTTGCTGACTTCAAAAAATCCGCGTACCCAATGGGTTTTAGCAGGTAGTCGATGGCATTTACACGAAATCCCTCGAGGGCATATTCGCTATAAGCTGTGGTGAAAATTACTTTTGGAGGGTTTGTGAGCGACTTTACAAAATCCATCCCGCTAAGGTCGGGCATGTTTATGTCAACAAACATCAAATCAACCTGATTATTCTCCAAAAAAGGTATAGCATCTATAGCATTTTCGAAGGCCTTCACCAATTCCAGGAAGGGTGTTTTGCTAATGTAGCCGGTCATTTGTTTCAAGGCCAGGGGTTCATCATCTATGGCAATGCATCGTATCATACCGGCAAAGATAGTTTAATAGCAAATTCATTTTCATTTTCTGAAATATCAAAAGTATAATTTCCGGCATACAACAAATCGAGCCGCTGGCGTGTATTTTTCAGGCCTATGCCATTGGAGGGGCCATTTGTATCATTTACCTGTTTACTGTTCGCGATATCGAAGTTCAGCCAACCATCAGCCACTGAAAGGTTTATCCGGATAAATGAGGGATGTTTGTAGCTGATGCCATGCTTGAATGCATTTTCGATGAGTGACGTGAAGAGTAAGGGAGGTATGGTTTTATCGGGCAAATTCTCGGGAATAGCTACTTCAATTTCTACCTTATCAGTAAACCTCAGTTTCATTAGGTTGATGTAACTCCTGATAAATTCAATTTCCTTTTTCAGTGGCGTTTGTTCCGCTTCTGATTCGTACAAGAGGTGCCGCATCAATTTTGATAGTTTGATGATGGAATCCTTGGCCTCCTCAGTATCAATATCAATTAATGAATGGATGTTATTGAGCGTATTCATAAAAAAATGCGGGCTCACCTGGTTGCGCAGGAATGCCAATTGGTTTTGTACATTTTCTTTTTCTAATACGGTTTTTTCCTGTTCCAGTTTCGACCAGCGTGAAATCATCCGTAAGCCGGTATCAAATCCTATCACCAAAATTGAAATGATGAAGGTATTCAGGAAGGGAGGGAAATTTATTGGATTTCGGGGTGGTAGTTGCTGCCCAAAACCTCCGGGATGTGGCCCAATATTTTGACCTTGTAACGGAGGTGGTTGCTGGTGTCCGGGGAAAGGGGCCCGTTCTGGGTTCAACTGACCACTTCCTTCGATTAAAAAGGTTGAGACAGAAAAGGTACACAACAAAACGATGACTGAAATTAGATAGGGCAGTTTCTTATTCCTGAACAAAAATAAAGGGGACAGTAACAAATGATTGACCATAAAGAGCAGGAAAAATGGCAATACCCCCAGCCAGGCTGCGAACACGTTACTCCAGATAATGCTGTCGTCGCCCTGAAACATCAACACAGGAGCTGCAAATACAAAAAGCCAAATTGTAAATACAATAAGCGCTTCGGTGTATTTTATGAGGCCTTTTCTGATTTTCATTAAGTGAAATGTATGAAATTTTTACTTTCTTTATTGGTTTACTTTCAGAGGTTAATCTAATTGAATTTAAGTTAGATTATGAATCCCTGCCTGCCGGCAAGGCTGGCTCTACGAGGATTTTTGATTTTGTTATGGAGCCTTTGTTACAATTCTGAAACCTCTACGAGGTATAAAACATTCCGCTAAACCTCTCTCTAATGTCCGTAGGACATTCATAATTGTAGAACTAATGTTTAGCGGTCAATTCCCAACCCCGTAGGGGTTGCATAATCCAATGTTTCAATCCATAATTACATTGCGGAACAACAATATTTTTTGAAGGGATGCAAGCCCCGAAGGGGATGGCGGCCCTAAAGCCCCCCTCTAACTCCCCCTTCCTGTCCGCCGCTTCGCTTTGGCAGGTGGAGAGGGGGAGGATTCCACCGCACTGTTCTCAGTGGTGGCTTGTGCGTCGGCACTCCCTTCCCCTGCAGGGGAAGGGCTGGGGATGGGGTTCATTACTCCCCAGCCCTCAGCAATTTAACCGTCCTGTATTCACCATCCGAAGAAATCCTGCAAATCCAAATGCCTTCAGATAAACCTGAAGTCTCAATGGTCAGCTCATGCCTTCCGGCAGAATAATTTTCAGCTTCTGTAGCAGTTACCTTTTGCCCCAAAAGGTTATGTAATTCCACGGTAACGGCTGAAGAGTTATCAAGCTCAAACGCTATTTGAAGTTTGTTGGCAAAAGGGTTTGGAAAGGCAGTTATTGAAAGATCGGTAAGCTGTGCCACATCATCAATAGCCGTATAAAAAGAAATATTTTCCATTCCGAATGTTGGCTGCATCAACTCAAAATCACCAGTACCATTCGGAAACCTGCCGGTAGTTGTGTCGGTAATTTGTTCGCCAAAGCTGATTTCATCCACCACTGCAAGACTTGGCTCGGAAAGGATGATTGTTTCGCCTGATTTAGATAACTTGAAATTCGCGTGCAGTCCCTCTTGCTCATCATCATCATCGGCCCAAACAATCAGGTATCCCCCTGCAGCAATAGCGGTATCAGGAAAAGTCCATAGATTGGGTTCGGCGACATCATCAGATAAATACACACCTAACATCACGAGTTCAGCATCTCCGTTGTTATATAATTCAATCCAGTCATCGTATTCTCCATCCTGATCGGTAACGGTAGTTTCATTGTCGGCCATAAACTCGTTAATTACCAAATCGTCGTATTGCCCACTTGAAAAAGTCGTGTTTTCGATACCAAAAGTTGGAGGCATTGCAATGAAATCACCTGTTCCATTAGGGTATCTACCTGTAGAAATGTCATTAATTTGATCGCCGTAGGTATATTCATCCACGATATTTAAATCGGGGTCGGAAAATAAAATGGTCCCGTCTGTTTGTGCCAGGATAAAATTGGCATGCAAACCTTCCTGTGCAACATCATTATCGGCCCACACAATTAAGTATTCCCCTGCTCCAATGGTTGTATCAGGAAATGCCCACATACCGGGAAGGGATGCATCGTTGGATAAATACACTCCAATCATGGCAAGTCCTTCTGTTCCATTATTGTAAATTTCGATCCATTCATCGTATTCACCATCCTGATCCATGACTGTGGGTTCATTGTCGGCTAAAAATTCATTAATTGCCAGGACATTATAATTTACTGACGTGGACATACTGTTTTCATACCCAAAAGTTGGTGGCATGAGTACAAAATCACCAGTTCCATTTGGAAACCTTCCCGTGGTGGTATCTGTAATTTGCTCACCAAAACTAACTTCATCCAATACCTGAAGATTTGCATCAGAAAGAATGATGGCCTCGCCTGATTTTGACAGTTTGAAATTGGCATGTAATCCTTCCTGTTCTTCATCGTTGTCAGCCCACACAATCAGGTAGCCTCCTGCAGTTATTGATGTATCAGGAAATATCCACTGATCGAGTTGCGCTGCATCGTCGCTCAAGTACATGCCTTCAAGATTAATACTTTCAGCACCGTTATTGTAAAATTCAATCCAGTCGTCGTAATCGCCATCCTGGTCTGTTACGGTAGATTCATTGTCGGCCATAAATTCGTTAATCACCATATCGCTGGTAACCGAAAGTGTGTAAAACTCATATTCGGCCTTTTCGGGAGAAAAAGCAACGGCATCATCATTTTCAGCATAGATGTAATATTGTATCCCTGCATTTCCTATAATTATTGAGGTACCAAAAACTCCATCATCGGCAGCACCATCGTTATGTGTCCCATCATCAAACATTTCAGTTTTATCGAAAACAGCCGTGAAGCCCTGTCTCCATGAAAGAAAGACCTGGTTAGAATACTCAACTTCTGTGGTAAACCAAACTTCTGAATTTGGGGAAGGTGTTTCAGGTGTATAAGCGATATTTGAAATTTCGGGTTGCTGTGCCTCGAATTGTGATAATCCCGATAAGTAGCTCGCCCTTGTTTCCATTAGTTGAGTAATTCCAATGACTGCATTAGGACCTCCGCCAACAGAAGAATTAACGTTGCTTATAAAGTTTGAATAGCTGTACAATTTATTAGGGTCAGCCTGTATATCGGCATCAATAATATCCTGTATTTCATAAGCTCTTGTTTCATACCAGCCGTTCGAGAAATTCTCTTCGAGCATGGTTTTATAGTGTGCCACGTACATTTTACTGTAAGTATCGTTACTCAGGATTTTACTGATGATCGGATGATCGCTGCTGCTTAGATTATTAAAAGGGTTAAAGGTTTGTAAACCATAAGTATTAAGGTTTCCACCGCCCTGCAAACTTCTGAATACACCGAAGCTCTCATTCAAATCCCAGGGAATAGGATTAAAACGACCGTTTTCATCTTTAAAAATATAGTAGTTCTGCGGGTTATTGATAGGCCCGTCGAGGTTAACCAGTAAATTCGCGAAAGCCAAAAACCACAGGTGCCTATCGATGTTCAGTATCTGGTCAACATATTCAGTATGATTGTCCAAAGTATCAAGAAATTGAACCAGCTCATTCCAACCGATATCTGATTCAAGGGCATAATAATTAAAATAATCACTTGAATCCGTACCAAAATATTCCCATACACTTCCCGACGGTGGCCCACCACCTGAACCTATTTCGCCTTTGACCCTTGCACCCTCATCGGTATTGAGATGGGTGCGCATGAAAAACTTATCTACATCCTGCACGCTGGTGTAAAGTCCAATGAGGTTTCCATTGACATACACGTTGGCATAGTTTGCCTGGCTGGCAGGAAAGTACTTCCTCGCAATTTCATAACCCAGGGCCTCACGTATCATGCTGGGATCCTTAGCTCCATTTGCCAGTTTCAGAGTGCCATAACCTTCAATCTCCTGATCATCGATGATGTAGTCGAGCTTGATGTTGAATGGGTTTTTAACCTGATTTGCATTGTAGGTGCTATTGCCTTTGTAGCGCACTCCCACGCTATCAAAAAATTGTTCGTTAATAGTTACCGTTCCCATAAGGCGTTCTTCATCTCCGGCATTGGCCATCTGATCAAGCAAGTAATCCCAGTTGGATTCTTCAAATTCGATCTCGATGGTGTTGACAGTGTTCATGTCGTAAAAATTTTGGCTGAATGCGGAATTCACAATTCCGAAAACCAAAATAAAAAGTAGTTGTAGCGTTCTCATAGTTTATTTAATCGTTTGTAAATTTGTAAAAATATCATACAAAGGAAAACATAAATTATTTTCTCATAAACAATTATCAATGATGAGGGTGATTTTATCTACGAATGGCTGGATTTTCTAAACAATGGTAGTCAGCTTGACACCCTTGCGTGATTATCTAAAGATATTACAATCATCTATATGAAATTAATATGACAGGAAGTATTTTATTCATGATATTTATTTTAAGCTTGTTTTATAATTTCATGACACAAAAGAAAGGGCAGATGTTGGCAGCTAAAAATTAAATCTACAGAAAGACAATATCCCGACAAAGAACTTCAAATGCCAGACTGACATCCGGGCATTAAAGTACCAGTGGCTTAATCTTTGATTAGGAGTTGCGGATTTCAACCAAATATATACTATGCAGGCCGAAGAAAAAAAGAGATTTTTAAGCAGTATCATATTCCCAACTTTACTTGTAGCCGCCATGTGGCTGGTGAAGGTTGCCGAATTGGCTTTTGATACCCGGTTTACTATTTTAGGTATCTTGCCCAGGGAAGTTTCGGGCCTGACGGGAATTATCACTGCCCCCTTCATTCATGGCGACCTTGCCCATTTGTCAGCCAACTCGATCCCTATTTGGGTGTTGACCAGCATGTTGTTTTATTTTTACTGGCCAATTGCCTGGAAAACATTTTTTATGATCTATATCATTACCGGTGTGTGGGTTTGGTTTTGGGGAAGGGAATCGTACCACATCGGGGCCAGCGGGGTAGTTTACGGGCTTGCTTCATTTTTGTTTTTCAGCGGACTTATCAGAAAGGACAATCGTTTACTGGCCATCACATTTCTAGTAGCGTTTTTGTATGGAAGCCTGGTATGGGGTATTTTTCCGGAAATATTTCCTGAGAAAAACATTTCATGGGAATCTCACTTAATGGGATTGCTTTCAGGAGTTGTCCTGGCATACTATTACAAAGGTGAAGGCCCGCAGCGCAAGAAATACAGTTGGGACCTTGAGGAAGAAGAGGATGATGAAGATGATGAAAATGCTTACTGGAACAAGCCACTGAAGAAGCCGATAAAAAAACCTCAGATAAAAGATCAGGAAAAAAGAGGACCTTTCGAGATCAATTATGTTTATAAAGAAAAGGCTAAGGAGGGTGGTGAAGGTGATCGGTGATCGGTGATCGGTGATTTGTGAGTGGTGATTGGTGGTGATCGGTAATCGGTAATTGGTAACCGGAGATCAATAGACTACAGCCTAAATTTCTCAAAGTAAAATTTTCAGGTTATTTCCTGCTCGCACTATTATGGTTGGAAATAATCTGTACTCCCTAAATTAGGAATAAATTATGTGCACTTATTGCGCTTGCGAAAATCGGTGTTGAATGATATTGATGCTAATTGTATTTTTACTTTTATCCGGCAATATGAACTCAGAGTATCTTCATGTGATAAACAGGCATCAATTTATACGCCCTCCAATCCACAGGATCATTATTATTCGAGTTTATCTTTCAAGTATTTTTCAGCCATCCTAAAATGTTGGTTGTTCAGGGCATAAACCAATGTATCATAGGTGATATCGCTTTCGTTATCATGCTGAAGTTTAATTATTGGTGGATTTTTATAATTAAGCCAGGGTGAGCTGGCAACCTGAAATCTAATTTTTTCTTCAATGTCATCTTTTGTTAATGGCTTATCAAATTTCAAGCTGATCTTAAACTCTTCCATGCCATCGGGTGTTTTGATGCCCGAAATTAAATTTTGGCTGAGCATGGAATTGGGGATTTTAGTTGTTTGTCCGTTGTCAGAATTTATTTCGATATGGGTAAGATGCACTGATTTAACCTGTCCCGAAATATCTCCAATTTTAATATAATCGTCTTTATTTAAATCGTTTTGTGCCCTGAAAACAGCACCTGAAAACACATCCTTGAAAATAAACCAGGCGAACATTCCGATAACGATAAACACTAGGCCAACCATGATGTATGGGTATGTCGCTTTATCATTAAACTTGGTTGCTACAGCCCAAAAGACAAAGACAATCCAAACAATAATTTCAATTAAAGGAAACAACATTTGTACTCTTTTCAAGAATGGGTATCTGTGGATGAACTTCTTCAAGGAAAACCCGGCAATTTTTAGGATTGCTAATATTGCCATGCCAATTACTAATACTGTTAAAGTTTTCATATCTGTGGGTAATGAATAATAATTAAAACTGTTTTAAACCAACCCTTTGCGTTTAATCACTTTTCTAACATAAGGCTCAATATACGGGTTGATAAGTAAAATCCTATCGCTGCGTTCTTCAATTAAGCCCCTTCTCAACAGTGAGTTTACAATCCTCTCAGTAATATGCGCTTCGTGGCCAAGAACCCTCTCAAGTTTATGGTATGGCATGCGTTTGTGAAGCGCCAATTGCACCAGTACTATAATCGAGTTATCGTCAAGGTTTTCGATGGCTTGAAGATCGATGCCCCTGGGAGATTTGATATGGATTGTCCCCGCTGACACTTTTTGGATTTCGTTCAACCATTGATATAAAACAGTTCCCGGGTTTCCATCCGATTGATCGAAATACTTATTGAAGAGCCTGGCAAGTCCAATTTCTGAAATCTTCTCCTCTTCTTTCTTATCGATCCTAAATTTCAACCCACTTGACCGGTGCCTGCACATCACCATTTCCTTGAGTTCTTCCGAATTGAGCGGCTGACATTCAATGATGCTGATAAAATTATTTTCCATATTGATCATTCCATTGATCAGTTCATAAGCAAAAGGGTTCATATTGATAATAAACAGGCACTTATAATCGAACCTGCCAATTAGCTGTAGGATCAGCTTAACGATTTCAAAACCTTGTTCCGATCTTTCCCACCAGAGTTCGAGGTCGTGAATAACTACGACTGAGCCATTAGGAAGGGTATCGAAGATCTCGTTGATTTCGGTGGTCAGGCTGGTAGATTTCATGAGCTGAATCCTGAAATCTTCCCGTGACACAGAGCCTCCCGGCATTGGGAAAATATGATGTATTTTGTCCTCGTTAAAATAGGTCTTGGTAACGTACCTCGACAAAGCTGTCTTTCCGGCATTGCGTTCGCCCAGGAGCATAATGCCCCCCTTTACCCCGGCTTTAAACCGGTTGATTGCCTTCTCGAACTGCGCCTCTTCAATGTCTTTGCTTATCCAGAAATCATCTACAATACTTGATCTGCCGCTAAAGAGGTTCTTATAATAATGGGGCAAGGCTTTTAGTACCTCAGTACTAGGGCTTACTTTTTCGACAAGATCCAGGATTTTTTCATTTTTGGATGATTGGTC
>Ga0208900_1000680_pt1 | contig 20611 bp, 16 predicted proteins | sample AntAceMetag02UKK_FD_184763 | JGI IMG/M metagenome (GOLD analysis project Ga0208900, IMG submission 184763) | Saline lake microbial communities from Ace Lake, Antarctica - Antarctic Ace Lake Metagenome 02UKK (SPAdes) (version 2) | ecosystem: Environmental > Aquatic > Non-marine Saline and... | reverse complement strand
CAGAAAAGTTAGCGAAACCTTTAAATCAACAATGCGTCTTGTCTTCGATGAAACTTTACCAAGATGGAATTATTGTGCTATTCCAACAAGTTGTTGAAAATGGGCAAGTTATTTAAAACTCATTCCTTAAGAATCCCTTTTAGCAGTGCCTGATTAACTTTATTATCTTCAACAACAAGAATCTTTGCTCCACCCAGACCATCAAATTTTTCTGTGAGTGCCGGGGCGTCATGCTTGGGGCCATGGGCAAATACATTGAGGATTGCATCAAACAGGGCGGACTGGCTTACAGGCTTCATAAGGATGTCGTGTATGCCATCACTCTTTGCCCTGTCCAGCCCATTTTCCATAACGTAGGCTGTAAGGATTATAATTTTAGGCAGTTTGGATTGTCCATTGATTTCCCTAATCTTTTTCCAGGTTTCTATGCCGTTCATGCCCGGCATTTTCCAATCCATTAAGATCAGATCTATTGTTCCCCCGTCCTGTATCGATCTGTTGTAGGCACTTATGGCCTGATCTCCTGAACCGGCGGTGATAATTTTAAATGAAAAGCCGTAACTTTCCAGGTAATTATTCATCACTTCTATGGTGGCCTCATGATCATCAACCACCATTATTTTTATGTTTTTCAGAATCTCCGGGATTATTTGGGCAGGGATGTCGTTATTGGGGTTTATGTCAAAAAGCGCATTAAAATAAAAATTACTGCCCCGGCCGTAGTCACTTTCCACACCGACCTTGCCGTTCATCATTTCCACCAGGTGTTTTGAAATGCTCAACCCAAGGCCTGTTCCGCCATATTCCCGGGTTGTGGAGGCATCTGCCTGGGTAAATGGTCTAAACATTTTTTGGATCTGTTCCCGGGTCAGGCCGATGCCTGTGTCAATGACTTCAAAATTTATACTGGCCTTTTGGGCATCAATTTCTTTTAAAGAGACCCTTAGGATAATTTCCCCTTTTTCCGTAAACTTGACCGCATTATTGGTGAAATTTAATAGAATCTGTTCCAGTCTCAAGGGGTCGCCTATCAAGTTGACCGGCGTACCATCTGATTTTGATACTATAAATTCTACCCCTTTTTCAAAGGCTTTGATGGCCACAATATTTGAAATTTTTTCCAGCACCCCATCCAGGTTGAATTCAACGTTATCCAATTCAAATTCATTGGCCTCAATTTTTGAAAAATCAAGGATATCATTGATGATTCTAAGTAAATTTTGTGCAGAGCTTCCTGCTTTATGGACATAATCCATCTGCTGGGGAGTCATCGGAGTTTTTTCAAGCAGGTTGTTAAACCCAATAACGCCATTCATGGGCGTTCTTATCTCATGGCTCATATTGGCTAAAAACTGGCTTTTTGTCTGATTTGCCTGTTCGGCCTGCTTTGCATAGGCCTGGGATTTTTCCATGGCAATATTAAGATCAAGAGTACGGCTGTTAACCTTTGCCTCCAGGTTTCGTTGAAAGGAGAGTAGCTCCTCGTTACGCATCTTGAGGGTATCTAACATTTGATTTATTAATCCACTCAGAGATGCCAGTTCATCTGCTCCGTCCACGTTACAGCGTGCATCCACATCCCCATTATCTACGGCTCTGGCTAGGTTTGATAGGGCATGAATGGGACGAATCACCCGTCGATTTATCATCCACATCAAAAATAGAAGTGCAGTCAATAGAATGATGGAGACCAGCAGCATGGAATATTTAATGGTACGGAGCATGAGCTGGGCTTTTTGATTTGTGCGAATGGCAATGTCCCGGGTTGTCAATGTGATGTGTGCCAGATCTTCTTTTACTCCCTGACTGAGGGCTTCGAACCGAACATCGAGCTTATGGATATTGTTGTGTCTTGCAAAATTAGCATCGATCAATGCCGTGTAGGTATCTATTAATACGGAGATACGTCCCTGAACGATTTCCTTAGAGATCACTTTTCGTTTAAAGGCATTGGCCACGATTTTTATGACTTTAACTTTTGAGGCGTTTTTAAAGATAAAATAGTCATTTTCAAATCGTGCAATATTAAACAGTTGCCGTATCAGATACGTATCCGATTGCATCAGTACGCTGGAAACAATATTTTTATAGGTTTCATCAATTTTTGTTCGATTGATGCGATCTTTTGTCTTCAGCTGTACCAGTTCAGCGAAAAGTTGTCTGTTCTCATCAATTTGTTGCATCACTTCCATCACCGGCGAATCTGAACTGTTTCCATAAAAGACAGTATGAATTGAATTCAGAATCTCTTGCATGGCAGTCAGTTTATTATCATAGGCTATCTCATCTTCGGCCTTGATAAGGCCTGATGATAAAATTTTTTTTTGAAAATAACGGGCATTCTGGAACTCTTCTACTGCACTTGAAATTTTCCGTTCAATATTTACTGTATGGATGACGGTATTGATCTGGGTATTCATACGATTATTGAGAACCAGCATGTAGACAATCAATATACTGCTGATGGTCAGTGTGGATCCCACAATCATATAAAATTGTTTTTTGATACTTTTTTTCATTCACATCACTCGTGTTCTTTAAAGGTCTAACTGTTGGGGAAAACAACACTTTAAAAATTGAATTACCAAGAAATTTACCCGATAATTTAACCTTGAAGAAATCCTCGGCAACTACAAATTTCCGGAAATTTTTTATAGAAAACCGGCAAGAAAACCCCTGAGTCTTTAGCTCAGGGGTTGTTGACATACGGTGGATTTAAAACTGCTGAGTCCCTTTTTTTATCAGTTGAAGGTCCACCTTGGTTTCGGGTTGAACCGTCATATTCCTTAGTATCTCAGTAGCAAGGCCAATGGCCATACTCCCCATTAAATAGGGTTTTTGAGCAACCGTTGCGCTAATATGTCCTTGGTTGACAGCATCGACTACTTTATCAATGGCATCAAATCCCACAAGTATGGGCAGCCGGAATGGTGTTTCTTTACCATCAACGGGCAGGGCAGTCCCATGGAATTGCTGCAGGGCTTTTAAGGCGCCAAATATCATTTCATCATTATGGGCAAATACCGCATCGTAATGATGGCCACTCTGAAGTATATCTGCCATGATTTTTCGAGATTTCTCGCTGTCGAAATCTGCGGTTACCCGTTTTATGACAATATCTTTTCGGTTTTTGAAATAGTCATTGAATCCGGTTCCCCGTTCATAGGCGGCCGATGTTCCAAGTATCCCTTGGATTTCAAGAATTTCACCTCCTTCAGGTAGTTTGTCATTAATATATTGGGCTGCCATGCGTCCCCCTTGACTGTTGTCGGATGCAATATGAGCGGCAACCGTTCCATCTATGGATTGACGATCCACTGTTATCACGGGAACACCCACGCTGTTTGCCAGTTCAATGCCAGGACCGATGGTGATACTGTCTGTGGGGTTGACAATTAGCAGGTTTATGCCCTTATCCAAATAGGTGGAAATGTCATCCAGCTGGCGTGCGTTGTCATTTTTAGCATCTGTGATTTCAAGAATAAGTCCATGGAGTTCAGCTGCTTTCTTTGTTCCATCAACAATCGTTGAGAAAAATGGATTTGCCAGATTAGAGACACTAAAGAGAACTTTTTTGCCAAAGGTTTCATAAGAGATGAGACCCAGGGGGGTGGGTTCATATTCCGGAAGGGGAATACCTTGTAAGCCCTGGACAGCGAGCTTCAGACCATATGCTCCCATCATTTCAGGATGCTGTTCAATGGTTGCCTGAATTCCACCGCTCAACAGTTCCGAGCGAGCTTCCGGAATATTGTCGTAACCGGTGATCAGTGGACGTTTTTCTCCTTCGTAAACGGCATTGATTGCTTGGAGAGCTCCCAGTGCCATCACGTCATTGGCACAGGCGATTACATCCAAAGGCTGAGAGTGTTCCGATAAAAAATCAACTACTTGGGTCATGGCTTCATCGGCATGCCAGTTGGCACTAATACTTCCCACGGTGGTGAACCCACCCCCTTTTAGGCTGGCAAGAAATCCGTTTTTCCGTAAATCGGCGTTTTCATTGCCCCGAATGCCTTCTATATAAAGGACATTCCCTCCTTTCGGCAGCTTATTGCGAATATACGCCCCTATCATACCAGAGCCACTGAAATTATCTGAACCGACAAATGGGACACTTATACCGGCTTCTTTCAAACTTTTTTTATCCAGTGCATTATCAATATTAATCACTACAATATGGTGATCCAGTGCTTCTTTTACCACGGGCACCAGGCGTTTTGAATCCGCAGGGGCGATGACAATGGCCGGATAGTTCTGCTGAATGAGGCGCTTGACAATGGTAATTTGTTCCTGGACATCTGTCTCTCGTTCTACACCGAATACTTCCAGTTGAATCGCTTTTTTCTGAGCATAAACCTTGGCACCCTTTTCCATCTGTGCAAAGAATGGGTTGGAAAGCGCTTTCATAACCAGGGCTACCTTGGGAATTGTGTTTGAAATCTCTCCAGATGTCTCATTGGCACAAGAAATTTTAGGAAACAAAATTGATCCCATTAAAAAAAATAAAACACCAGCGGCCATCACAGACGTCCGGGTAGCGACAAATTTAGTTTTCCACATATTGATATCTCCCGTTACTTCTTCAAAGCCTGATTTTTTAAACAGGCGTTTGCGGTTTCAATTGATTGAACAAAACACCTAATTGATGCCCTGTAAAAGCTCTAAAAAAGGTAAGAATGTAGAATACTTGATTTTAAAAGGAGGCTACCCACCTAAGCCGGGACACTTTGTAAAATCAGGGATTTGCAAAGAGCATGATTTCGGATACCTCAAGACTGCAAATTGTCCCGCTTTAGACAACAGATAGCCGTTTTTTTAATCTATCTCTCCTGGTTGGACGGAGTAGAGCCTGATCAAAAATCCTCCAAAAGACGTCGAAGCCTGAAATGGGCGTCAAACACCTCGGTGTGGGCGGTGACCTGGTTGAACCTGGCCCGGGAAATACCAAAAATAGCATCCAACACGTCCGTGGAAGTACCAATGCCCTGGGCAAAGGCAAGATCGGTGATTCTCAAGTTTTCCTTTGCCTCAACGCTTCCTGTCTTTGCCACGGCCAGGTTATCAAAGGCCACGTCCATATCAAGCAGAATATTTTCAAGCTCTGTTTTCAGTGTCTCCTCAAGCTCTCTGATATCAAATTTTATTTTCTGTTGCTCAAGCCTTGCCTGGCGGGTGACGGCATATTTTTTCATGCCGTCAAAAAGGTTCATGGAGATAACCGCCTGACACCGCACCTCATCATCTGAATTCTCAAAGGATTCCGGGAAAAAAGCATCCCGGGTATGAGAGCTGTAGCCAAGGGACAAGTCTGCCCGGGGATAAAGGGATGCCCTGGATGCAGAAACCGCCATTCCAGCGGCATCAAAGGCCATTTTCAAGGCATTAAGATCGCTTCGATTTACCAGAAACCGCCGTTGATATCCCTCAACAGGGTCCGTTTGTGGCAGTTCATTGAAAATGGAAAAATCAAGCTCGGTGCGATCAATGGGCTTACCGACTTCAAAGGCCAACCGGTTTATGCCCGCAGCCACGGCAGCCTCCACCCGTCTCCGGGTCTGAAGCGCATTGTCCATCTCCACTTTGACTTTTAAAAAATCGGTCCGTTTTAACACCCCCACCTGTACCTTGAGATCAATCTGGCGCAACCGGTCATCATAGAGTTTAACCGCAGCCTCTGCCACCTTGAGGTTCTCCATGGACCGATAAATCCCCAGAAAATCCATGGCAACATTAAGGCGGATATCCTGCTGGATTAAATCCAGCCTGAATTGACCGGCCCGGGTCAGGCTTTGCACCGATTTAAGGGTATAATAATCCTTAAATCCGGCAAAAATATTCCAGGAAACAGCCCCGGAAAAGGTATCATTCTCCCGATTCTCTCCGATGGCAGTGTCATGATTCAATCTATTCAGGGTGTATCCCAGATCCAGGGAGGGAAGAAATTCTCCCCGGGCCTTTGTCTCCTCCTGCACAAGGATATCCAGATCCGCCTGGTAGCGCTTTACCAGATCACGGTTTTCACAGGCACTTTTTTGCAAATTCCCAAGGGATTCAGCAGCAAAAACCTGCCCGCCTGAGATCAACACCACCAGTGTGCAAAACAGTATGCAAACGTTTTTTCTCATATTTTTCATTCCCACAGCTTCCTAAATTACTGAATTATTTAGAACACTTCATATCATCATCAACCCAAATGTTTACATCCCAAAGGGAGTTCTCGCTTTTGGAAAAATAATTCCCGAAAAATGGGATCATTGCTCCGGCAAGGGTGAACCGGCAAGTGAAGTTTGCCAATTATTCCTGGATGATCACAGTCTTTTCCAGCCCGATGAAAAATGCCAACAGCGCGGGGATCACAAACAGGGTAAACACCGTTGACAGGGCCAGTCCCCCAAGGATCACACTGCCAATGCCCCGGTACAATTCACTGCCCGATCCCGTGGCAACCACCAAGGGCATAAGGGCAAAAATACTGGTGCAGGCACTCATGAAAATCGGTCGGATACGGGTTCTCACCGATTCGGTGATCGCCACCATTCCAACCATATTGTTGTATCTGACATTGTTCAAAGACTGATGAACAATGAGGATGGCGTTATTCACCACCGTTCCCACAAGGATGATGAACCCCAGCATGGTCAACACATCCAGGGGCTGGGGTGCAATGAACAGATTCACCAGGCGAAGCCCCATGAGCCCCCCTGCCGCCGCCAGGGGAACACTGAACATGATAATCAACGGATAAAGAAAATTCTCAAACAGGGCTGCCATGAGAAGATAGGTGATCATCAGGGCCAGCAGCAGATTCCACTTCAAGGCATCAAAGGTCTCCTCCAGCTTGTCCGCATTGCCCCCAAGAGCCAGGGTAACATTTTGCACCTTACCCGATGCAAGCAGATCGTCACTGAGGCCCTTGATGGTTTCAATGGCCGTCTGCAGGGGAACGGACAGGGGCGGGGTGATTTCCAATCGGATATTTCGCTTTTTTTCCAGCCGGTCAATTTGTGTCATGCCCGAATTATAGGAAATGCTGGCCACATCCCCCACCCGGACCTGGCGGCCGATATTGCTGACAATGGGCGCATTGAGAATATCCTCCGGGGTTTTAAAGCGCTCCTTTGCCCCCCGGACCACCAGATCAATGCGGTCCTTGCCTTCGGGGCCAAACTCATCCACCTTTCTGCCGTTCATCAACACATCCACATAGATGCCCAGTTCCCGCTCGGTGAGCCCATTGGCGGCAAGTTTCATCTTATCTGCCACCACCCGACCTTCGGGATAGGAGATCTCCAGGGAGGGCACCGGACGAATCTGGGAGCCGGGGATGGTCTGGGACACAGCCCCAAACAATGTCCGGCCCGCATTAACGATGGCGCTCATGTCCTCACCGGAAATATTCAAATCCACGGTGCGGCCTTTACCAATACCGCTCTCAAAAATACCTGGCTGAATACTGATGCCGAACATGCCGGGCAGAGAATTGATCAACCGGGTCAAGGGGGGAATAAAGCGACTGGCCTGGGTTTCATATTCCTCTGTGGCGGACAGCCCGAACCCCGAAAGATAATCCGATGAAAAATAAAACATATTTCTGATCAAAGGCAGATCATGGTCACCGGGCTGCCTGTATTTATCGGTCTGGGCAAAAAGATATTCCCCCACCTCCCTTCGCTTTTCAGCGGAATATCCCGGGGGCGGCACCAGAATATTCATGACAAAATTCCGGTTTCCCTGGGGCAGGTATTCAGCCTTGGGCATGAGACTCCAGGCTGCGAAAATGGACAGCGAGGTAAAGACAAGGATGCACACTATGCGGGTTATGATATTTTTTTGGAAAAGATTAGAGATGGCCATGATCAGATTTACAAAACCCCGCCCCACATATGAGGACAGTCCTTTTTTCTTGGCATTGACCTGGAGAACCGGTCGATTCTTGTAGATAAAATGCATAAAGGAGGGAATCACGGTGACTGACACCAGAAGGCTCAGGGCAATGGAGGAGGTGATGGCAATGGCAATATCTTTAAATAACTGCCCTGCCTCCTGGCGGATGAAAATAACAGGTAAAAACACCGCCACCGTGGTGAGGGTGGATGCAATAACCGCCCCGAACACCTCGCTTGCCCCCTGGTAAACGGCATCAAATATTTTCTTCCCCTGCTGGCGATGGCGGTCAATGTTTTCCAGCACCACAATGGCATTATCCACCAGCATGCCCACGGCAAAGGAGATACCGGCAAGGCTCACCACATTTAGGTTCCTGTCCAGGAGCCACAGAAAAATAAAGGTGCCAATGGCGGAGATGGGAATGGCAAGGCTGATGGTGAGGGTGGAGCGAAGGCTGCCAAGGAAAATCAGCAGCACAATAACGGCAAGGATGGCCCCGATTAGGACATTTTGCTTCATGTTCTCAATGGAGGTCAGAATGTATGGGGCTTCATCATGGGCCCAGCTGATATAAAGATTTTTGGGGGCCAGCACCTCTTTATTAAGTCGATCTACCTCGGCCCTCACCCGTTGAACAATCTCAATGACGTTGCCGCCTTTTTGCTTTTTAACACCAACAACAATGCCCTCCCGGCCGTTTTCCATAACAGAAACAAACTGGGGTTCGTAACCGATCTTTGTGGTGGCCACATCCCTTAGAAATACCCGGTTGATACCATCATCATAAATAACCACATCCAGGGGATCCGAAATCGTTTGAAATTTTGCCACGGTTCTAATGCGGTAATTTTTACGATCAATGCCCAGCACACCGGCGGAAATATCCTGGTTGGATGCCACTAAACGGGAAATAACCTGATTGATGGTGATGCCTCGACGGGTCATTTTCTCGGGATCAATGATAATTTCCAGCTGATCTTCCGTGCCGCCAAAAACAAGGAGGGAGGAGACCCCCTCTATACGTTCCAGGTATTGACGAATCTCATTTTCAAAAAAAGTTTTGTATTTTTGGATCTCTGTGTCAGGGCCGTCTTTGGTCTTTAAGAGCATCCAGATGATGGGCTGGGAAGATCCCCCGGAATTGGACAATACCGGCTGCAGGACGTTATCCGGGTATTCAGACACCTCGTTGAGCTTGTTGGACACCCGGAAAAGGGCCGTATCAATGTCAATTTCAAGGTCAAAGGTAAGGGTGATGGTGGCATAGTCATTGTAAGAGGAACTCTCCATTTTCTGGAGGTTCTGGAGACTTTTAAGCTTATCTTCCTGGCGCTCCACCACCTCGCTTTCCATCTCTGTGGGACTGGCTCCAGCCCAAACAGTTCTGACTTCTATCTCGGGCAAATCTGTATCCGGTGCCAGCTGAATGGGCAGGCGTGTGAGCCCGATGAGTCCAAACAGCACGATCAGTATCACCATGACCGCCATGGTAACCGGCCTGCCAATGGCCGTTTTAATGACATTCATATGAGATCATCCTTTAAGTACATTTTTGTTTTGAATCGCATCTTTTTACTGTTCCAAAGAGTTGATAACCTCAACACCCTGGCCGGGCCGCAGCCGATCATTGCCGTCCACCACCAGGGGCATTCCCTTAACGATGCCTCCCGGGGCAATGGCCACATTTTCTCCCACATAGGAGAGAATGGTCACAGGAATGGGAGCAGATTTGCCCTGATTCACCGTATACACCATGTCCTGACCATTAAAATTCACCAAGGCATCCCTGGGAATCAACAACATCTTCTTTTTCTCTCCCACCGGCATGGACACAGTGGCAGACATGTTCAACACCGGATGATCCAGCTCCTGTAACCTCACCTTTACAAAGACGCTCCGGGTCTGGGGGTCGGCCACGGGAATAATTCCGTCAATGGTACCGGTATTTTTGATACCCAGGGCATCAATGGACACCGGAACGGTCTCACCCTTGTGGGCAAAGGCAAGAAGGTTTTCTGAAACCGGAACCTTGACAAAAAGGTCATTGATGGACCCCACAACGCAAAGCTGGATACCTGGGGAGACCCAGTTTCCGACATCTATTTTTTTCTCAATGACCACCCCGTCAAAGGGGGCCTTTATAAAGCTTTTGTGTTTTTTAAGACGGGCCAGGGCAAGCTGTTTCTCAAGCATGATGGTCTGACGCACAAGATCCTCCCGGGAGAGCACAATGTCATCATACTCTGCCTCGCTCACCGCCTTTTGCTTAAATAGTGTTTTGTAACGATCAAGACTCTTTTCCGCACTGTCAAGGCGCACCTTTACCTGCCCCATCCCCGCCCGCACTGATGCTATTTCGTTGTCAACAAAATCGGTATTCAACCCGAACATCACCTGACCCTTTTTTACCCGATCCCCTTCCCGGACATGGACGGCATTCACCAGCCCACTGACCTCTGCGGAAAGGTTGCTCACACGATCAAAAAAAAGGGTGCCCACCACCTGGGTGGTTTCGGCAACGTTTTGTTCAACCGCCTGAGATGTCACCACCCGGGTCAACGGCTTGCCATCCTCTGCAGCCATGATATATCCAGGCCAGGCAATCGCCATGGCCAGACACAAAAACAGCCATATTTTTCCACACTTGTTTTTCATATTATCCTTATTTTTTTAACTTTTCATTTTCGATTAGGTGACAGATTTTTAAATCTGCTCCCGCCTCCGGAGAAGTCCCTTTATAACTGCCACGGGCAGACCGTATTCTGGCCCCGGCCTGCCCACAACGAAAGATGAAAGAATGTTAGGCGTGCCTACTCTTTCATATGAAATCTGTGGTTCAGGAGGGGGCATTCAAACCGCTTCAACCGTAAACCGACGATTCAAGCGCATGGTGCTGAAAAGGCCAAAAACTTGATGGCATACATTGATCACCTTCAGCTCCCTGGCAGCCCTGGCCAACTTGTTATGAATGGAGATAATGACACCAATGCCAATGGAATCCACCATCTCCACCCCTTTAAGATCAATGATAAGATCACCGGGGTTGGCCTCAATGGTCAAAAGCAGTTCCTGCTTAAAATCATTTGCCATGGAAGCTACAATATCCATATTCGGTCTTACAATGGTTCGGTTTCCCTCTACAATGATTTCACTCATCCCTGCCTCCTGATTAAATTCCCAATCCTGTATCCACTTCCGGCCACAGCAATGCGGCTGCATTTTTACCACTGACCATGGCCCGCTCTTCCACGGACATCCCCGATGCCTCAAAATCTTTATAATATCTTGCCGGTTTCAGCAGGGGAAAATCTGTACCAAAAAGCACCTTGTCAATGACCCCCAGCGCCGCTGCTGCCCGGTAAATATTGGCATCATAGAGAAAAGGAGAAGCCGCTGTATCATACCATACATTTTTCAAGACCTTTTTGGCATCTTTTTTTAGCAGGTGATAAAACAACACCCCTCCCCCCCAATGGGCCAACACAATTTTATTGTTAGGAAAACGCTGGGCCAGGCCATAAATTTGTTCAATGGTCACTGGGGTTTTACCTGGGTACATGTGCCCCACAGGCTCATTGGTGTGAATCATCACCGGCAGGTTACCGGCGGCAAAACAGATCTCCATGACGGGCTCAAGCCTGTTAAGGGCCTCGTCATCAATGCCGGAAAGATAAAAGGCAAGCTCCCCCACCCCGGAAAGCCCGGCCTTTATACACCGATCCGCCTCCCCTGCTGCCCCGTCCCAGGACATATCAAAACAGGCAAACCCCTTTAAACGGTTCGGATAACGGGCCACGGCCTCCAGAATATAATCATTGTTCAGCCTGGCCGTATCAGCGTTGATCCATGGAAATCCAAAAACCGCTGAAAAATCCACGCCCTGTTCATCCATGGTGTCAATCAACGCATCAACGCCCACCAGTTGGGCTTTGGGTGTACCATACAACAGTTCAAAAGCCGGTTCATTGTCAAAAAAATCTTCCCGGGCATTGCGAATGCCCCCCGGGAAAATATGGGTATGAAAATCAATAATCATAATGCGAACATCTCCATCTATTAGAATTTCTGGAAAGTTGAGTTAAGCATTGAAAATTCAAATCACTTTACATATAATGACCCTCTTTTGCAAACAAGGAGATTATTTTTGAATTCTATTCCATACTATCCTGTTCATCTCAACGTCAAGGGAAAAACCTGCCTTGTGGTGGGGGGGGGAAAAGTCGGGATGCGAAAGGCCCGGACCCTGGCAAAAAGTGGTGCCCGGGTCAACATGGTCAGTCCCCGGATCACCGATGAAATCCCCCGGGAAATGGCAGATAAATTCACATGGATATCAGCCCCATACTCCCCCGACCATCTTAGGGGAATTGCCCTCGTTTTTGCTGCCACTGACCAGAAAGACCTGAATCAGGAAATTGCCATGGACGCCCGAAATAAAGGGGTGTTATGCAACGTTGTCGACAATCCGGATGCATCGGATTTTGTTTTGCCCGCCATTGTTCACAGGGGGGATCTGATCATCACGGTTTCAACATCGGGGACCAGTCCCGCCTTTGCAAAAAAATTACGTCAGGATCTGGAGGCACAGTTTGGCATGGAATATGCCTGCTTCCTACTCCTCATGGGAAATATTCGCTCCCGACTGCTGGCAGAGGGACATGACCCGGACAGGCATAGAGAGATATTTTCCACCCTGATCCGTGAAGACCTCCTTGGCATGGTCATGGAAAATAACCCTGACCGAATAAACCATCTGCTGTTCTCCACCCTTGGCAGTAATTATACCTATGAAAACCTGATTGCCGGAGACCCGACATGACACTGGACACCATAAGTACCGGACTTTTTTTTATTGCAACAGCATTGTACACGGCCAGCACTGTGGGCTATGCCCTGTATCTTTTCATGCAGAAAGATAAGATGCAGCATGTGGCCTTTTCCCTTATCTCTGCCGGATTTATTATCCATGCCATGGCCCTCTTGATGGTGACCATAAAAATGGGGACCCTGCCCATACACAATCTCAAAGAGACCTTATCCATTGCCTCCCTGGCCCTGTCAGGCATGTTTCTGCTGCTCAAGGCAAAGTTCAACCTGAAAATACTGGGTATTTTTGCAGCTCCCCTGGTCACCTTGATGATGATGGCCATGGTGGCACTGCCCAAGGCCCCGGAGGCAGGCGTTTCTTTTTTAAAAGGATTCTGGCTCGTTTCCCACATTGTGCTGATTTTTTCCGGTGAGGCGGCTCTGGCCCTGGCATGCGGTGCCGGTATCCTTTATATTTTACAAGAGAATGCCATCAAGGCAAAAAAAAGAGGGTTCTTTTTTAAGCGGCTTCCGTCCCTGGATTTACTGGACAGCACCAGTTACACCTGTGTGGTCACGGGGTTTGCCATGCTCACCGCCGGTCTTATCACCGGCCTTGTCTATGCAAAGGCCATCTGGGGCAGCTTCTGGAACTGGGATCCCAAAGAAATTTGGTCCGCAGTGACATGGCTTGTCTATGCCGCCCTTTTACACGGTCGACTCACCTCTGGATGGCAGGGCAGACGCTCGGCCATCATGACCATCATCGGCTTTGCCGTGCTTGTATTTACCTTTTTGGGCGTCAATTTTCTCATTGGTGGCCACCACCGGGTCTTTACCATGTGAATTTTATAAGAAAATACAGCATTAAAGTACCGACAGAGCCTTCGGCGGGTGATCGGTCCGGCCCATTGGGACCCAAAGGCGATCAGCCCTTTTGCCCTGCCGGGCGTTAAGAAGCACAGACTGTTTGAGGAGCTTGCCCGCAGTTTCTGTGCTTTAGACCGGCAGGGCAAAAGGGCCGCCGACGGTCCCGGGCCGGACCGATCACCCGTCGGGGGCGGCATAATGCCATTTTTAATTTTTGTTGTGAACGGACCAAGGTCAGAATATGGGCCACCCGTGGCAGTATAAGAAAGCGCTCATCATTGGAATTTTTCAGACGGAGTTTTTTATAAAAAATGAAGATAGACACATCCCATGCGTTGTCCTGTGAACCATGTACGGCCCCCCATGACAACCCATGTATGAATAGAGGTGGAATGTCACAGATAACACTCATTGGGATTAATCATAAAACAGCCCCCGTGGCGTTAAGAGAGATTCTCTCCTTCACCGGAGACGAGGCAGACATTGCCCTGCACAACCTTTTCCAACAACCTGAAATCGGGGAACTGATACTATTTTCCACCTGCAACAGAATGGAAATTTTGTTTATCCCGATCCAGGGGGATGGACAGGATTGCGTCAAAACATTCCTTTCCCAATTTAAATCCGTTCCCGTGGATAAATTTGAGGACTCCCTTTACACCTACACAGGAGATGAGGCCATCCAACATATTTTCCGGGTGGGCTGTAGTCTGGATTCCATGATGGTGGGGGAACCCCAGATTCTGGGTCAGGTAAAGAAATCCTATCGGAACAGTGTGGCTGCAAACACCTCCGGTGTCATCCTGAACCGCCTGATGCACAAGGCTTTTAACATTGCCAAAAAGGTAAGAAGAGAGACCGGCATCGGGGACAACGCCGTGTCCATAAGCTACGCGGCCACGGAACTTGCCAGCAAAATCTTCAGTGATATCAGCACCCGGAGTGTGATGCTCATGGGGGCAGGAGAAATGGCAGAACTTGCCGTGGAACACCTGATTTCAAGCGGTGTTAAAGAAATTGTGGTGGCCAACAGAACCTTTTGCAATGCCGTGACCCTGGCGGAAAAGTTCAATGGCAAAGCCGTTAAGTTTGAAGAAATGGAAGAATTCTTAAAAGAGGTGGACATCATCATCAGCTCCACCGGGGCCACGGAATTTATCCTTACCGCCCCCCAGATCAAACGCATCATGCGTTCCAGGAAAAACCGCCCCCTGTTCTTCATTGACATTGCCGTGCCAAGGGATCTGGACCCGGATATCAACCGGATCAGCAATTGCTTTCTCTATGACATTGATGACCTCCAGGAGATTGTAAATGGTAATATTGATGAACGGAACAAAGAAGCCATCAAAGGTGAACGCCTGGTGGACGAGGCGGTGATCAAATTCAGGAAATGGATGGATAGCCTCGAAATGGTCCCCACCATTGTGGCCATTCGGAAAAAAATAGATACCATTGCCCAAGCAGAAATCAAAAAAACCGTGGGCTCCATGCCCCACCTGTCCCCCCAGGATCACGAGGCCATCCAGCGCATGACCCGGTCCATTGCCGACAAGATCATGCATGACCCCATACGGTTTTTAAAAAACATGGGCAACCACCGGGATGACGCCCGGTACCTCAATGCGGCCCGTCATCTGTTTAACCTTGATCACACCGATGGCCTTTAAACCCCTTGCCCCCTTCATGGCGGGGATAGGGGTAAGCTCATCCTCAATTTTAAACTTTACTTTACCATTTTAAGAGATTACAATATTGAATTCAACTTTTCGAGTCTTAGTTAACTGCCCTTCCTGAATCAACGATTGGGAAGGGGTTGTAAGAGAGCCCAAGTTGACTACATTCTCAGCCGGGTGTGGCTACGTTACTCAGTCAGGGGGCACTTCAAAATGGAGCCCAAGCTCTGAACTCGACGGCGGCATCAACCTTGAAAATTTGAATTTGTTGATTTCAATCTGATCAGAAGCAACCCAAAGTCAAAGGATAGAACCATGGAAGAAAAAGAGATACAATTTTTTAAAACACTTTTGACCGAAAGACTCAAAGATCTGCTTTCCCATGCTGATACCACTGTAAACGGAATGACTCTTCCCAAGGAGAATTTCGCAGATCCCACGGACCGGGCCTCCCACGAATCAGAACGTAACTTTGAGCTAAGAATCAGAGACCGGGAACACAAGCTGATCAAAAAGGTAAAAAAGGCATTGATTCGCATTGAAAACAATAGTTTTGGTATCTGCGAAACCTGTGGGGATGATATCTCTTCTGCACGGTTAAAAGCACGTCCCGTGACCACCCAGTGCATTGAGTGCAAAACCAGGGAAGAAATGATGGAAAAAGCCCTTGGTATTTAAGAACAACATACCCGTGATTGATCTTCATATCCACTCCACTGCCTCGGATGGTACTTGTAGCCCCGAAGAAATTGTAAAACAAGCCCGGGAACAAGGACTTAAGGCCATTGCCATTTCCGATCACGATACCATAGACGGGGTGTGTCAGGCCATGGATGCTGGCATTCCCCAGTCCCTTGAGTTCATGACCGGCATTGAAATCAGTGCCCAACCCCTTGACCGCATGAACGGAGGAGGCAGTTTTCATATTCTGGGGTATGGATTCAGTATCTATGATAATTTTCTGCACAAAACCCTGGAAACCCTCCAGCAGGCCCGGGAGAATCGAAATCCAAAAATAATAGAAAAACTCCAGCAGGCAGGCATAGACATTTCCATTGAAGATGTTAAAAAAATATGTGGCACGGGGCAGATGGGACGGCCCCACATTGCCCTTGCCCTGATAGAAAAAAAAGTAGTAGCCACCTTTAATGAAGCCTTTGATCGCTATCTTGGCACGGGTTGCCTGGCCCATGTGGATAAGGCAAGACTCTCCTGCCAGGAGGCCATCCAACTCATCAACAGGGCCGGGGGAGTTGCCATTCTGGCCCATCCAGGCCTCATCAAAGTCCCCGAAACCTACCCCATGGGAGAACTCATTGATGATCTTCTGGCCATGGGACTCAACGGCATTGAAGCCCACCACACCGATCACTCGGAAGAACAGACCCGATATTTTGAAAAAATGGCCCAAAACAGAGGCTTGCTGATCACTGGGGGGTCTGACTTCCACGGAGATATGAAACCCGAAGTACAAATGGGAAAAGGCACCGGAGATCTTCATGTCCCCTGCCACTTATTTGAAAGCCTTTCCAATGCCATCACCGATCTTCACAAATCCCCGGCAGCCCTGGAAATTCTTGAGGAAAATCTGGGTCATACCTTCCTGGATAAAGACTTGCTGGCCACGGCCCTGCGCCATAGCTCCTATGTGAACGAATCCCAGGATGCCGATCTTTCCGACAATCAGCGGCTGGAATTCATGGGGGATGCGGTTCTGGGTCTTGTGATTGGTGAATTTCTCATGGAACAATCCCCGGATATGAAAGAGGGGGATCTGTCCAAGATGAGGGCCGGACTGGTCAGTGAACCCGGCCTTGCAACCATGGCCAGAAAGATTGACCTGGGGCGATTCATTTTCCTTGGCAAGGGAGAATGGCTGTCTGGCGGTACAAAAAAGAACTCCATCCTTGCCGATACCTTTGAGGCGGTGATGGCTGCCATCTATCTGGATCTGGGATTTATCAAAACTTCCCAGCTGATCAAAGGGCTGTTCCAGGATGAGGTGGATTATATTTCCAGTAAAACCACGGTGGTGGATGATTATAAAAGTCTTTTGCAGGAATACGTCCAGGAGATGGGCCAAAGGGCACCTCGGTATGCGGTTTCCGGAGAACGGGGTCCTGACCATGCCAAAACATTTGAAATCAATCTAATGGTTTGCAGTATCCAAGCCACGGGCGTGGGAAAAAGCAAAAAAGCCGCAGAGCAGGATGCTGCGGAAAAGGCCCTGAAAGGCCTGAAAGAAACGGAAACTCCAGATCAAGAAAATTTGAAGAACCAGGAAAATGCCCCCACCCCATCCAACGGAAAAAATGATGTAAACGATCACGACCCGTTAAATAAGGTATGCCAGGAATGACCCATGCCCTCTGAAAAGCCCTTGGTCATTCCCATTTTTATCCCCCACTCCGGCTGCCCCCACCAATGTGCCTTTTGTAATCAATCCATCATCACCAGCGAAACGCATTCCCTGCCCGATGCAGCCTTCATTCAAAAAGAAGTCAATGATTTTCTGAAGTTTAAGGGAAACCGTTCCCAGGTCCAGCTGGCCTTTTTTGGCGGTAATTTTCTGGGACTGCCTCCAAAAACAATTGTGGCGCTTCTGGAGTGTGCCCAGCAACTGGTCAGGGAAAATAAAATTGATGAGATTCGATGTTCCACCCGACCGGATACCATCTCTGAATCCACACTTGAGATCGCCAAAAATTATGACTTAACCACCGTTGAACTGGGGGTTCAGTCCATGGATGACCGGGTTTTAGAACAGGCCCGCAGGGGACATACCCGGGAAGATACCCGGAATGCGGCTCTTCTGCTCAAGGCATATGGCATTAAGACCGGCATGCAGATGATGGTGGGGCTTCCCGGCGATACATCCCAAACCGCCCTTGACACAGCGGCGGCCATCTGCCGTTTGAAACCTGATTTCATGCGCATCTATCCCCTGATTGTGCTTGAGGGAAGCCTGCTTACCCGATGGTATCGTCAGGGGCAGTATAGCCCCATGGAGCTGTCGGAAAGTGTTTCCCTGGTCAAGGAACTGTACAAGATCTTCACCGAACATAAGATCCCGGTAATCCGCATGGGCCTCCAGGCTTCAGATCTTCTCCAGGACCCGAAATCCATGGTGGCAGGCCCCTGGCATCCGGCCTTTGGGCATCTGGTGTTTTCTGAGCTGTTTCTTGATAAAACCCTGGGTGAAATTCAAAAAAAATATCCGGTAACGGTAGTGGAGCAGGTCACCTTGATTGTGCATCCGTCGTCCCAGTCCCGGCTCAGGGGAGATAAAAATCATAATATGAAAATATTACAGACAAGATATCCCCGGACTACTTTCACTGTGAAAACGGATTTGTTGCTGAACCGGGAGGATATTGTTATCCAGTAAGGGATTTCATAAGAATAAAACTACCCATTTTTGAATGCAGCACTATAGATCGTGAGCGGGGAGGCCATTACGGTCGGGTATATTATTTTCTATGAACTCCCTATAGAAATGACAGAATACCGCCCCCGACGGCTACCCTGACGGAAACATCGGGGAGAAATCACCGCCGGTTCCGGAGCCCAAGCCCCTTTAAAAAGTTACGCAGAAATTGATCCTGACAGGGCCGATAATTTTTATGCCCTTCTTTTCGAAACAGGGCTGTCAATTCCCCTTTGGAGACAGACACACCCGCCAGGCTGAAGATCTCCATGAGATCATCCTGTCTCAATTCCAGGGCAATCTTCATTTTTTTCATTATCAGATTATTATTCAATGCCTGGGATGATTTAGATGGGGGTTGACCCCCATCTTCCCGTATCCCCCGGTTATAGGTAATCAGCCCATCCAGAAATAACCCCATGGCATCATCCCCACAGACCATGAATCCCGGGTCATCTTCTTTTGCCATCAAAGCCTTTACACCCACAAGATCCACATTACATTTGCCCAGTTGAAAAATTTTAACCATGGTGCTGTCTTTCACATCCATGGCATAGCGAAACCGCCGCAACACATCGTTGTTATCCATCAAATTTCCAATTTTTTTTCATATATTAAACACTGATCAAAAGCCCACATATAGTACCAATAACGATAGAGTCTCCATCGTCTACATCAAGCCATCTCCCAATTTTCTTCAACGCCATGGCAGGCCACAAAGGTCCCATCCTCCAAAGAGAGAAGTTTGGGTACCTCCTTAACACATCGCTCCCGGGCAAAGACACAACGCCCATGGAACACGCATCCTGTGGGCAGATTCACCGGGGTGGGTACCTCTCCCTTTAATTTGATATGTTTCGCCTTTTTCTCCCCCACCCGGGGAATGGCACTGAGCAGGGCCCGTGTATAGGGGTGTCGGGCCGTGGCAAACAGGGCATCGGCCCTGGCCACCTCACACAGGGTGCCAAGATACATCACCGCCACCCGGGAACTGATGTGCTGCACCACAGACAGATCATGGGTAATGAACAGATAGGTCAGTCCCCGGTCCCTTCCCGCCTCCATGAGCAGATTCAAAATCTGGGCCTGGATGGAGACATCCAATGCGGACACTGGCTCATCGGCCACAATAAATTCAGGATCAAGGATCAATGCCCTTGCAATACTAATGCGCTGGCGCTGTCCCCCTGAAAACTCATGGGGATAGCGGGCCTTCCAGGCGGGATTCATCCCCACCTGCTCCATCACCGATGCAATTTTATCCTCAACAGCAGAGGTGGCAATACCGGGGTGATGAAACCTCAGAGGCTCTGCCAGAGTCTGCCACACGGTTTTCCGGGGATTTAACGAGGCATAGGGGTCCTGGAAAATCATTTGTAATTTTTTCCGAAAGGGCAGCATTTTTTCGTGGGTCAGGCAGTCAATGCGCTCCCCCTTGTAAAGCACCTGTCCGGAGTTGGGCGGGTACAGCCCCATCACCACCCGGGCCAGGGTGGATTTACCGCAGCCGCTCTCCCCCACCACGCTCAGGGTTTCGCCTTTTTTAATCTCAAGGCTGATGTCATTCACCGCTTTTACCGTGGTTTTTTTTCTGACAACTTTTCCGTTTTGAAAGCTCAGTTGATCCAGCAACCCTCCGGAAATATCAAAATGTTTAACAATATTTTTTATGCTAAGAATTGAAGTATTAGTATAGTACGCTTTTTTGTTCATTAATATTCCGTTTATAATCAAATTTTATTAAAAAATGTTCCAACACAGCAAATTCCTTGATTTTTTAATAGCATACTGGTTTTACTCATTAGATTATTATATTTCTCTTGGTTCACAAATCCAAGGTAGTTGCCAGTAAATCCCTTAACTGTATAATGTTTGCTTTTATATTTGACGGTATCTCCCATTTCAAAGGGTTTTATAGATCGTTTGGGTCTCGTCGCTGATT
>Ga0208900_1000679_pt1 | contig 20620 bp, 14 predicted proteins | sample AntAceMetag02UKK_FD_184763 | JGI IMG/M metagenome (GOLD analysis project Ga0208900, IMG submission 184763) | Saline lake microbial communities from Ace Lake, Antarctica - Antarctic Ace Lake Metagenome 02UKK (SPAdes) (version 2) | ecosystem: Environmental > Aquatic > Non-marine Saline and... | reverse complement strand
ACACGGAATTAATTCTTAAAAGAAAAGACGGCAGCAAAATAGATGTAAGCTTAAATGTTTATGGAGTTAGGGATGAAACCGGGAAAATTCAATATTCCATATCATCATGCAGAGACATCTCTGAATACAAACAGGCTGAATTTGAAAAAACAAAAGCTTTAAAAAGGTTAGCAAAAGCGGAGGAAATAGCTAAAATGGGGAGCTTTAGCTGGAATCCCACTACGAACGAAATACTTTGGTCAGATAATATGTATCAATTATACGGGCTCGAACCTTCCGGGTTTAAACCTTCAATTGAATCTGCAAGTCGTTTTATACATCCTGATGATGTAGATATTGCAAATAGCGTATTGGGAAAATTAATTGCCGAAAAGAAATCCCAAACAATAGCTGAATATCGTATTATTACTGCCGAAGATAAGATATTATGGCTTCATGGTACATCTCATATTTTATTAGATGTAAACGGTGAAATCAAAGAGTTAATAGGCACAGTTCTGGACATCACAGAACGTAAAAAAGCAGAAGAATTGTTGCTGAAAAACAAAAATCGCTTAGACCATGCACTATTAAAAATTGGAACAGGTGCCTGGGAGCTGGACTTAAAAACGATGGGATCGTGGCGTTCGTTTCAACACGACCAGATTTTTGGTTACAACAAGCCTCTTGAGGAATGGACCTATGATACATTTCTGAAGCATGTTGTTGCCGAAGATAAAGAGATGGTAAATAAGAAATTTCAAGCTTCCTTAAGCGATAAAACGGATTGGGATTTCGAATGCAGGATTAAACGAAACGATGATGGCAAAATTCGTTGGATATGGGCCAACAGCAATCATGAATATAATGAGCAAAAAGAATCAATAAAAATTTATGGTATTGTTCAAGATATCACCGAACAAAAAATAGCTGAAGACAAACTTAGAGGAAGCGAAGTAAAGTTCAAATCGCTGATGCAGCAATCACCATTTATTGTAGAACTTTATGATCTTGACGGCCTCCAGGTTTCGGTTAATAAAGCTTATGAAGAATTATGGGGCTTTCCTGCCGAAACCACTTTATTCAAACTTAATTTACTGGAAAGTAAAGAGGTTGAAGATACCGGATTGCTGGAATACATTAAGCGTGCCTATGCCGGCGAATCGGTTGATGTGCCAGTATATATGTTTGATCCAACCGGCGACACAGAAGCTAAAGGAAAAGGCAGGGTTCGTTGGTTAAGTACACGAGTTTATCCAATTAAAGATGAATTTGAAAAAGTGGTTAATATTGTTATTGTGCATCAGGATGTGACTGATCAGAAACAGTATGAGGAAGATTTAATGGAGAGCCTTCAACGAGAACAACTACTGGCCGATATTGTTCGCGAATCATCGGTGGGAATTGCCATTGGCTACCCCGATGGAAGGCTTGGTATGTGTAATTTGGCATACCAGCAAATTACAGGATACAATGAAAAAGAGTTGAAAACCATCAATTGGAATAAGGTATTGACACCACCCGAATGGGAAGAAGTAGAATCGGCCAAACTACAGGAAATCAACAGAACCAGGAAACCTGTAAAATACGAAAAGGAATATATCAGGAAGGATGGATCAAGAGTTCCCGTTGAACTTTTGGTAAATCCCCGACTTGATGACCGGGGAGAAGTTGAATATTATTTTGCTTTCGTAATAGACATCAGCGAACGCAAGAAAGTGGAAAATGCTTTAAAAGAAAGTGAGGAGCGTTTTAGATCTATTGTAGAGCAATCACCCTTAAGCACGCAAATGTTCACGCCCGATGGCATGACGGCACAAGTAAACCGCGCCTACGAGGATTTATGGGGAATAAGCCTTGAAGAGTTAAAGGGTTACAACATACTTGAAGATCAACAACTGGTGTCTCAAGGAATCATGCCCTACATCCAAGGTGCTTTTTCTGGTGAAGCCGCTTCGATCCCTGTCATCGAATATGATAGTGCAAAATCGCTGGGAACAGGGAAAAAGATGTGGGTACAATCCCGCATTTATCCTGTAAAAGACAATGCCGGCAATATCGACAAAGTAATTTTAATCCATGAAGATATTACAGAACGTAAGCAAGCTGAAACAGCACTTCGTGAAAATGAAATTTTATTAAAACAAACTCAAGAGATCTCTAAAGTGGGAGGCTGGTCTTATGAAGTTAAAACAGGCGAATCCAAATTTACTGATGAGATTTATAAAATTTATGGTCTTCCAGTAGGGGCTCATTTTGGAACTGAACAAGGGATGGAATTTTATCATCCTGATTATCAAGAAATTATTTCAGAAGCATTTTCAAAAATTATAACCGAGGGTATAGCCTACGATTTGGAAGTGCAATTTATAAATGCAAAAGGGGGAAACCTTTGGGTAAGAACAATAGGGAATGCTGTATTTGATGGCGGCAAAGTTGTTAAGGTAAATGGAATCTTGATGGATATTACTGATAGCAAACAGGCCGAAACAGAATTGCTTGAAAGTAAATCTTTTTTCGAACAATTATTTATTCAATCATCTACCAGCACTCAATTGCTTGACAGAGAAGGCTGGTGTATTCGCATCAATCCTATACTTTCTGAACTTTTTGGAGTTATGCCAGAATATATTGAAGGAAAGAAATACAATATTTTAAAAGATGATGAAATAATCCGTACAGGCGTAATTAAGCATCTGAAAAGAGTATTTGAGAAAAAGGAAACAGTAAGGTGGGAAGTTAATTTCGATATTCAGCATGCTTCAGAATCAACCAAAGTAAAAGTATCAAAACCCGAAAAAAAATGGTTTAGCAATATTGCTTATCCCATATTGGATACTCAGGGAGATTTGATTTATGTTATTGTTCAGCACGAAGACATCACCGAACGGAAAATAGCAGAATCACATATAAAGGAATCAGAATACAGATTAGCGGCGTTAATAAATAATACGTCTGATCATATTTGGTCCTTTGATCGAAACTATAATTACATTATTTTCAATAATACCTATTCCAAAATGTTTTTTAATGAGTTTGGAGTTGAGTTAAAAAAAGGTCTGAATTCTAAAGACTTTCTAAAACCTGAGGAACTTGATTTCTGGGTGCCTTTGTGTGAATCTGTCTTTGAAGGCGAAAATAAAACTTTTGAATTCGCCCATAATTTTAATGGCATAATACATTATTTCCAAACATCATTAAACCCAATATACGAAGGGGATATAGTCACAGGTGTATCAGCAATGAGTGTTAATATTACCGAGGTAAAAACGGCAACTCACCTTTTAAAGGAATCAGAAGAAAGGTTTAATCTGGCTGTAAAAGGATCGAACGATGCAATATGGGATTGGGATAATATGGAAAGTGATGAATACTGGTGGTCTGATCGATTGTACGAAATCCTGGGTTACAAGCCCGATGAAGTGGAAGCCCGAATATCGAACTGGAAAAAATGGACACATCCTGGGGATTCTGCTACTGTTATGGATGCTTTAACTAAACATTTTAACGAAAATTCTCCATACCAGGTTGAGTTTAGAATGTTAAAAAAAGGCGGAGATTATGTTTGGGTATCTGTTAGGGGCGAATCGGTTCGCGATGAAAACGGAAAGCCTGTTCGGATGGTTGGATCGATGACTGATATTACAGAGCGCAAGCTTGCCGAGGATGAATTAGAACAACACAGGAAGAATTTGGAAAAGTTAGTGATTGAACGAACCATAGAACTGGAACGCAAAAATACCGATCTGGAACGGATGAACAAACTGTTTGTTGGTCGTGAGTTGCGCATGGTTGAATTAAAAGAAAAAATTGCGCAACTAGAATTGATCCTTAAAAACCCACAAAAATGATGGATGCAAAATATGAAATTCAGATTCTAAATCAGATAATTGATGCACAACTGTTGCTTCAATCTTTTTCTGAAGTAGCAAAATTGAGGGGTTTTGTAATTCAGCAATTTAAAAGTATTGAGGGAATCGACTCGTGCTGTATCTGTTTAAGAAATACAGAATCGGTTTGTGGCGACAACATCCCGGGAGCACAGGAAATACAAAAGGATTTACTGGAATTGCCCAATTCAGAAAATGATTTTTCTCCGCATATCACGAAAATCAAAAATCAGTACGTTTTCAATGTAAAAACCACCAACCGAATGTTTGGGTATATTATTATTCAAATAAAAAATAAACAGGTTTTTGACCATCTTTTTACTGCACTAAGCAGTTTTGTAAATTCATTTGCCTTGCATCTTGAAAATTTTCAACAGAAGAACCAATTTTATTCCAATCATCAGGTAAATTTATTGAAAAAAAACCCTGAATTAAAGAACGAAGCCTTGCATGAAAGCGAAGAAAAATTCAAACTTGCTTTTCAAACCAGCCCCGATTCTATAAATATTACACGTCTTACTGATGGGATAATAGTAGAGGTAAATGATGGATTTCCGTATATAACCGGGTTTACAAAGGAAGAAGCCCTTGGCATGAAAACAGAAGATCTGGAACTTTGGGCAAATCCTGAGGATCGGAATATTTTAGCTGCCCAACTTAAAGAAACCGGAAAAGTTGAAAATTTCGAGTTTCTTCGAAAAAGAAAGGATGGCGAAATCCTTTATTCAACGCTTTTTGCTTCTCTGTTAAAAATTAAAGGAGTTCCGCATTTAATTTCGGTAATAAGAGATATTGATAAACGTAAGAAGGCGGAAAAAGAAATAGTATTAAGCAATGAAAATTATCGTTCGCTTTTTAATGATTCACCAATTCCATTATGGGAAGAAGATTTGAGTGAATTATTATCATATTTGAATGAGCTAAAACAAAAAGGGATAAACGATTTTAGTACATATTTTGATAATAACCCGGAGGAGTTAAAAGCCTGTTCCGCAAAAATTAAAATTATAGATGTAAATAAAGCTACACTTAACTTACACCATGCAAAAAATAAAGAAGAATTACTGGATAATTTGGATAAAATTTTTACCGAAAAATCCTTTTTAATTTTTAAAGAAGAGGTAATTGCCATTGTTGGAGGTATAACAGAATTTGAATCTGAGGCAGAAGTAAAAACCTTAACCGGAGAGCTAAGGTATATTCATTTGAAATTTAAAATCGATCAATCCGAGAAAGGTGTAGCACGGGCAATACTTGCTACCTTGGATATTACAGAGCGTAAACAATCCGAAATTAAACTCAAAAGCTCTGAAGAACGATTGCGCCTCGCAACCGAATTTGCCAATGTTGCCGTTTGGGAGTTCGATTTTCGCAACAACAACATGACGCGGTCTAAAAATCACGATTTGCTTTATGGCCTGGAATATAAGGAAAAGTGGGATTTCGAAAACTACCAAAAATGTACCCATCCTGATGACTGGGAATACACCAACGAAATGATTCAAAAATCGACAGCCCCGGGAGGTTCCGGTAAATATAAATTCGATTTTCGCGTAGTTTACCCCGACCTTACAATTCATTGGTTAAATGTAACTGGTATTGTTGTTGAAAGAAATGAAAATGGCGAAGCGATAGTTGTACGTGGAACGCTAATCGATGTTACTGACCGTAAACAAAAAGAAGATGCCATAAAACAAAAAAGTAAAGATTTGACTACCCTTCTTGAAATAAGCCAAACACTCACAACCAAACTAAATATGGAATCTGTTCTGCAGAATTTAGTAAACAGGGCAACCAATTTAATAGGTTTGGATACAGGAGCAATTTATTTGGTGAAAGGACAAGATTTATACCTTAGAGCAGCTACGCCTCCAATACCTCCCGACTTTCCCGATGAATTTCGCCATGCTTTGTTGATTGATCACCCGCATATAAATAAGTCCCTTTCTTCGGGTTTACCCGTTATAATTCCTGATTTGAATACAGCCGACCTTACTCCGGCAGAAAAGGCAATTAAAGAAACACGAAGTATGCGATCGCTACTCTATGTACCACTTTTAATCGAAAACCGGGCAAATGGTGTGTTAATATTAGGTACAGATAAAGAAGTCCGCGAGTTTTCCGAAGCCGAAATAAATCTTTACCGAACAATGTCGGGGCAAGCGGCTATGGCAATTTATAACAGTCAACTTTTTGAAGAAGTTAAAAAACTAAACCAAGAACTGGAGAATCGTGTAGGGGAACGCACCGATGAACTTACCAACAGTCAGGCTGCCCTTTTGAACCTGGTAGAAGATTTAAACGAAAAATCGGAGCAACTGGAACAAAGCACTCGCTTGCTTGAAACAAAAAATAAAGAACTCGAAACTTTTACCTATTCTGTTTCTCACGACCTGAAAGCTCCCCTGCGCGGTATTGATGGCTACAGCAAATTGCTGCAGGATTCGTATAAAACCCAATTGGACGGGGAGGCCAACATATTCCTGACAAATATCAGGGAATCGGCCCATAAAATGAACGAATTGATCCACGACCTGCTTGAGTATTCGCGACTTGAGCGAAGCCAGGAATCGATAGAGAAGTTAAGAATAAAACATTTGATACAAACCATTACCTCCATTTACAAGAAAGAACTTGATGCCGGTAATTTTGATTTAATAATAACTATCGATGACATCGAAATTGAGGCAGATTCTAAAGGGATTTCTATCGCGCTGCGAAATCTTATCGAAAATTCGATTAAATTTACCACCGGAAAACCAAATCCTACTATTACAATTGGTATGGAGGAAGGCGAGAGTTCATGGATATTATCGGTTAAAGACAATGGGATAGGTTTTGATATGAAATACAAAAAGAAAATATTCGATATTTTCCAACGGCTGCACCGGGTCGAGGAATTTCCGGGAACCGGTATTGGACTTGCCATGGTTAACAAAGCCATGCAACGTATGAATGGAAAAGTACGGGCTATGAGTTCGCCGGGCAATGGAGCAACATTTTATTTAGAAATACCCAAAACAATTTAATATGCTTACCGACAGGAATATTAATCCAATTTTACTGGTTGAGGATAACCCCCTCGACCTCGATCTCACCGTGCGTGCGTTCGCCACCAAAAACCTCACAAATCCAATTCAAACAGCCCGCGATGGGGAAGAAGCTTTGAAATATATTGAGAAATGGGACAATGGAGAACCCATCCCTGTTGTAATACTTCTCGACCTGAACATGCCAAAAATAAATGGATTGGAGGTTCTTAAAGAAATTAAAAACCATCCTGAATACAAAACTATTCCGGTTGTTATTTTAACCACATCTTCTGAATCGGCTGATATTAAAACAGCCTACCAATTGGGCGCTAATTCGTACATCGTTAAGCCTGTTGATTTTGAAAAGTTTGTTGAAGTAGCTGGTCACATCGATTTGTATTGGCGCATATTGAACAAACCGGTATAAAGTGTAGTTTTATAAAAACCTTAAAATATAGATTATGAAAATATTACTTCTCGAAGATAATGCTGCAGATGCAGATTTAGCCAAAAGAGGACTTATAACATCAATCCCTGGCTGCGAAATTGATACCGCCCCAACAATAAATGATGCCCGGGAAATGATTGCCCGGAATAAACACTACGATGTTGCACTTCTCGATATGAAATTACCCGATGGAATAGGCATGGATCTGCTTACCGAAATCAGGCATACCAACCTAAACATGGCGGTAATAATCCTTACAGGTTCGGGCGATGAAGATATTGCCGTTTCTGCATTAAAAGCCGGTGCCAACGACTACGTGGTAAAACAGCAGGGATATATTTCCAAGTTGCCGGATATTATAAAATTTGCCATTGAAAATTTTAAACAAAGTCAATCTCAAAAAGCCCGGATTATCGATGTATTGTATGTTGAACATCATTCACAGGATATCGATCTTACCATCAGACACCTAAAAAAATACGCTCCCCATATCCATGTTGATGCTTTGTTAACGGCAGAGGAAGCATTATTAAGATTGCGCAATGCAAATAGAGAAACGCTAAAGTACAAGGTTTTGATGATGGACTATAGATTGCCTGGAATTAACGCGATTGAGCTCATCAAAATAATCAGGCAGGAGCTCAACCTTTACATTCCAATAATTTTGGTAACAGGCCAGGGAAATGAAGAAATAGCAGTTCAAGCGCTTAAACTTGGGGCCACAGATTACCTCACAAAAAATGATAATTACCTGTATCGGCTTCCATCGTTAATTACCAGTACAACCCAGCAATTTGAGCTGGCCCAAAAGCAGGTAGCCCTGTCCGAAAGTGAGGCCAAATACCGATTATTGGCCGAAAATTCAGGTGATGTGATTTTTACCCTCGATATGGACTTGAAATATACTTATATAAGTCCGGCAGTAAAAACAATGAGGGGCTTTGAGCCTGAAGAGGTGTTAAACCAAAATATGTCAGAAGTGTTAACACCTGATTCCTACAAAAAGATAAAAAAACTCATATCGGATTCCCCTCCTACCATTCACGACCCAACACTTTCGCATCCTGAACAAGTTCTTTTAGAACTCGAAATGATTAGAAAGGACAAATCAACAGTATGGACCGAGGTTAAAGTATCACTAATAAAGGATGAAGATGGTAAACCAACCGGGATACTTGGCGCATCCAGGGATATTTCGAAACGGAAATTTGCTACGGGTGAACTCAGGAAATTATCCCGGGCCATTGAGCAAAGCCCGGCATCTGTCGTTATAACCAACCTAAAGGGAAATATTGAATATGTAAACCCAAAGTTTACACAACTTACAGGTTACCTTAATTCGGACGTGCGGGGCAAAAATCCTCGTATTCTAAAATCCGGACATACTACAAAAGAAGAATATAATGTGCTTTGGAAAACGATAACTTCCGGAGGTGAATGGAGGGGCGAGTTTCAGAATCGACACAAGGATGGATCTTTGTATTGGGAGCAGGCATCTATTTCGCCCATTAAAAATGCAGAAGGTGAAATTACCCATTTTTTGGCTATCAAGGAAGATATGACCGAAAGAAAAAAAATGACCGAAGAATTGATTTCAGCCAAAGAAAAAGCCGAAGAAAGCGATCAGCTCAAAACTGCTTTCCTCCACAATATTTCCCACGAAATTCGTACACCTATGAATGCCATAATTGGTTTTTCCGAATTTCTTAACGATCCGAATTTGCTGTCCGAAAATCGTAAAAAATATACCGATATAATGGTTCAAAGCAGCAAGCAGTTACTTTCGATAATTACGGACATTGTAAGTATTGCCACCATTGAGGCAGGACAGGAGAAAGTGGTTGAAAACAAAACGAACCTCAACGCGGTTTGCAAACTATTGCTCGAACAACTATTACCAAAAGCAGAAAAGAAAAATATTGCCCTTACCTTCAAAACCGCGCTACCCGATGTTGAAGCAGATGTTATTACAGATGAAATAAAACTTACCCAAATACTTTCAAACCTTACAGGCAACGCGCTTAAATTTACCGAACGTGGCAGGGTTGAATTTGGATATGCTTTAAAAGGAGGCAATCTCGAATTTTACATCGAAGATACAGGCATTGGTATCCCGGCAGCATTGCACGATGCCATATTTAACCGGTTTCGTCAGGCCGAAATTACTGCTTCACGTCAATTCGGAGGCTCTGGCTTAGGCCTGTCAATATCCAAAGCTTATGTTGAATTGTTGGGGGGTAAAATATGGATAGAGTCCGAACCAGGAGATGGCTCAACATTCTATTTTACCATTCCCTACAAAAAAGTGATAGAAGAGTCAAAAAAAGTACAAACAAGCATTAATGCGGTTAAAATTGAAAGCGAACAAGCTAAATCAATTCTCGTTGCCGAAGATGAGGAATTCAATTTTATACTAATCGAAACATTGCTGTCAGGGGCAAGTTACAAAATTACCAGGGCGGTAAATGGCCGTGAGGCTGTTGATTTATGCAAAGCTAATCCTGACTTTGATTTGGTGTTGATGGATATAAAAATGCCGGTTATGGATGGCTACGAAGCTACGAGGCAAATCCTGGAGTTCCGCCCCCACCTTCCCATAATTGCACAAACAGCATATTCAACAGAAGCCGATAAACAAAGAGCGCTCGACTGTGGTTGTTGTGATTTTATAAGCAAACCTTTTAAAGCCAAAACCTTGCGATCGATAGTTAGCGATAATATTCTGAAATAATATTTACGCGAATTATACTTTATTTTTTTTCTACTAAGGTTTTTTTTGATGATAAGGTTTTGGTATTACATAATATGGGAAAGTTTATAAATTTTGACCTTTCTATGTCCGCCAACTGGCGGACGATAGAAAGTCGAGTACTTCCCGTTATGTTCAGCTTAGGCTGGTTTCGACAAACTCAACCACCGTTGCCTAAGCTGTATATATTTCAGAGATAAAATACCTAACTATTTCGCCGCCGGATACCCGAACTTAGCCTGCCATACATTCGGCAGCAAATGTATCTTTGCACCCAAATTTTAATTTTTAAATTAATGGGGAAGAGAAAACCAATACCTGAGTTCGAAAACGTCGAAATTCTTGATGCAGGCTCAGAAGGAAAAGCTGTGGCAAGAATCGATAATTATGTAATATTTGTACCCTATGTCGTTCCCGGCGATATCATCGACATCAGGGTTGTGAAGCGCCGAAAAAATTACCTCGAAGGCAAGGCCATTAAACTCCGCAAAGCTTCACCAATAAGGATAGAGCCCCGTTGCGAACACTTTGGAATATGTGGTGGATGTAAATGGCAAAACCTAAGTTATGAGGATCAGCTGCGGTTTAAACAAAAACAAGTCATCGATAATTTTGAACGCATCGGTAAACTCGAAATACCCGAAATACTCCCGATAATTGCTTCGGCACAGCAATATTATTACCGCAATAAACTGGAGTTTACTTTTTCGAATAAAAGGTGGCTTACCGAGGAAGAACTTCAACAGGAAGAAGATGTGAAAATGAACGGCCTGGGCTTTCACCTACCGGGAATGTTCGACCGTATTATCGACCTTAACAATTGCTACCTGCAAGCCGAGCCCTCAAATGCGATCAGGCTGGCGCTCCACGAATTTGCCATAGACCAGGCTTACACATATTACGACAGCCGCCAACACAAAGGTTTTCTTCGCAATGTCATCATACGAAATTCAACCCTCGGCGACCTGATGGTGATCATGATTTTTGGTGAAAATATCCCCGGTGAAATCAATAAAATGTTAAGCTTTATTGAAGGTAAATTCCCGGAAATCACATCGCTGAATTACGTAATCAACGGCAAACAAAACGATTCGATAAACGATCTGCCCGTTCACCACCGAAGTGGGAATAAATACATCACCGAGCAAATGGAAGACCTGAAATTTAGGGTTGGCCCACAATCGTTTTACCAAACCAACTCGGCGCAGGCCTACCAGCTTTATAAAGTTGCACGCGACTTTGCCGATTTACAAGGCAACGAAACTGTTTACGATTTATATTGCGGAACAGGTACCATTGCCAATTTTATTGCTAAAAAAGCAGCACGGGTTGTTGGTATCGAATATGTTGAATCGGCCATAACCGATGCTTACGAAAACTCGAAACTAAATGGCCACGACAATACCAGTTTTTTCGCGGGTGATATGGCCAAAGTGCTGAACCATGATTTTTTTGAAACCAATGGCAAGCCTGATGTTGTGATTACCGACCCGCCACGTGCCGGTATGCACACCAAAGTAATAGATCAACTACTTACCGCCGAACCTGAGAAAATTGTGTACGTGAGTTGCAATCCTGCCACCCAGGCCCGTGATATAGCCCTGATGACAGAAAAATATAAACTCGTGAAAATTCAAGCGGTAGATATGTTTCCCCAAACCCATCACGTAGAAAATGTGAGCCTGCTGGTTAGGAAGTAGGGAAATATTTGGACAACAATTCTACAAGGGCATCTATATCTGCATTCTCGCCTTTAATCTCAATTTTGGCTTGCTTGTAGTATTTTTCTCGCACCAGCAAGTCCTCGTCAATACGCTTTACCAGAGATTCATCATCAAGCAAAAAAGTTCTGGGGCGTGGCCGTTTGGCATTTTTCAACCTTACAAAAAGGGAATTCGGGTGCATACGGATGTAAACCGAAACGCCGTGTTGGTTTATCAGTTCCATATTATTGTTGAAACATGGTGTGCCGCCCCCCGTTGATATTACATAGTTTTCGAGGTCGAAGGTTTTCTCCAGTAGTTTGGTTTCAATCCCGCGAAAAGCGGTCTCATCATACTTAGCAAAAAAATTCATGACGCTGATTTTATACGTCTCCTCAAAATAGTCATCAAGATCGAGTTGGGCAAAATCCAGCTTGTGGGCAAGTAGTTTGCCAATGGTCGATTTGCCGCTCCCCATGTATCCAACGAGATAAATATTCATTTTCCTGCTTTAAAATGCAAAAGTAATGATATCCATGGGAAGCAATAGTTAAAAAATGGAGGCGTAGTCCGCAGTGGGCAGTCCCGAAAAAACAGAAATCTTCGATTTCATATTTTTCCGAGGATGCACAAGCGAAGCTCGGCATAGGCAGTCCACAGTTGGCAGTAGGCAGTCCACAGTAGGCAGTCCACAGTAGGAAGTAAAGAGTAAAGAGTCCCGAAAAATAGAAAATCATAGATTTTTGAAATTTTTCGTGGATGCACGGGCGAAGCCCGGCACTGTGGACTGGAGACTATAGACTGAAGACTGGAGACTGCGGACTGAAGGCTGTGGACTGAAGACTGAAGGCAGTGGACTGCGGACTGAAGGCTGTGGACTGAAGACTGAAGGCTGTGGACTGCGGACTGAAGACTGTGGACTGCGGACTGAAGACTGTGGACTGCCTACTTTTTATTCATCTTTTAAAACTCAGTTACAAGTAAGTTGAGGTTTTTTTCTAATTTTGCCGATCATTTTAACAAGCCTATGTATTTGATTAAAAATATCTTCTTACTAATTGCCATTGTAATATTTGTGTCTGGATGTGGAAATTCCTCTGACAACAAGGGTAACATTCCTGCCGATGTTGTACACAATCCCAAAACAGCATCAGGGAAAGAATCAACAAAAGGAATCCCACGAATAAGTTTCGAAAGTGTTGTTCACGATTTTGGAAGGGTTATCGAGGGCGAAAAAATAACTTATGCCTTTAAATTTTCAAACTCGGGAAAGGGAGACCTGCTTATAACGGGGGGTAACCTCCACTTGTGGCTGTACCGTACCCGAATTTACAAAAGACCCGCTGAACCCAGGCGAAAACGGAACCATAAAAGTAACCTTCGACAGCAGTAACCGAAAAGGGTTCCAGAACAAAGTAGTTACTGTTGTCAGCAATACCATCCCGAGCACCACCGAACTAAAAATTAAAGCTATGGTGGTGGTACCCGAAAAATTTTAGAACATTAAAATTATAAACATATTAATTTAGGAAAAACATGTTATTAAACTCAATTCTACTTATGACTCCCAGCGAGGGAGAAGGAGGCACCGGCACATTCATGATTATGATGGTGTTGATGATCGTGGTATTTTATTTCTTTATGATCAGGCCCCAAATGAAAAAAAGCAAAGATCAAAAAAACTTTAGGGAAGCCCTTAAAAAAGGTGACCGCGTGGTAACCATCGGTGGTATTCACGGGAAAGTTCTGGAAGTAAAAGAAACCACGATGATTATCGAAACCGAAGGGCAGGGACGTTTAAAAATTGAAAAAAGTGCAGCCAATGCCGATAGTTCGGCAATGCTCAACGATCAACAGAAATAATAAAATCAATTTAATAGGTTTTTATCCTTCCCACTAAATTTGATTTTATACCATTATTTAAGACTCCATGTTGATTTTAAAAATCAGGATGGAGTTTTTTTATACTTAACGAGGGTTTTTGATACATTTGCAGGTAACAAAAGTTACAATACTGATTGGTTGACAAATGAGCATATTAAAATTTATTCTGGGGAAAAATAACGAGAAGTACAGGCACAAAACAATCGTGTTCCTGATTTGCCTTGCCATTTCCACAACCGTATGGATGCTCATTAAATTATCAGACCAATACACCACCTATATTACCATACCCATTGTTTACAGCGACATTCCCGAAGGGAAAATACTTGTTAACAAGGTGGACACCATACTCAAAATCAAGATCACCGACCGTGGATTTGCACTGGCATGGGTAAAATATTTTAACAAGAAAGACCCGTTATCTATTGATTTGAAAGACATCAGGCTTCGTCAACAGATGCACCAATATATTGCACTTGTTGGCACAGAATCATGGTCAATGAATTTTCTAGATCAATACAATCTAAACGGTAAAGTTGATAATATTAACCCCGACACCTTAGCTTTTTACTTTGAGGAGCGCTACACAAAAAAGATTCCTGTAAAAACAAATGTAACACTCAACTTTAGCAAGCAGTTTTTTGCTTACGATTCGCTGGTGGTAAATCCCGATTCGGCTACAGTAAGTGGCTTATACCAATCCATCGACAAAATTAATTTTATAGAAACAGTTCCTTTTACCTTCAATAATCTCAACAAATCAATCAACAAAAATATCCCGCTCAAAACCCCATCAAATTCTCCGGAAGTTCGCGTTGACCCTACAATGGCTAACCTTACACTAACAGTAGAAAAATTTACGGAATCACAAATTGAAATCCCAATAAACAAAGTAAACCAGCCTGCCGGAATGCGGATAAAATTATTCCCGGAAAAGCTAAACGTAAAATATTTAATAGCCTTGAAGGATTTTAAAAAAATAAATCCTGATATGTTTATGTGCAAGGTTGACCTTTCGCAAGTACTCGATGGCAGTAGCAAGCTGGAAGTAAGCCTTAAAACATACCCACCATACATAAGAATAGTGAGCATTGAACCTGCCGAAGTTGACTTTTTAATTTTGAAATAAAAATGATAAAGGTTGGCCTTACCGGAAATATCGGCAGCGGGAAAAGCTTGGTAGCCAAAATATTTGAAAGCCTTCAAATACCGGTTTTTAATGCTGATGATGAAGCAAAAAAGATACTGGACAGCCCAAAAGTTATCATAGAGATAAAAAGACTGTTTGGGCACGAGATCATTTTTGGAAACCGCGTGGATAGGAAAGCCCTGGCGCAAATAGTTTTTAATGACCACACAAAGCTCGACCAACTCAACAGCATTATCCATCCTGCCGTGCGCGGCAAGTTTGCAACCTGGGCCGGGCAACAAACAGCTTCACCTTATGTAATTTACGAAGCGGCCATCCTTATCGAATCGGGCCATTATTTAAACATGGATAAAATTATCCTGGTTACAGCGCCGGAAGAACTCAGGATTAAAAGGGTGATGGAAAGAGATGGCGCAACCAAAGCAATGGTTCAACAGCGGATGGCCAACCAGTGGCCTGAAGAAAAGAAAGTAAAATATGCAGATTTCATCATTAAAAACGATGAAAGCGAATTGCTGATCCCGCAGGTTTTGAAAATTGATAAATGCATTGGGGTAAGAGACACACCTCCACACCCCAACATTTAAATCCTAAATCCTATTTGTCGTATCTTTGCAAGTATCAATTCATATAGAAAAATGGAAAACAATACCGTAAACGAACCTTTGGCAGCATACAATAAGCCGCTTAATTTTGACCAGATCTGGTAACTATTTCAGGAAACTGATAAGCAGTTTAAAGCAACCGATAAAAAAATCAAGGAGTTGTCCAGCCTGTTTACTTCGCAGTGGGGCAAGTTGGTGGAGTGGTTGGTGGAAGGTGATTTGGTGAAATTACTAAATGAGCATGGCATTGCTGTCGAACAAACTTTGCAACGTGTGAAAGGTAATAAAGATGGGCAAAATTACGAGTTTGATATCATTGCCGTAAATGGCCACGAAATGGTGATTGTAGAAGTAAAAACCACTTTGCGGGTTGAGGATGTAAATGACTTCCATGAAAAACTGTGGAAAGCAAAACGCTATTTGCCAGATTATAGTAACAAAAAAAATATACGGTGGTGTGGCATTTATTATCGCCGATGGAGCCAGCGACCGCATGGCAGAAAAACAGGGATTCTTCGTAATCAGGGCTACCGGCAACTCTTCATCCATCATCAATCAAAAAGATTTTAAGCCCAAGGCTTTTTGATATAAAGTTTGCCGTAGTTATTTTTTTCCTGGTTTATTTTTTGAAGCCAAATTTTTCACCTCCTGGTTTAAATCTTCCAGTGCTTTTATATCCTCGGCTTCCAATCGGGCTTTATCATATTTCTCAAATTCTTTTTGTGCAATTTCAAGTGCCAACTGATGCGAAATTTTGCCGGCATGTTCCAATATCTCGTTTTCGTTTATGGTAAGAATATCGTTCAGCTTTTTAATCCAGTCGGCCATGTACATTACTTTTTTCTGGCGTGCCTGGTTTTCGGCAAAGGCAAGGAATTGTTCCACCAGCAAATTTAGCTGGCTTATTTCTTCTTTGTTCAGGTAGTTTTTAGCTATCCCCACATCGGTTTTCCTAATTTTTGCCCCCTGCCACGAAGTTAGCCCCATATTTTTTTTATGGGCTAAGGCCCGGTTTGCAATGAGTTCGGCTGCTGTACGCTGATGAATAGCCCAATGCAGTTTGTTTTGGATGGTAGCAAAGAACTTTTTCGATAGTTCGGTTTGCGCATCATAGTCAATGCTCAGGGTAAAAATATCTTTTACTTTCTGATAAAAAATGCGTTCGGAGCTGCGTATGTCGCGAATACGTTCCTGTAACTCATCGAAATAGCGCATTTGCCCGGCAGCTTTCATGCGTTCGTCATCGAGGGTAAAACCTTTGATGATGTATTCTTTTAGGCGTTGGGTAGCCCAAATACGAAAATGGGTGGCTACATGGCTTTTAATGCGGTAACCCACCGAAATAATCAGGTCTAAATTATAAAAAATAATTTCGCGGTTAACTTTGCGATTACCCTCTTGCTGAACTTGTGCAATTTTTGCACAAGTTGCCGTTTCGCTTAATTCGCCTGATGTATAAATATTTTTTATATGTTTTGCAATGGAGGTGCGGTCGGTCTGGAACAAATCTGCCAACTGGTATTGGTTTAGCCAAACGGTTTCGTTTTGTAGGCGTACGTCAATTTTGGTGGTGCCATCTTCGGCCTGGTAAAGTATTATTTCGCTTTTGTTTTGCATGGCTTTGGGTTTTTATAGTTTACTATAATAATTTTTTCAGTTCGTCTAAATCGGGCAAAGCTGCTTTGTGTTTTTTAGTTTTTTAAATTCTTTATTGGTCGTATTTATTCATACAACATTTCTTATACTTTTTGCCGCTCCCACAGGGGCAGGGGTCGTTCCGCCCGGGTTTTTTTGTTGCATTAACTTCCTGGTTAGGTGGGTTAAGCTTATCCCTATCATCGAAAGTATTATCCTCCCATTCCGGGTCGTCATTGCTATTGTCGCTGCCCCATGATTTAATTTTATCGTATATATCAAAAATAGACTCTATTTCCCCATAATAATTCGCGCCAGAATTGTCAGCAAATTGTTTTTTAACATCTTCAATATCTCCACAAGCATACAAATCAACAAATCCCTTTTCATACAATTGTTCAATTTCGGGTAATAACGCTATACCATTAAAATCAAGCACATCATTAACAAGTATCCCCATTAAATCACTGTCGATTACATTGTCGTTTAGGCTGCTATTTATAAAAAACATGAAAACATCGCGATACCATTCAATAATTTCTTCTTTTCGTTTGGGTTGATGTTGGATAAGCTGTTTTGCCATTTCTGATACTGATGACTTAGAATAGGTATAAATGCCAGGCTCAAACATAAACCGTTTGCAAGCCTCCAGGTTAGATGCGCCAGTTTTATAGAGGACTAACCACATATACTCGGTTATTATATCACCAATATAAAGTTCGATGTAGTCTTTGTCTTGCCTTAATACCTGCAGAATGTTTTCGATGCTTTCGGTAGCTTCAATTTCGGATAGCATAAATATAGCATGGAGTACAAAATTATGTGTTTCGTCATCAAAATCTCCGCTGTCAGCTTTTGTTTTAAAATAGTTAAACCGAACAATGCTATCGTCCAATACCTTGTTCAAATCCTCGATCAAACTTTGCCGGGGGAGTTTTAAAATTTCATTTATAATTTTTTTATCTAAGTAAAAATCATAAGCGTAAAGTAGGGTAATCTCCTTATGGTAAAATTCAGGTGGTGATTCAATATTGGTTAATATTGTTTTATTTACTTCAACTTCAATTGCATCCTCCCTTTCCTTTTTCATTTTGGCGAAAAGAAAATACTTTTCGGCCAGCTCTATATCATCGCTATCAGGTGCTGTTTCCCTCAAAATATCGAGCCTGCTTTTGGCCTGTTCCAAATCGCCAATTGCACAAAAATACAGTGTGGCTATCCTTAAAAACCCACAAAACTCGCTAATATGAAATATACCGCGTTGGGGAGATAATGATTTTAATTCCATGCCCTCGCCAAGTATTTCGGGAATTTTATGGTATTCTTCATTCTCGAAATACTCTGCCGCCATGTTGAGTTTCCCAAATAAATACTCGGGATGTTCGGCTACTATCCAATGGTTGACTTCCCAGGATTTTTTGACATTCCCCATACTTACATACAATACCGATAAATAGTTTTTGAGTGCAGGAATCCTTGGGTATTTTTCGATCAGGCGAAGAAATTTCTTAACCGATGATTGTTTACCTTTTGTGGCGAGCAAGTATAAATCGTTGAGTTGAATATCCAGTTCGCGGGGAACGGGATAAATCGTGCGCATAAAATTTTCGTCGCTTGTTATTTCGTATCCTGATACTATTGTGTTTTTTTTATCCATCATTAAAAAGTATTATTTGCGTTATTTTTCATTTATAATATTTCTATTCCTCTTACCATATAAAATCTTTTTCAATATGTTCAAGAGCCATTTCAATGCGTTCGTCATTTGATTCTTTATGTGTAATGCATAACGAAAGAGGGTCAACGTATTGGGTGTTTGTTAATGTAATTGGGTTGTATCGCCATAGCTCAACTTTGTAGTCACCATCGTATTGGCTGGTTTCTTTAATAAAACCTTCCTTTTCCAACTTGGTAAATTCTTTATAATTGATAGCATAATGCTTGTACTTATCACTATTCAAATCAGAATAGAAGGCAAGGGCATTTATATCAGTGATGCGAAAAAGATGATCAGGCAATTGATCGTTAATAAATACTGTTTTTTTAATGGGCGGTTTCATGTAAGGAAGTGCGCTTTGCCAAAGCTCCTTTTTATCTATTTGAAACACCAATGTCTTTTCTTTGGCCCCTTCTGTTTTGCACAATTCTAGTTGAACCAAATTCTCAACTGCTCTGCTAATGCTTAAGTAAGTGTAATCAAGTAATTTGGCAATTTGCTTAAAATTGCAGCCATCTAAAGCTTGTATTTGGATATGGTAGAGTATAATAACCTGTGCGGCTGGTTGAAGTGCCCCGGTAAGACCTTTTGCTTTTAGCTGATATTCTTTTAAATCAATGATTAATTGAGGAATAAAGATTTGCTTGTTAGCTATAATAAAGTTAATTTTTTTCTGTGTAAGTCTGTTTCTATCATAAGCCTTCATATCAGTGAGAATAAAAACAATAAGTGCCCCCGTTGTATTTTCCAACTGTTCTGTATGTTTTTGATACTGTACTGGAGTTAGATGCTCAGTTGTTGTTTTTTCAAGTAGAAACACCTTTTTATCGAAAATGATAGTTTTCCATACATTAAACGCATTATGGATATAGAAAGGGAGTTTTTTAAGATCATCCTTTCCTGCCATATTTACATTAAGATTTATTCCCAGTATTTCCCGCAGGTACGCAATTACTTTTTCCATCACCTTTATTTGTTCGTTATCAACGCTATTATATTGCATCTTTATTTAAACCATTTTTATTATCCTCTGCAATACCTACATTATCTTCATTTCTATTATCATTAATATTGCACATTAACATACTATTATGATAATGTGCAAAAGTAGTGATATTATCTTTATTTTTTATTACTAATTATATATGTAGGACAATAGCATTTCTAAAATCATAACGTTCCTTATTTCTAACATACCCCAATTGATTTGTAAGAAGTCTTGTTTTACCAATACTAAAATCAGGCGTATTACCATGTGTGTGACCATAAATCCAAAAATCAGGTTGGTGTTTTTCGATGAAATCAAAAAGCTCAACGGCAAATGCTTCATTTAATGCATCACCTTTGTAGGCTTCAGGGTAATTCAAAAAAGTTGGTGCGTGATGACTAACCACAATACTTTTTTCTGGTGTGCTTGAAGCAAAAGCGTTATGTAGGAATTGCAAACATCCTGTATGTAGTTTATTATAGCGTTCAATCGATAAAAAATCATTGTGGTGTTTAATCAAACGAAAGTCGTTCATGCTAGCATGAATCAGCCATTGGTTAGCAGGTGTTATATCCGACCAAAGCGTGGTAAAAACCAAATCAACACCATCGCATTTAATAGTATTATTATTTAGCAGATGAACATTGCTCTTAATCTTTTCGTGGAAAGTACCTGATCTATCTTTCAAATCGGAATAATAATATTCATGATTACCGGGAATCCAGTAAGTGTTCTCAAAATTATCTGAGAGATAATTAAAGAAATCAAGGTGCTGATCCAATACGGCGAAAGGCACAATATCCCCCGCCAATACCAATACATCCCCCACAGGTTTTATGG
>Ga0208900_1000678_pt1 | contig 20642 bp, 13 predicted proteins | sample AntAceMetag02UKK_FD_184763 | JGI IMG/M metagenome (GOLD analysis project Ga0208900, IMG submission 184763) | Saline lake microbial communities from Ace Lake, Antarctica - Antarctic Ace Lake Metagenome 02UKK (SPAdes) (version 2) | ecosystem: Environmental > Aquatic > Non-marine Saline and... | reverse complement strand
GTGCTATTTCTTTTGCTATCGCCGATGGACAAATCCCCTCAAATAATAAAGCCGGGTACGTAATTCGAAGAATCCTTCGCCGGGCAGTGCGCTATGGTTTTACCTTCCTCGATTTTAAAGAACCATTTATTAATAAATTAGTGCCGGTTTTGGTTGGTGAGATGGGCGCATTTTTCCCCGAACTAAAATCGCAACAAGACATTATTGGGAAAGTGATTGCTGAGGAAGAGAATGCCTTTTTGCGTACACTGGCGCAGGGAATCAAACGATTTGAAAATTATACTGATGCCCACAAAGATGAAAGCATCATTGATGGAAATTTTGCCTTTGAGCTTTTCGATACTTATGGTTTCCCGATTGATCTTACCGAACTGATGGCCCGCGAACAACATTTAAAGGTGGACATGGATGGCTTTAAAAAAGGACTTGAAGAACAAAAAAACCGCTCCCGTCAGGCTGCCGAAAAAGATACCGACGATTGGGTGGAGGTTCGCCCGGGAGGAGACCAGACTGTTTTTCTTGGCTACGATTTTTTGGAAGCTGATGTTGAGATTATGAAATTCAGGAAGGTAAAAACCAAAAAAGAAAGCTACTACCAGGTGGTGCTCAACAAAACACCATTTTATGCCGAAAGTGGCGGGCAGGTTGGCGACAAAGGCGTTTTAGAGAACGATGAGGAGCAAATTGCTATCAGCGATACACAAAAGGAAAATGATTTGATTATCCATATTATCGAAAAGATTCCGGAAGATGTTTCAGCGCCCTTTGTTGCAAAAGTGGATGCTGAAAAACGGATGCTCACCATGAATAACCACAGCGTAACCCACTTGATGCACGCAGCTTTAAAAAGTGTGCTTGGCCGGCATGTCGAGCAGCGGGGGTCGTTGGTGGATGAAAACCGTTTGCGTTTTGATTTCTCTCACTTTGCAAAAATGACCGATGAGGAAATAATGAGGGTTGAGCAAATTGTAAATAGGAAAATCAGGGAAGATATACTGATTGATGAGAAACGCAATGTACCCATCGAAGAAGCAAAAGCTATGGGAGCAGCCGCATTATTTGGTGAAAAATATGGCGAGTTCGTGAGGGTTATCACTTTCGATCCAGAGTTCTCGGTCGAGTTTTGTGGTGGCACACACGTGCCCTCAACGGGGCGGATAGGAATGTTTAAAATTGTTGCCGAATCAGCCATTGCTGCCGGCATCAGGAGAATTGAAGCCATTACAGCAAATAAAGTTGAAGAGTTACTCTACGAGCAGGAAAATTTACTGAACGGGTTTAAAGAAATTCTTAAAAACCAGAAAGAACCCCTCAAAGCTGCACAGTCACTTGTTGACGAAAAGAAAGCGCTGGAAAAGCAACTCGAAGAGTTGAAAAACGAAAAGGTGGCTACTTTAAAAATGGTGCTTAAAAATAAAGCCGAAAATATTAACGGCATCAATTTTATTGCCCATAAATTGGATGGCGACATCCAGACAGCAAAAAACCTGGCCTTTCAGCTAAAGGATATCGTGGACGACCTCGTGTTTGTTATAGGAAACGAAGCGGATGGCAAAGCCAACCTTACGGTGATGATTTCCGACAATCTTGTAAAAGAGAAAAAGTTGAATGCCGGACAGATCATCCGCGAAATTTCAAAAGAAATCCAGGGTGGGGGAGGTGGGCAGCCTCATTATGCAACTGCCGGCGGAAAGAATCCTGCGGGCATTGAAAAAGCACTTCAAAAAGCAAGGGAAATAATTCAAGGGTAAATAAGATTCGAGCTTCTATTACCCTTTTCATGGATTTTTTTTATGAAGTAATAATTTCTTGATATTTGGTCTTTAAGAGAAAGTCATCAGTTTGGAGTATTCTGGCGACTGAGGACTGCACACTGCCCACTAAAATAATATCAATTTAGTAAGTATAAATTCTTTCCACAAATTTCTCGTAGTAACAATTTTAATTATCACTCAGGTTTCTTATCATCCTCATCCAGCAGGAATGGAAAGCATACCGATACCTGGAAAACGCGGTTATGAAAGTCCAAACCATCCATTTTCGAAATGTTTTTAAAACCTTCATAATATCTAAGGTAAACTTCAATTGCTTTTGAGTTTTTATTGTCCGAAATAACGTAGCCCAGACCTACAGTAAACCCATAATCCAAGCTGTGGTAATTTGATTTTTGATCGGTGGTATAAACTAAATCCTGATTGCCTTCAAATTCAGCCTTGTATTTATTGTTTGCCGATAGTAGAAAACTAATTTGTGGGCCAAACTCCAGATTGATCTTTTTTGATATTTTATATCTCATCAATAATGGAATGTCAAGGTAATTGAGATTACCGCTCATACTTAACGAAGTTGGGTGAAGCGAATCGACTTCCGGGTTGCCCGTAGATTGCAACTTTAGATCCTGTGCTCCTTTCATATTCAAAGGCAAAAACTCCGGAACAAAATACCATTTATCATTAATTCGAATATTGTTGGAAAGCCCAAAATGAAATCCGGGTTTATACTGAAAGTCATTCAGGCCTGGTGTTCCTGAATAATTTAACCCGCCTTTCAGACTAAAATAAAAATTCTCGGTTGCTGCCTTATCGCCAAAAATAAGCACGAGAATAGCAGCTTGGCCGTTTACCATATTAATACTGAAAATAATTAGAAAAGCTGAGATCAGTAATTTTAGTTTCATAATTCTAATTTTTTGTAAAAATAGGATAAATGATTTTATCAATATTATTTCAATACACACCATAATATTGAAGAGATAAACCTGCTCGATTTTCATAATTTTGCTGCGCAATTTAAAAATGTATTTATGGAAGATTTTAAAATTCAGTCAGAACAATTTGCAGATATCAGAATATTAAGGTATCGGGTTCCCGGGTTTGAAGCCTTAAGCAAAGAAAAAAAAATACTCCTTTATTATTTGTATGAAGCTGCACTTTCGGGCAGGGATATGATTTATGATCAGAATTATAAGCACAACCTGCTTATTCGTCATACCCTCGAAAATATTGTAAAGACCTACAATGGAGACAGGAGCCATGAAAATTGGGAAAAATTTCTTGTCTATTTAAAAAAGGTGTGGTTTTCCAATGGGATACATCATCATTATTCCATGGACAAATTTGTTCCTGAAATAACTAAAAGCTACTTCCATGAATTGATATTGAATTCAGAAGAAGCGAAATTTATAAATATTGGAAAAGATTTAGCGCTGTTTATCGAAAAAATTACTGTCCTTATTTTTGATAAAAAAATAGCTTCAAAGCGTGTTGTTCAGGATGAAGGGAAAGACTTAATTGCAGCGTCAGCCAATAATTTTTATGAAGGAGTGTCGCAAAAGGAAGTTGAAGATTTCTACCAAAATTTAGCTATTGCAAATGAAGTTGAACCTCCATCGTATGGATTAAACTCGAAACTTGTAAAAGAAAATGGTGAGATAAAGGAGAAGATTTGGAAAATTGGAGGGATGTACTCTGAAGCTATCGAGAGGGTAGTTTATTGGTTGGAAAAAGCTACGATGGTTGCTGAGAATGCGGCCCAGAAAAAGGCGCTGTTGAAATTAATTGAGTTTTATAAAACCGGCGACTTAAAAACCTTTGACGAATACAGTATTTTATGGCTTCAGGATTTGGATTCGGAGGTGGACGTGGTGAATGGTTTTATAGAAGTATATGGTGATGCTTTGGGCAGGAAAGCCACTTTTGAATCGGTGGTTTCTATTCGCGATGAAGAAGCCACACGCAGGGCTGCGGCGGTTAGCAACAATGCGCAATGGTTCGAGGATAATTCGCCCACCGATAAAAAACATAAAAAAGAAAATGTAAAAGGTGTTTCGGCCCGTGGAATCAATGTCGTGGTCGAATCCGGCGATTGCTCACCTTCAACGCCTATTGGCATTAACCTACCTAATGCTGATTGGATAAGGGCTAAGCATGGTTCAAAATCCGTAACCATCAACAATATTATGGTAGCTTATGATGAAGCTTCAAAAGAATCGGGTGCAATCGAGGAATTTGCCTGGTCGGATGAGGAGATCAGGCTGTCGAAAACCTGGGGTGTATTGGCAAGTAATCTTCATGTTGACTTGCACGAAATTGTGGGGCATGGTTCCGGAAAACAGGCTCCGGGAGTTGGAAACCCCGGCGATGCACTTAAAAGTTATGCTTCAACCATCGAAGAAGCTAGGGCCGATATTTTTGCGCTTTATTTTGCGATCGATGAAAAGTTGATCGAGTTAGGCCTGATGCCATCCTTAGAAGTTGGCTATGCTGAGTACAACAGCTACATTCGAGGAGGTTTGATGACGCAATTGGTGCGTGTTGAATTGGGGAAGGATATTGAAGAATCGCACATGAGGAACAGGCAATTGATTGCAAAGTGGGCTTACGAAAAGGGCAAGCCTGATAATGTAATCGAGAAAAAGACGCGTGATGGGAAAACTTTTTTTGTGGTGAATGACCACCAGAAATTACGAGTAATATTTGGTGAGCTTCTTCGCGAAATACAACGCATAAAGTCGGAAGGCGATTTTGAGGCTGCTAAGTCGATGGTTGAAAATTATGGTGTAAAGGTTGACAGAGAGATTCACAAGGAAGTTTTGGAAAGATGGGAAAAGTTAAAAATTGCCACTTTTTCTGGTTTTATCAATCCAAAGTTAACACCTATAATAATAGGTGAAAGTATTGATGATATAAAAATAGAGTATCCTGATAATTTCATGGAGCAAATGATGGAATATAGCAAAGAGTATTCATATTTGCCTGTAGTTCTTTTTTAGAAATTGGGGATAGTTGTCGTATTTATAAAGCCATTAAAAATTCAATAAACCATTGTTTGAATTCAGTGCCATACAAGCCTTAATCATTTTGATAGTTCTGATTTTCCTCGGCATGTTTTTACGGCAGTGGGGCATATTAAAAGACAGCGATGGACTAACCCTAAGCAAAATTATTATTAATGTGTCGATCCCGGCACTTATTTTATCTGCACTTTCGCAACAACAGTTTGAGGCTGAAAAACTCATGCTTGCCGTGGTAATGATTACTTCACAACTTGCTTGTGCCCTCATTGCCTGGGTGGTGAGCTGGCTTTTAAAACTTTCACGCCCCCGGCGGGGAGCTTTAATACTTGCTTCCACGTTTACAAGCTCGGCATTTTTAGGGTATGCTGTTGTAAAAGAAGCTTTTCACAACAATGCCGAAGCCCTTGCCGATGCAGCCATTGTTAGCGAGCTGGGTGTAGCAACACTGCTTTTTACCGTGGGGATATTTATTGCAATGTATTTTGGGAATATCGAAACTTCAGGCTTCAAGGGGAACTTAAAGGAAATGGCGAAGTTTTTTTATTCTCCCATTTTTATTTCTCTTATTCTTGGTATCGGATTATCGTTTTTAAATATTTCAAAAACGAATGTATTTGTTAGCAGTGTTTACGAATTGCTTCACTTAATAGCCAGTGCCAATACTTTTATGGTTGCCCTTACCATTGGCGTTATGCTCCACTTCAAGGATTTAAGTAAAGTTTGGTGGATTGTTTTGGTAGCCGTAGTCATCAAGTTAATCATTCAGCCATTGCTGACTCAAGCTCAGGCAAATATTTTCCAGTTTCCTGAATTATGGCAGCAAATTGTTGTGCTGGAGGCTGCAATGCCAACCGCGGCCATGACTGCCGTTTTTGCCAAAAAATATGGATGCGATGCCGAATTGACCTCCATCCTGATATTTGCAACTTTTATCTCCTCAATAATTACCATGATAATGATGGTTTTGTTGCTTCAATAATGGCCATCTTATCAATTTGCTAAATAATTTTTTGTAAAATACCCTGACAATGCAGGCTACACCACCAAAATAGGAAATTTGTTGTTTACCTTTATTTGGTAGTTTTAAATCTTGTTCTATCTTTGCACCCTCAAAAAAATAGGGTATTACCTAAGTTACTAATATTCAAAATTCTAACACACATGCAAAATAAAGGATTTATTAAATTTATTGCCATCCTCTTTGCTTTAGTATGTCTTTTCCACTTATCGTTTACCTACGTTACATCAAGGGTTGTGAACAAGGCGGATGAATATGCGCATAATGCAGAAACAGAGCGACTCGCCGGATTATTGGCTGATGGAGATGCAACACGGGAGCAATTACTTTACGACTCAATTGCGAAAGCACGAGAAAGTTACTATCTCGACTCAATGTCAGGTCAGATAGTTTATAATATCCCCGGAATAAGAAAGTACACATTTAGCGAGGTTCGCGAACGCGAATTAAACCTCGGCCTGGACCTTAAAGGTGGTATGAACGTTACCCTTGAAGTTTCGGTAGTTGACATCATCAAGGGCTTGTCGGGCAACAGTCAAAACCCTGTTTTTCTGCAGGCATTGCAACTTACCCGCGAAAAGCAAAAAGATAGTCAGGAAGGTTTTGTTACACTTTTTGGTGAGGCAATAAATGAAATTGATCCTAATTTTTCGCTGGCATCAATATTTATTAACGAATTTAAAGATCAGTTGTCCTTTAATTCCACCAACGATGAAGTAATTTCGGTAATCAAATCTGAAACCAATGCTGCTATCGACAGGACTTTTAATATTCTGCGTACACGTATTGACCGTTTTGGTGTAGCCCAGCCAAATATCCAAAAATTACAAACTACCGGAAGGATACTTGTAGAGCTGCCCGGTATTAAGGAGCCTGAGCGTGTTCGTAAATTATTGCAAGGTACGGCACAACTTGAGTTTTGGGAAACCTATAACTTTAGTGAACTGCAAGGTTATTTTGGAGAAGCCAATAAAAAACTGGTTGATATCCTGAAATCAGAAAAAATACTTGACGAGGTTACTAAAAACAGCCCCGCAGCTGATCGGGGTAATACCGAAAGTGAAGAGTTGGAAACAGTAGAAACAGAAACTATTGAAACTGATTCGACCGGAACAGATCTCATTGATCAGTTTGAGCAGGACAGTATTACTGTTGATGCAGGAAAAAGGGATGCTGAGTTTGCTAAAAATAACCCCTTGTATGCTTATCTTGTTCCCAATTATATTCCTAACCAAAGTGGTGGCGCTGCAGCAGCCGAAAGTTCTACCGTAGGTTACGCCCAGGTTAAGGATACTGCTATGGTTAATAGTTTATTACGTAAAGTAAAAGATGTTTTGCCACGCGATTTGAAACTTGCATGGGGAATAAAAGAATCACAATATTATCCTGATCATCACGAACTCTATGCTTTGAAAGTCAGCTCCCGCGATGGATCACCTGCCTTGGAGGGTGATGTTATTGTTGATGCAGGTCAGAATTATGATCAAACCAACCGTGTAGTGGTTGATATGTCGATGAACTCGGATGGTGCACGTGTATGGAAAAGATTAACAGGCGATAATATTGGCCGTCAGATTGCCATTGTGCTTGATGATTATGTGTATTCAGCCCCTAACGTTAACGATGAAATTCCAACCGGAAGATCACAGATATCAGGAAATTTTGAAGTTGCCGAAGCCCAGGACCTTGCAAATATCCTCAAAGCCGGTAAATTGCCCGCTCCCGCACGAATTGTTGAAGAAGCCGTTGTTGGACCATCACTTGGTAAAGTTGCCATCAGCAATGGTTTGAACTCCTTTGTCATTGCCTTCCTTTTGGTTCTGCTCTATATGTGGATGTATTATAACAAAGCCGGTTGGGTTGCCGACCTTGCCTTGCTGACAAACATATTCTTCATTTTTGGTGTATTGGCATCGCTTGGTGCTGTGCTTACATTGCCTGGTATTGCAGGTATTGTTCTTACTCTGGGTATGGCCGTGGATGCGAACGTGATTATTTTCGAGCGTATTAAAGAAGAAATACGTGCCGGTAAAGGCATGAGGCTGGCCATTAGCGATGGTTATAAAAACGCTTATTCTGCTATTATCGATGGTAACGTAACCACACTCCTTACGGGTATTGTACTTTATACATTTGGTTCAGGCCCTGTACAAGGTTTTGCTACCACACTTATTATAGGTATTGTTTCCTCATTATTCTCTGCAATTTTTATTTCAAGACTTATTTTCAATTTTTATCTTGAAAAAAATAAAACCATTCCTTTTGGTAATAAATTCACAAATAACACATTTGCAAATGCCAATTACGACTTCCTCGGAATGCGTAAAATTGCTTACATAGTTTCAGGGCTTGTTATTATTTTAGGTATTGGATCTTTGGCAACCAGGGGCTTAAACTACGGTGTTGATTTCTCTGGTGGACGTACTTATGTTATCAGGTTCGACCAAGCGGTTGTAACTTCCGAAATCAGGAATTCGCTGGAGCTTGAGTTTGATCAACAGCCTGAAGTAAAAACTTTTGGGCCAAACTCTCAGGTAAAAATTACCACTAAATTCATGATTGATGATATCGATCCTTCAGTCGATTCAATAATTCAAGCCAAACTTTTCCAAGGATTAAAACCATTTTACCAGGATCAAAATTTGGCATATAAAGATTTTGTTGCCGACACTGATGAAGGAAAATTAATTGGTATCTTGAGCTCTCAAAAAGTAGGGCCTACTATTGCAGATGATATCCGTAATCGAGCATATCTTGCTGTTATTTTTGCCTTGATTGTAATCTTTATTTACATTGCTATAAGGTTTAAAAAATGGCAATATGGTTTATCAGGGGTCGTTGCCCTGTTCCATGATACGCTTATCACGATCAGTCTTTTTTCTTTATTCTATAATATATTACCGTTTAACCTTGAGATAGATCAGGCCTTCATTGCGGCCATTCTAACAATTATTGGTTATTCTATTAACGACTCGGTAATTATTTTTGACAGAATACGAGAATATGTAGGCTTGCATCCAAAACGCAAATTGAAAGATAATATCAACAATGGTTTGAATAGTACACTTGCACGTACAGTCAATACCTCTGGTACTACGCTGGTTGTATTGCTTATTATCTTTATTTTTGGTGGGGATGTAATTCGCGGATTTACTTTCGCATTGCTTATGGGTGTACTTGTAGGTACTTATTCTTCAGTATTTGTTGCAAGCCCAATCGCTTATGATTTACTTACCTCCGGAGGAAAGAATGATGAGGAGAAAGTAACAATTAAAAAAAATAAGAAGTAATTCATTTGAATTAATAAAATATTTAAGTCCCGTTCATAATTTAAAATATGAGCGGGACTTTTTTATTTATTTTTGCAGATAATTGAAAATCAAATTTAATGTTGTAAGCGTTGGTACTTATTTTTTTTAATATCAGTGGTGGCGAAATATTTATTGTTTTGCTCGTGGTGTTTCTGTTCTTTGGGCCGGATAAAATTCCTGAAATTGCCAGGTGGATCGGTAAGGGTATTGGTGAAGTTAAAAAGGCTACCAGCGAAATTCGTGATGAACTTACCAGGGAAACCGAAGATATCAGGCGGCAAACCAACGATATTAAAAAAGACCTTACCATCGAAAATCCTTTAAAAAGTAAACCCACGGTAGTACAAAATAAAAATGACGAAACAGGAAATACTGATCCGGAAAAGAAAAACAGAGAACCGCATCTTTAGTATGTAATATTAGGGTTTTGTGGCCTTTTTTAATAAATAATAAAGCATATCACAAATCGTTTACAAAATAATTATTTAAAGCATTTTGTTGTGTCAGAATATTCAAATACCACATCGGCCTCTTATTTCCTGAAAAATAAAATGAAAATTATGTACGCAAAATACCTTTCCTTACTCATCATTATTATTTCTTTGTTTGCAATTGATAATGCCCAGGCACAAAACCGCAGAACCGAGGCTGCCGATCAGGATTTTGAAAACATGCGGTATTCCATGGCAATACCCAAATACAAGAAAGCTTATTCGCGCGTGAAGGGAAATAAAATGGAGAAAAACAGGATTACTTTCCAATTGGCCGAATGTTATCGAATGACAAATGAGCCGAAAAGGTCACAAGCTTATTATAAACGACTGGTAAGAGCTAGTTATGACCGTTCGGAACCTATTGTACTATTAAGGCTTGCCGATGCACAACGCGCCGATGGGAAATATGAAGATGCCCTTGAGAATTATAAAATATATGTAGAAAGGGAATCCAGCGATCCTTTGGGAAAGGTAGGTGTTGAATCTTGTGTATTGGCATTGGAATGGATGGAAAACCCGTCAAATTTTCAAATAGAAAAGTTGAAAAGATTCAATTCGAGAGAAGATGATTTCTCACCTTCATACTCAGAGCCTACAGCAAATGCAATAATTTTCACATCCTCGCGCGAAGGCTCAACCGGTAAGAATCCTGACGAATGGACAGGGTTGAGTTTTACAGATTTGTATTACACGAAGCAGGATCAGAAAGGCGACTGGAGTAATCCGGTGCTTGCCGATGAAACTGAATCGGTGAACACCGAAGCAAATGAAGGGCAACCGGCTTTCAACGGTAATTTCGGTAAAATGTACTTTACACGCTGCGGCAAAGACAATGCAACAATTAATGGTTGCCAGGTATATGTTGCCAAAAAGGCCGGCCGTGGTTGGGGTGAAGCCCAAAAAATTGAGCTTGGTGGCGACAGTACTTCTGTTTTTGGCCATCCTGCCATTAGCCCCGATGAAACATTCCTGGTTTTTTCATCCTCAAAAAAAGGCGGGGCCGGTGGTAAAGACCTTTGGATTGTGAACAGGAAAAGTGCCGGCGGTGAATTTTCAACCCCGCGAAATCTTGGAAAAACAATAAATACCAGGGGTGATGAAGTTTTTCCAAGCTTGAGGGGCGACTCCGTTTTGTATTTTGCATCAACCGGACATCCGGGTATGGGCGGGCTCGATATCTTTAAATCAAAAAAATTAGAAGATGATACATGGAGCGAACCCATAAATATGCGGCCTCCATTAAACACCGAATATGATGACTTTGGCATTACCTGGCATCCCGATGGAATGGAGCAGGGTTTCTTTTCTTCAAACAGGCGGGGTGGACGTGGTGGCGACGATATTTGGTTCTTCATCAACCCACCCAAGCTTTATGCCGTAAGCGGAAAAGTGTTGGACAATAACATCCTTCAGCCTATCGAAGGAGCTGATGTTAGCCTCGTTAGCTCTGATGGCACAACAGTAAATGCCAAAACCAACTCGGTGGGTTATTTTGAATTTACCGATGAGCAGGTTAAGCCCAATACAACGTTTGAAATTATAGTAGTTATGGATAATTTTTTTAACGAAAAAGCCATGGAAACTACTGTTGGACTTGAAGCCAGTAAAGATTTTGAGATGAACTTTAACCTCGATCCAATTCCTGCCGAGCCCATCGTTCTGCCCGAAATATTGTACGACCTTGGAAAATGGGAACTAAAACCACAATTCCAGGATTCGTTGCAAGGCCTTATCGAAACGCTGGATGCCAACGAAACCATTATTGTTGAAATTGCATCGCACACCGATGCCCGTGATATTGACGAGCGCAACGACATCCTGTCGCAACGACGTGCTGAATCAGTGGTCGATTATCTAATTCTCAGGGGTATCGACCCTGACAGGATGCTTGCAAAAGGCTATGGCGAAAGAGTGCCATTTAAAATGAAAAAAGAAAAAGTTAAAGCCAGCTTTACTTTTAAAGAAGGTGCTATGCTTAGCGAATCATATATCGATTCGCTGCCAACTGTCGAAGTAAAAGAAGCTGCCCACGAGATGAATCGCCGCACCGAGTTTTCGATTGTGAGCAAGGATTTTGTGCCAAAACCAAAAATCAGAACTGATTTGGAAGGTAAAGAAGTACAAGTGGTAGTTAATCCCGAAGAACAAATCCTGAATTATACTTTAACCCCGCGCGGTTTAATACAGGCCAATTGCATTGTAAATGGATTTACACTCACGTTTGTTTACGACCGCCGGGCCATCAGGCCATCAATTTCGTTGGGAAGTGCTTTGAGGTTGTTGAAAGAAGGTGCGATTAATAAAACCAGCTTTGTTGGCGATCCTGAACAAATACTTGGAAATGGTACCATTGCAAACCGGGCTGTATTTACTGCCGAAACATTGCGAATTGCAGGGATTACCCTTCATAATGTCGAGATTCAGGTCGATCTTCAGTTGCAATCGCAAATGGTGATGGGCGAAATTACTTTAAGTGAGCTTGGTGCTTTTACCATCGATGAAGAAAAGAAACAGATTATTTTCGAGTAGTAATTTACAACTCAATTTTTGCAAAGAAATAGCAAAACTTGAGTTGTAAATTACTTGTGCAAAATTTATAAGTAATTATAGTACAAGGGGAAAGCAAATGACAAACAGGAAATCAAATTTCATAGAGATACACTCATAAATTTTGCCTGACAACTTGGACAAACCAAAACCGGGTACATGTTATTTTATAGTAAAAACCTGTTTGGTTTTGCCTGTCCCGTAGTGCAACTAATCGGAGGCTTGTCCAAGTTGGGAGTTTTTAATATTCTCGTTTATAAAGCCATTCGGTATATTTCAGGAGTTCGGTTTTATTGGATTCAGGGGCTTCAACAGATTTCATTAATTCCACAGCTTTCACAAAATATTTTTCCATTGCAATGGTGATGTGATTATTTACATCATACTTCTCGAATAAACCCAGCACAGTTTTGATCTTATTTTCGCTGTCAGTATTAACTTGATGGTAATAGTTCAATAAGATTTTTCGGTCACTATCATTGGCCAATTCAAGGCATTTAAGATATAGATAGGTTTTTTTATTGGTGGCGATATCTCCACCAATTCTTTTTCCAAACTTTTCATAATCACCAAAGGCATCCAAATAGTCATCCTTTAATTGGAAAGCCAGGCCAATATTTACACCGAAATCATACAGCAGATTCGCTTGGGGAGATTTTGCCCCGGCAGTAAGCGCCCCGATTTTGAGGCTGCATCCTAACAAAACCGCAGTTTTCAACTTTATCATTTTTAGGTAGTCGGTAATACTTACATTTTCGGAAGTTTCAAAGTCCATGTCGTACTGCTGGCCTTCGCATACTTCGATGGCTGTATTGGTAAAGGTTTGCAGGATATCGGCAAAATTTTCCGAAGGTGTTAACGATTGAAATTGTTGGTAAGCTAACGCAAACATTGTATCGCCCGAAAGGATGGCAATATTCGAATTCCATTTTTTATGCACGGTGGCCTGACCGCGTCTAAAAGCGGCCTCATCCATAATGTCATCGTGAAGCAAGGTGAAATTGTGAAATATTTCGAGCCCCAGGGCAGCGGGCATTGCTAATTTTTCATTCCCGCCAAACATATCATTGGCTGCAAGCAAAAGAACCGGTCGCAGTCGTTTGCCACCCAGTGATATAATATATTTTATAGGCTCGTAAAGCTTTATCGGGGGTTTATCTATCGCTATACTTTCCAGGGCATTATTCACCCTTTGTTTAAACTGCTTGTATTTTTCCATCGTGAATAAAAATAATTAGAATGATGGCTTACAAATTATTTAATCAGATCCATAAGGTAAACGCCGTATCCGCTTTTTAGTAGGGGTTGGGCTATCTCTTCAAGCTTGGCAGCATCAATAAATTTCATCCGATACGCCACTTCTTCAATGCAGCCTACTTTTAATCCCTGCCGGTTTTCGATTACTTCAACATATTGTGAGGCTTGCAGCAGTGATGTAAAAGTTCCTGTGTCGAGCCATGCTATGCCGCGGCTCAATATGCCAACACTCAATTTTCCCTGTTCAAGGTAATACTTGTTTACATCGGTAATTTCGTATTCACCCCTCGCGCTTGGCTTAATATTTTTTGCCACCTCAACCACTGAGTTATCGTAAAAATAGAGCCCGGGAACGGCAAAATTGGATTTGGGTTTTGTTGGTTTTTCTTCGATAGAAACAGCTTTCTGGTTTTCATCAAATTCAACCACACCGTAGCGCTCGGGATCGGAAACGTGATAGGCAAAAACTACGCCTCCATTGGGGTCTTTATTCTGCTGGAGTATGGTTTGTAATCCTGATCCATAAAAAATATTATCACCCAGAATAAGGGCAGCATTTTCATTCCCGATATGTTCTTCACCCAATACAAATGCTTGTGCAAGCCCGTTGGGGACTTCCTGGATTTTGTAGGTAAAATTACATCCTAACCTTGATCCGTCTCCAAGTAATTTCTGGAAGTTGGGAAGGTCTTCGCGGGTTGAAATGATAAGGATATCGCGTATGCCCGACATCATTAAAACTGACAAAGGATAATAAATCATCGGCTTGTCGTAAATTGGCATCATTTGTTTACTCATGGCCAGGGTTAATGGGTGGAGGCGTGTTCCGGCTCCGCCGGCTAAGATTATTCCTTTCATAGTATTTTGAATTTAAATTTTTGTAAAAATCAGGAAAAAAACATTCCCAAACAAATTTCCGGGGATTTTTATTTGAAAATAAGAAGCAGGTAAAAAGGTGATTAAGGATGGGGAATCATTATTATCGATGAAGATTTTTAGACAATAAAAAATCCTTTATGATTTAGAACAAACTAAGGCCGTAAATTTTAATTGTGAGATTGACTTCCGGGAGGGGAAGGAAAAATGCATTTTTCCTCACGAAGTCATTAAACGTTTAGGATTTACTTTGCAAATAAGAAATTATTGATAAACAAAGGCTTAGCCAGTTAATGGATTTGTTTGGCAAATAAAAACAGCCTTTTGAATTAAGCGTAAGAGTATCTATTTCAAGAATTTCTTATTCTTAATATTTTCAAGGATTTTCATTTGCTGGATAGCAATTTTATTTAACCGGATTAACCTGTCTTTTTGAGAAAATCCATCATTGATGAGTGCGGCATTTATATTTTCCAGGTTCGATAAGCAAATCAATTCATTAATTGAAGAATAATCGCGGATATTTCCTTTTAAATCCAGATTAGCATCACGCCATTGTTTTGCTGTTTTACCAAAAAGTGAAATATTTAGCACGTCAGCTTCACTGGCGTAAATAATGGATGTTTGCTGATTTGTGAGTTCTATAGGTATCAGGTTTTGTTTAATCGCATCAGTGTGTATGTGGTAATTGATTTTTGACAATTCTCTTTTGGCACTCCATCCAAACTGCTTTTGTTCTTCTTCTTTGAGTCGCTGAAATTCATTTATCAAATACAATTTGAAAGGTATGCTTATTGCCGAGCCAAATTCAAATGCAATATCCTTGTGCGCATAAGTACCTCCATATTTTCCTTTTTTTACAATGATCCCTGCGGCATCAGTTTTTTCTATCCATTCCGAAACACTCAACACAAAACTTGGTAACCCGGCCTGAGATTTAAGGTGGTCGAATTCGACCACTTTAAAATCGGGATTGTTGATTTGTTCCCACGTACCCAAAAATTCGAGCGTATAACGATTTCTCAGCCAGTTTTAATAATGTCGGCAGCACGGCTTACGCTCACTTTTGCATTGGCCATATCGGTAAGTGAAATGTAATCTCTTTCCTCAACTGTTATGATTGTGATTTCAGCATTTTCTACATTAATCTTTGCCATCTCTCAATTTCGTTTAAAACGTTTCGTCATTTTTCGAGAAATCCATAGAGCAAATCATTGATTCAATAAAAGCAATTTCTTCCTCGATTATCCGTGTTTAGTATGGAGTTTTTCGCCTCACCAACTTTCATTGCTCAACTTTGGCGTTTTTTTTAACCATTAACAAATAACAATTAACGATTAACAAATAACCCCTTCCCTACGCGTGTCCCCTCGAATCTATTTCCTCAATTTGCAATTCATCAAGTTCAATATCCAGTTCCTCATCAAATATTTCAAGGAAGGGTTCCGAAAACCTTTTGGTGGTAATCCGTTTGTCGAGGGTTAAAAGCAGCGAGGGCAAAACAAATAAATTGGATAAGAGCGCTATCAGGAGTGTGAAAGCAATCAGGTATCCCAAAGCTTCGGTGCCGCCAAAGGATGAAAGCGTAAAAATGATAAACCCGAAGAATAAAACTACCGATGAATAAATCATGCTGAAACCTGTTTCGCTCAACGCCCGTATCACCGAAATCTTAATATTCCAATCGTTGAGGCGCAGTTGAAGCCGGTATCTTGAAAGAAAGTGAATGGCATTGTCAACCGAAATTCCAAGTGCAATCGAAAAGATGAGTATCGTTGATGGCTTGACGGAAATCATCAGAAAGCCCATCAAAGCAGCCGTCATTATTTGCGGGATAAGGTTGGGGACCATAGATATTAAAACCATCCTTGCCGATGAAAAGAGCATGGCCATCAATATGCAAATTACTACAAGGGCCAGGATTAAACTCATTACTAAATTTTTAACAAGGTAATTTGTGCCTTTTAGATAAACAACACTGGTCCCGGTAATGCTTACATCATATTTATCAGGTGGGAAAATAGAATCGATTTGTGGCCGCAACTCATCTTTTATCCGTTGGATGTCGGTGGTTCCAATATTGGCCATTTGTACGCTAATCCTGGTTACCTGAAGCGCGGTGTCAACAAAAGAGTTAATTATTGTGCGCTGGTTTCCCTGCATTTTAGGCACGTACTGCATAATAAAATTCTTTTCCTGGCTGTTGGGCAAGGCATACATCTTTTCGTTTCCACCGTAAAATGCCTGCTTGGCAAACTTCACCACTTCGGCAATCGAAACGGGTTTTGATAATTCAGGATATTGACTTAGCACCTCCTGGAGCTCTTCAATTTTATTAATTGTTGAAAGCTTTAAAACCCCTTTCGGTTTTTTCGTGTCGATCGAAATCTCGAAGGGCATCACACCATTTATATTCTTCTCGAAAAAAACAAGATCCTTGTAAAGCTTCTCGCGCTGGGGAATGTCGTCAACAATTCGTCCTGTGGTTTTTAATTTTGAAATGCCATATATCCCTGCAATAACAAAAATGATGGTGATAATATAGATGGGTGTGCGATGAAATTGTACAACATGTACAATTTTATCAACGAGCGAAGTAACAATGCCTTTATTTAAATGCGCTGTATGTTTTACCTTGGGCGGGTTGAGGAAACTGAAGAAAATGGGAATCAGGAAAAGCGTAAGAATGTAAGCCACCATAATGCTGATGGATGCCACGATTCCAAATTCAATCAATGCCTGGTTTCCGGTAATTATAAAAGCAGCAAATCCCGCAGCAGTAGTCATATTGGTGAGTAGGTTCGCGTTGCCAATAAACATTACCACGCGGGTAAGCGCTTTAATTTTATTGCCATGCCTAATAATTTCGGAGTGGTATTTATTGAGCAGGAAGATGCTGTTTTCAACCACGATCACAATGAGCAAGGGTGGCAATATGCCGGTAAGTATGGTAATTTGGTAGTTAAATAATACAACCAGGCCCAGTACAAAGACTACCGTAAAAACAACAATAATCATCGTTGCCGCTACTATTTTCCAATTTTTAAAAAAAATAAGCAGGATAACTGATGCGATAAGCAACGATAGCAAAACAAAAAGCTGTAATTCGAATTCGATTTTTTTGGCGGTTATTGTCCGGATGAATGGAAGCCCGGAGTAGTGCATTTCTACACCAAACTTTTGCCCAAATGTATTGCATACATCACGGAGCTCATAAATTAAGCCAACCCTTGCTTTGGTGTTCAATATTTCCTTATCAAGGGTAACCGCCATCATTGTAAAACCGTTGGCAGTATTGTATAATTTCCCTTCATAAAAGGGGAGGGAATGTACAAATTTCATGATGCTATCCAATTCCGCCTGGCTTTTGGGACGATTAGAGAAAACCGGGAGAAAGTCGAACTTCTTCAACGAATCATTTTTGCTTAGGTAATAAAGCTTTGAAATGGACAATACACCTTCAACCCCATCAATATTCTGGAGCGTTGTTGTAAGATCATACCAGGCATTAAATTCTTCGAGTTTATATAGGTTGGGGTCTTCCACCCCGATAAACATAACACTGCCATCTTCCCCGAAAGTATTTTTAAATTCCTGGTAAATAATACTGGCAGAGTCGCTTGGGGGTAGCATTTGAGTCATTTCGTACGACATGCTTACACGCCTGGCCTGGAAGGCCATAAATCCAACAAGTATCAGTATTATTCCCAGATTCCAGTATCTTCTTCTTAAAATCAGCCTGGCAAGATATGTCCACATTCAGTATTAATATTTGGTACTAAAATTGTAATCAAAAAACATCCTTTTTAAACAAAAGGGCTCGAAAGTATAATTATTATCGCTAACAGAAAAATTAAATTGATAATGGCTAAAATCCTGAACTTTTCCCGCAATGTCGTATTTTTTTTCGTATTAATGGCTTTAGGTAGTTTTTTAATTACTTCATGCAGTTCTACCCAAAAAATGATAGATAATGGTCAATACAATAATGCAATTCCTGAGTTGGTTAAAGAATTACTGGAAAAAGAATCATCAAAAAAAATTGAGTTGCTAAATGAAATTTATCCTCTTGCGAACAAACAGGATTTGGATGAAATTCAGAACTTAAAAGCATCGGGGCAACCGGATATTTGGCAAAAAGTATATTTTCATTATTTCACGCTTAATGCCCGGCAATTAAATGTATCTCAGTTGTCTCCTGAAATACTACAAACGATTAATGTTAATTTGATCGATTATTCAGGGGAATTAGAAAACGCCCGTCAAAAATCAGCAACATATTATTATGCCTTAGCCACGAAGTGTATGTCCGACAGCAACAGTCGTTCTACCCCTTCTGCTTATGACTATTTAAATGCAGTAAATAATATTTATCCCGGATTCAGGGATGTTGACGAATTAATGGCAGAAATTAAATCCCATCAACCCACCAATATTTATTATCATTTCAAAAACGATTATCCTTATACTTTGCCTCCTGGATCAGCCGGCAACCTCGAAAATATTGACCTTTCGGCTTTTGATACCCCAAAGTACCATTTCGTAAATTCACCGCCACAGGATCATGCATTTGATGTATTTGCCGAACTTTCACTTACACATGTGAAAATTTCACCAGAACAGACCGGCGAACTGGCTTACACCGAAAGCGTGAAAATACAGGATGGTATTGCTTACCGTTTAGACGAAAATGGTGGATTTGTTTTGGATGACGAAGGTAAAAAAATTGAAGCCCCAAAGTTTAAAACCCTGGTTTGTTATGTTAGCGAATATAAACAGGAAAAATCGATGCTATTGATTGGAAATCTGGAATTGATCGACAGAGCATCCGAAAAAATAATCGGGATGGAAACCATTGAAGGCGAATCGAAATTTGTAAATATTTATGCAAAATTTAAAGGTGATGTGGATGCGCTTAGTCCCGAAACCTTTGAGTTTGTAGGTACGAAAAAGCTTGATTACCCTACTGATGCTGAAATGATAAAAGATGCCGGTAAAAAACTTGGTGAAGATGCGGCAATAAAGGTGATTGAAATGTTGGGTAATGTTGAGCTTTAAAATAAATTCGATTTTCCGAAATTCGATACTTTCGCCAAAACCTAGTTGATATGCAACAACGAAAAGTCCTTTTTATTGATACTGCCCACCCGGTGCTGGAGCAAGAACTCACCAAATATGGTTTCAAATGCGAGTATTTCCCCAACTTTTCAAAAGAAGAATATGCAAGCATAATTGCTGAATATTTTGGGATAATTATTCGTGGGAAGATAAAGCTGGATCGTGAGATTTTAAGTTTGGCCATGCAATTAAAATTTATCGGAAGGGTAGGGGCAGGGATGGAAAATATAGATGTGGAGTTTGCTGAATCTTTGGGAATAGCCTGCCTGAATGCTCCCGAAGGCAACCGTGATGCTGTTGGTGAGCAAGCCATTGGAATGTTGTTGATGCTGATGAATCAGTTGCGCAAGGCCGATCGTGAAGTACGCCAGGGAGTTTGGTTGCGTGCCGAAAATCGTGGAACGGAAATTAAAGGAAAAACCGTGGCCATTATAGGCTACGGAAATATGGGTGCTGCCTTTGCCCAACGATTAAAAGGTTTCGGGTGCAGGGTGATTGCTTATGATAAATGCAAAACCAATTATTCTGATAATTATGTGGAGGAAGCTGATATGGCCACTGTTTTTGAAGAAGCTGATATTTTGAGCCTACATGTGCCACTCACCGATGAAACCACATTTTTGCTTAATGATAGCTATCTGAATAAATTCAAAAAAAATATATACCTAATCAATACATCGCGTGGCAAAGTGGTAAAAACTGCTGATTTGGTAAAAAATATGAAATCAGGGAAAGTTTTGGGCGCAGCCCTCGATGTGCTGGAATACGAAAAACTCTCCTTTGAAGATATCGATGCCAAAGCACTGCCCGAAGATTTTTCTTACCTCATTCACTCCGATAATGTAGTGCTGTCGCCACACATTGCCGGCTGGACCCACGAATCAAATTATAAGCTTGCCAAAACCATTGCCGATAAAGTGAAGGCAAGGTTTGTTGGGGAGTAAGTAATATTTAAAAATAGGAGGTATTATTGCGAATTTTGTGGAAAGTAAAATATAAATGATTTCATAGTTGTTGGTGATAAAAAATTGTAAACAGATTTCTTCCCGCACGTACGGGACTGCACTCCTACCAATGATATGTTTGCGTAAAGGGCTGAAAACCCTACTATTAAACAGACCCCCGCCTTGCCGCCTGCAGGTGGCCTAACCTAAAGGCGAGGCAGGTCTTAATCGCTTCGCTCTTTCGAGGTGACAAAGCTCCCGGTATGGTTGGGGGGGGGGGGG
>Ga0208900_1000676_pt1 | contig 20659 bp, 18 predicted proteins | sample AntAceMetag02UKK_FD_184763 | JGI IMG/M metagenome (GOLD analysis project Ga0208900, IMG submission 184763) | Saline lake microbial communities from Ace Lake, Antarctica - Antarctic Ace Lake Metagenome 02UKK (SPAdes) (version 2) | ecosystem: Environmental > Aquatic > Non-marine Saline and... | reverse complement strand
GGGAAGGGCGGATTGGCCAGGGCAAAGGCCTCGGCCCGTCCAAGGACAATGCAATTGGTGATGATCAGCCCCACAAACACCGACAACTGCTTGCTGATATCATATAAAAAAGCCTGGAGCACCTGGTCAATGACAATAACCAGGGAGGCAATCACCGTCAACTCCACAATAATGCGAATGGTGGAAGGAATTTTTTTGCGCAACAGGGAGATAATAAGATTTGACATGCCCGTCACCACGGTCAATGCAAGCCCCATGACAATGGCGGTCTTCATCTGTACGGTGACGGCCAGGGCAGAGCAAATACCCAACACCTGGTATGCCACGGGGTTTTCCTTCCATATTCCCCGTAAAAAAGTCTCTTTCAGAGTTAAATTGCCATCACTCATCGGCTATTCCTTTGCTATTACGAAGCCGCACTGAAACGGCCTCATACTGTTCCAGGTTTTTCTTGAGACCCTGGGTGAGATATTTGCCTGTCAGGGTAGCCCCGCTGATGCCATCCACATAATTGTCCCGGGATGCCTGGGGCAGAGCCTCAACACCGCCTTTGGCAATGGAAACAGACACAAATTCATTGGCAGCGTTAAAAATTTTCTTACCGATAAAGTTTTTCTGAAACCAGGCCTTTTCTATCTCTCCCCCCAACCCCGGGGTTTCAGAATGGCTGTACACGGTGAATCCGGCAACGGTTTGGCCATCGGCTTTAAGGGCCATGTATCCCTTAATTTTACCCCATAATCCCCGGGACTCAACAGGAATCACATAGGCTTTCAGGGTTTGGCCATCTTTATAAAGGTACAAAGAAAGCCCCTTGCCTTGCCCTGCTTCCATAAAATCACCAGTGGCATCCACCTCTACTTCATGGATTTTCTCCAAAAACAAAGATTGAATTTTCTCCCGGGAGGGCTTGGCATCCAGAGTGACAATCCCTGCGGCCCGGAGAATATTTTTCTGGCGATCCAATGTTCTGTTCGCCTGTTGAAAGGATTTTAGTCCAGTGGAGGCTCCGGTGATTAGTAGACAGCACACCACCGAAAGTATGGCCGCAAATTTAATGGCATGGATTCTTTTGCTTTGTTCCGATTTTTCTGGTTCAGACATTGGGAATCCTCCGGGCCACTGTGATCTTCAGGGTCACATGGTCTATCAATGGAGAAAAAACATTCATAAAAAGAATGGAAAGCATCACCCCTTCCACATAGGCGGGGTTCACCGATCGCAGCAACACCGTAAAAAACCCGATGAGAAAGCCGTATATCCAGCGTCCACTGTCCGTACCCGGGGCCGACACCGGGTCGGTTGCCATAAATGAAATGCCCAGGGCAAATCCCCCGGAAAAAAGGTGATACAAAGGGCCTGCGGAAAACCAGGTGTCTGTGGGGCCCGGCAGTATCCTGAAAATCAATGCGGTGGTGATCACCCCGACAATGCCCCCAAGGATGATGCGGAAACTGGCCACCCGGGTCACCATGAGAAATATGGCACCCAAAAAACATAAAAAGGCCGAGGTTTCACCAATACTTCCCGGATGAAACCCAAAAAACAACCGGTCCAGGGAAAATCCGGCATTAAAAATCATCTCCTGGATCTCTCCCCCGTTTCCCCCCACAGACAAGGCCGTGGCACCACTAATTGCATCCAGCCCCGGGGGGGTCAATCGCCACACGGCATTGCCGGACATGGAAACAGGGTAGGAAAAAAAAACAAAGGCCCGGGCCGTTAGTGCCGGATTTAAAAGATTCCGGCCCGTACCGCCAAACACCTCCTTTCCCATGACCACTCCAAAGGATATCCCCAATGCCACCTGCCACAACGGAATGGTGGGGGGCAGGGTCAATGGAAACAAAAGCCCCGTAATCAGCAAGCCTTCGGTGACCTCATGGCCCCTCACCGTGGCAAAAAGAATCTCCCAGAAAAATCCCACCCCATAGGATACCAGGATAATGGGAAGCACATGGGATGCTCCTGTAATGAACATATCAAGCAGAGTCCCCACGCCCCCGTGGTATTGGTATCCCACATTAAACATGCCAAACAGGGTCACCGGCAGCAGGGTCAGAACGACAAGGCTCATGAATCGTTTGAGATCAATGTGATCCCGGACATGGGGGGCTGTTTTTGTCACCGGAGAGGGCACGAAAAAAAAGGTTCGTGTGGCAGAATAGATCCCCTTGAACCGAGAAAAACGACCTTTTGGTTGAAAATAAGGATCTGTCTTTTTAAAAATGGTTTTTAAAGGGTTCATGCGATCACCCGTTCCCTGTGGTAAGTCTCTTTAGCCAGGGCCATTATGGTGGCCACATCAATTTTTGAGGGGCAGACAAAGGTGCAAAGGCCGCACCCGGTGCAGTCCAGCAGCCCCAGTTCCAGAACCTCGTCCATCTCCTCTGCCCCCATGGCTTTCATGATAAACTGGGGCAGCAAATCCACCGGGCATTTTTTGTCGCACCACCCGCAATTGATGCAGGCCCGCTCCTCTCCATGGAGGGTGGCATCCATATCCAGAGGGGCTGATCCCAGGCTGGACATAAAGGTTCTGGATTCCGAAAGCAAATTTTTACCCAGCCATGCAAATCCGAGAAAAGAATCTTTGTCCGTGGCATTAAGAACAATGGCCGATGAAAGTCCAGTTCCCATGTGGGCATCCACAGGAGTGAGGCCGCTGGTAAAAATACCCCCGGTGAGCACTCCGGTGCCTGGATTGATGTCCCCCACAAGGTGTTTTAACGGACTGCCCATGCGGCTGTGATAATGGGCCGGAAGATTTGCCGGTGTGCCGCCCACTGCATAAAATCGTTTGGTTTGATACTGGCCCGTGGAAAAAAGATGGCCCATGGCAATGAGTTCCTGGGGATCCATGGTACAACTGGCATTGTCAGCCACACTTTTTTTAATCGTATAAAGGATTACCCCGGGGTCTCCGGCAGGATATTCATCCTGGGTGACATGGGTGATGTGCTTGGCCAGGCCCATTAGTTTCAATGGGGAAAGGAATCTTTGGGGGGTTGCCACAATCACCTTTTCCGCAAGCTTTTCAAGAATGGCAAGCCCATGGAGGAACGAAGCCTGCTGATCCTTTAAAAAAACGGATGGATCCGGCGCAAAAGGATCCCCACAATGGAGGGAGATCACGGCCATGGGAAAGGGGGCTTGGGAATCTGGAATGTCCATGAAGGGAAACTGACGGATAAAGGGCCAGATACCACGTTGTTTTAATAGCTGAATCAACTCCATTCTTGGCATGGCATCAAGGATTTCCAGGGGAATGGGGGACATCTCCTTTGCCCCTTGACTCTTTTGATCCAGGCGTATGACGATCTCCTGCACCACCCGTCTGGGGCCTCTTACGATGGCTTCAACGGTTCCAGCACCTGGAGATACAAACACAACCTGGGGATCACGCTTATCTTGTAAAAGGGGCGTCCCCACATTCACTCCATCATTTTCACGCACCAGGAGTTTTAATTTCATAAAAGGAACAGCAACAGGTACCAGAGCCACTGTTTCCGGAGAGGCAAGGCATTTCACCGTTGCTTCTGGCATTCCATTGAATTTCGATTGAAAAGTTTTAATTGTTTTTAGTCGTTTCATGGATCCTTCATCTATTTATGCAAACCCAAGCGTAAAAAACCTGGGAAAAACAGATTCTTAGTACGTTGTCGAATATACATGGCCATTGGCTGAACGAACCACTCTATTATGCCATAAACCGACACTCTGCACTGTTTTTTACAGTGACACGGCAAATATTCAATACAATATACTTTTTTCAAGGATGGGGTCAAACAATTAGTGGATCATCGAGTTTAAGAAATATTATTGGTTGGCCTTTTTTGCCTTGGCAATGAGGTCGTACAAGGTAGAAACTTTATCCTGTGGAGGAGCCAGCATGGCTTTTATCTCCTCGGATGAGTAATTTGACTCCATGAAGGTTTTAATATCAAAACGCTCATACCAGCAGTCAAAAATTTTAAAACAGGGAATGCCCTGACCGGCAATGCGGCAATAGGAAAAATCAACATCATGGCCCAGCCGCCTGCAATAACCTCGTTGTGAATCAAATTTATTCTCATTCATGGTAAATCAACATTTTTTCAGGAGGTTAACATATTCGAAATATTAGGATGGAAAGGCCGTTTATCCGACCTTCCCTCGGTGCAAAAACACCCATAAGCCAAGCCTGATCCCAATTATTAAAGTTTCGGAATGGGGTTGCCCTTGATGCTTCTTTCCAGGGTGGCATCCAACTCCTCCTGGGAGAGTTCAAGGTTGACCAGATCCCCAGCCATGTAGCGGGTGTAGCCGTTGAGATCCATGAGTCCATGGCCACTCAAGTTAAAGATGATGACCTTTTCTTTTCCCTCTTGTTTTGCCTCGTTTGCCTTTCTAATGGTGGCGGCAATGGCGTGGCTGGTTTCCGGGGCCACGATCATCCCTTCTGTTCTGGCAAAAATCATGGCCGCTTCGTAACACTCCAATTGCTTGATGGACATGGGGCTCATCAATCCATGGGCCACGGCCTGGGAGACCAGGGGGGACATGCCATGATATCGCAACCCGCCAGCATGAATGGGGGCCGGAACAAAATCATGTCCCAGGGAGTGCATGGCAAGCATGGGGGTCATTTTGGCTACATCACCGTGATCATAGGCAAAGGGAGCCCGGGTCAGGGTGGGGCAGGAAGCCGGTTCCACAGGAATGATTTCAATGTCCTGGCCGTTTATTTTATCCTGGGTAAAGGGAAAGGCAAGACCGGCGAAATTGCTGCCGCCACCGGCACAACCAATCACCGTATCCACCTTTTTAATACCCGCTATTTTTAGCTGTTTCTGCGCCTCAAGGCCAATGATGGTCTGGTGGAGCATCACATGGTTCATGACACTGCCAAGGGCGTAACGGGTCTGGCCCGTGGTATCGGTCACCGCTGCCTCCACCGCTTCACTGATGGCCATACCCAGACTTCCAGGTGTATCAGGTATTCTGGCCAAAATCTCCCGGCCCGCATTGGTTTCCATGGAAGGACTGGCAATGCAGGTGCCCCCCCAGGTCTCCATCATGGCCTTTCTGAAGGGCTTCTGATCAAAACTGATCCTCACCATGAACACCTTGCACTCCATGCCCAACAGTGCACAGGCATGGGAAAGGGCACAGCCCCATTGACCGGCACCGGTTTCAGTGGTGAGTTTTTTAATACCAAATTCCTTGTTATACCAGGCCTGGGCCACGGCGGTGTTGGGTTTATGGCTGCCCGCCGGGGAAAGACTTTCATCTTTAAAAAATATTTTGGCCGGGGTTCCCAGATACTTTTCAAGATGAACTGCCCGATGCAGCGGAGAAGGACGCCATCGGTATAAAAGATCCAAAACACCTTCGGGAATATCGATCCAGCGTTCCTGACTCACCTCCTGTTCGATGAGGTTCATGGGAAATACAGGTGCCAGCATATCCGGGCTGATGGGATTTCCATCCGGGCCAAGAGGCGGGTTGGAGGTTCCGGGGAGGTCTGCTGCGATGTTGTACCATTGTCTGGGGATGTCTGTTTCATCCAAAAATATTTTTACGGCCACACTGCTCTCCTTTAAATAAAAATTTTATCTATACATTATGCGTTTCTTTTGGTAGAAACAAACTCTCAGTTTTCACTTTTTTTGTCAAATGATTTTTTACTTTTGAAGGTAACCCTGGGGCACTGAGGAACATTGCTTTAATTAATTTACCCATTTCTGCAAAGATGGCAGCGTATCAACGGACAAGGTAGATTGATATTTGGAGGCTGTTTTTGGTAGGCTGTTTTTGGGCAAATCATTTAAGCGTGCTCTGGCTTTACTTTCCAAAAAGGAGACCCAGATGAAAAGATCTGTTCTATTCATTTTATTGTTGCTGTGCTGTATCATCCTTACGCCGCCTGGGGCTGCCCGGGCCTATGACCTGCCATCGGTGAACCTTGGATTCACAAGCTTTCTGGACGGCGGCCCCCCGGCTGGACCCGAATTCTATTTTTCCCAATATTTACAGCTATGGACATCCGACGAATTTACCAATGCCGGTGGAGATGAGGCTCTACCCGGATTTGCCGATGAAGACCTCACCGCGTGGATCGGCCTTTCTCAATTTATATACCAATCCAATCAATCGCTGTTGCTGGGAGGAAAATGGGGAGTGAATGTGATGATCCCCGAAGTGGGCCTGGATCTGGATTACGGTACAGACAATGCCGCCTTTCCCCAGGATAACGGCAGCGGCATCGGCGATATCCTGGTGGGGCCATTTCTCCAGTGGGATCCCATCATGGGAGCCAAAGGGCCTCTTTTCATGCATCGAATTGAACTACAGATGATTTTCCCCACGGGCAAATACGACGAAAACAAAGAACTCAATCCCGGCAGTAATTTCTTTTCCTTTAATCCTTACTGGGCCTTTACCGCCTTTTTAAGTCCCAAACTCACCGCCAGTGTCCGCCTTCACTACCTATGGAATGGAAAAAACAATGACCCCGGCAGACAATACCAGGCCATGGGAGCCGATGACACCCAGGCAGGGCAAGCCTTCCATGCCAATTTTGCCATGGCATATGAAATCATCCCCCACCGGCTGAGACTGGGAATCAATGGCTATTACCTGAAACAGATCACTGAAACCCAAATGGACGGCAAGGATGTCACCGACAGCAAAGAACAGGTCTTTGCCATAGGGCCGGGGATGGTCTACCATTTCTCCCAGGATGACCACCTGTTTTTTAACACCTATTTTGAAACCGCCGCTGAAAACCGTCCCAAGGGAAACCGCTTTAATGTTCGCTGGGTTCACCACTTTTAATACTCAGCTTAATCTCCCCCATGACCCCATGGGGGAAATTGAAAATAGACCTATCTCTGGGCTGGCCTATTACCATTCATCACGCAATGCCCGCAAGGCACTGAATTTTTCAAGGGTTCGGGCCTGGAGAAAGGGATTGATCTTTCGTTCAAGACCCATGGTGGTGTTTTTACCGGCCCAATCCTCAAATTGAGACATGAACTCACTTGCCTTTTCAACCCCATTGGCCATGGCAAATCCCAGGTTGGTCTCCATATAATCATGGCCGGGATAAAGGGTACAGTCATCGGGAAGAAGCTCATTTAAGGTCTGGATGGTCTGGAACAGCATTGCCACATCACCGCCGTTTTTGCAGTTTCCCACCCCAAAGTTAAACAGCACATCTCCCGAGATAATACCGGTGAGAACTCCCCTTTCCCACAGCAAGAACGAAAGATGATCCATGGTGTGGCCATTGGTGCCCTTCACCTCAATGGTGGTGTGGACATCCAGGGGAATAAGCGTTTGCCCCAGAAGGGCCTCATGGGACAGAATGGGCGCACCTGAAAGCCTTGCCAATTCCTCATTGCCCCGGGTGTGATCCGGGTGCGAATGGGTATTAATAATTCCCTCAATGATGATGGACTGTCCATCCAGGTGAGCAAAAATTTCTTCCCCATCCCAGGGATCAACACACCAGGCTTTCTGGTTTTGTCCCACCACCGCATAGGAATAATTGAACCAGCCATCACGGGACAGCATCTGAATGACCTTCATTCTCTCCTCCTCATATTGATACCATCGTCCCAGAATATTCTTAGGGTTTGATCACAAGACCAACCACTCTGGGGGTATGATTCTTTCAAAACAAGGTTGATTTTTACACAAAAAACAGCATAATGCAAATTTGATTCCCATGGTCAATAATTCTAAAATACCGACAGCAGAGCTCTCCGACGGTGGCATTATGTCCTTGTATTATTCGTTATCTCATCGACCGATGGGTTGCCCAGGCTAACTACAATAAGAACATCGGATTATCGAGTCATTGAAAAAGTTTCTAACAATCACATGTTTTATGCTGTTCTTTCTGATGCCATGCAGTTGTCTGGCCAATGCAGGGGATGCCCCGGCAGAAAACACCCCACAGCACACAAGCCAGATCACCCCTGCCCGCCCCGTCCTGCGCATGGGAATCCATGTGTCAAAATTTAATACCTTGGATCCCCACAAGGCAGCTTCCACCAGTGACCGGATTTTGGCGGACATGGTGTACAATGGGCTCATTCGTTTTAAGCCCGGCAACTCCCGACAGATGGAACCGGATCTGGCCGTTGAAATTCCAGAACCCGTCATGGTAAGGGGCAAACAGACCTGGACCTTCAAATTAAAGAAAGACATTCTTTTCCAAAAATATCCCGGAGAAACAGACGATGAGCTAACCGCCCTGGATGTGTGTAAATCCTTTATCAAAGCCGCAGATCCCCAACGGTCTGCCTACGCCGGAGGATATAAAGGTATTTCCGTGGTGGTCACCGGCCCCTATACCCTTCGGTTCACCGTGGACCCGCCCCAGTCTCCCCTGCTCTTTCTTCCCAAGGTGGCCAATTATGCCGGGGGGTTCATTGTCAAGGAAACCGTTGATGAAAGGGGCATGCTGCGCCTCAAGGGTACCGGTCCCTTCTATTTTACAACTCCCCCCGATGACCACCATCTTTTGCTTCATGCCCATGATGACTATTTCCGGGGAAAACCCCTTCTGGAAGGCGTGAACATTCATTTTTTACCCAATGCAGATCAGCGTTTGTCAGCCATTGCCGACAACCGAATGGATGTTATTGTGGGAGAGCCCAATGCCAGATGGCTGCAACGGATCAAAGATAAAAAGGATCTCAGGCTGGACAGTTTCGGGGTGTCGGAAACCGTCAACCTCTACTTTAACACCTCAATCGCCCCTTTTTTTGACATCCGGGTGAGAAAGGCGGTGGCCTATGCCGTGGATCGTAACCAGTTTTTGACCCCTTTTGGCCCGGGACTGGTTTGTTCTGTCTTTTCCCCAGTTCCCCCTTATATGCCCGGTGGATTAAGGGAAGAAGAAATAAAAACCTTGGGGCTGGACTATGCCAAAAACCTCAACAAGGCAAAACAATTGATGGCCGAAGCAGGGTTAAAAGATGGATTTAAAATAGATGTGGTGGTATCCGAGGTGGGCTCTTTTTCCAATAACTATCGAACCCTCCAGGCCCAGTTATCAACCATCAATATCACCATGACCCTGCACCTGGTGGATCATGCCACCATGCACCGCCTCATCCGCCAGGATTTTAATCCCATTGTGATTTACGAAGCATTTCGGCCCACCACCGACGAATTTTTAAGCCATTTTTTCCACTCCAGTGCCACCATCTTATCGGGAAAAAGCCCGGCCACCAACTTCAGTCATTACAAAGGCATTGATAAGCTCATTGAAACGGCCCGGTTGGAGAGGTTCACCTCCCGGCAGATCAAGCTGTGGGAATATGCCCAGATAAAACTTCTGGAAGAGATGGTGGTATACCCCCTTCACCACAAAAATCAGATTTATGTCCGCAGGCACACCGTAGATTATGGCCACCCCATAATTTCCACCATGGCCCTTTACCCCCAGTTTACCGAAAAAACAACCATTCAAGATCACCGGAATAGCCTGCAATGAAAATCCATCATAAACTACTGGGGGTCACCCTTCCCATTGCCCTCATCGCTCTTCTCATGGGATCTTATGTCACTTTCCATCTTTCCCGGCAGGCATTACACCACATTGCCCAGCGCTGGTTGGAAACCCGCCTGGATGAGGCCATTAACGTTGTTCATCAGCAGGAAACCTTCCTGAGAATGTACGGCATCACTAACATCCATGCAGGAACCCACAAGGCACAATACGATGCCATGCAGGGGCTTGCCGCCATTCAAATAGAAGAACGTGGTTACGTTTATATCCTTGATGTAAAGGGAAATATATTGTTCCATCCCAAATCGGAACTCATTGGCACCCCCATGGGTCAAACGCCATGGTTTTCCCTTGTTCAACAACAAAAAAAAGGGGAATTAAACTATACCTGGCAGGGGGAGAAACATCTGGGAAGATTTGATTATTTTGAACCCTGGGGATGGTTTATCGTGGCAACGGATCCCTACAACGAAATCTATGGGTCTCTTAATAAAACAAGGGATTATCTCCTGGGTATGGCCCTGTGGGGCTCCATACTCATCTCCTTTTTCATCATTGTGATGACCCGGCATATTTTTAATCCCCTGCAACTCCTTGTAAAGGGGGCAGAAATGGTAAAACAAGGAAAACTGGACATTCAAATTCCCATTAAAAGCAACGATGAGATGGGAAATCTCTCCCGGGTGTTCAATGCCATGGCCCAGGAGCTGAAAAAAAATCTGGAAACCCTTCAAACATCGGAACAGCAGCTTCATTACCTGAATTCACAACTGTTGACGGCCCAGGAGGATGAACGAAAAAGAATCTCCACAGAACTCCACGACGAGGTGGGCCAATCCCTAACCGTTATGAAACTTAAAATAATTATGATGGAAGAGGGGTTGCCCACAAAAGAGCACACCACAAAAAAAGAGTGTGAGGAGATGGTGCAGTACATTGACATGACCATTGAAAATGTCCGGCGTCTATGCCGGGATCTGACTCCCACGGTGATCACTGATCTGGGGCTGGCGGCGGCCCTGATGTGGCTCATTGAAAATATGGAGCATCATTTTGACATTGCAGCAGACATTGACCTTAACAATGTGGATGAAATATTATCCCAGGAAAGACAGCTCTTGGTGTATCGTATTTTCCAGGAAGCCCTGTCCAATGCGGTGAAACATGGCAGGGCCACCCGGTTGGAACTCACTGCCAACCAGATCCAGCACAAACTTATTTTTTCAATTAAAGACAACGGACAAGGGTTTGACATGGGCCATGTTCGATGCAGAAGCTTTGAAGAGCGGGGCTTGGGCCTTGCCACCATGCAGGAACGGGCACGCATGCTGGGGGGAAACATAGACATAAAAACCAGCCCCGGATGCGGAACCCGGTTGCAATTTACCGTGCCCATTGATAAAGGAAGTACCCATGGGAACTTATAAAATCATACTGGCCGACGATCATAAGCTGCTACGCCACGGCATCAAGCAAATCATTGAAAAAAATAAAGAGATCAAGGTCATTGCCGAAGCGGGTGACGGGCTGGAACTCTTGAAACTTTTGGCCACACAAATCCCGGACATGATTGTGCTGGACATTGCCATGCCAAGGTTGCGGGGCATTGAAGCGGCCATTGAGATCAAGATGCTCCATCCACAAATAAAAATTCTCATTCTCTCCATGCACAAAAGCCTTCAATACCTTCACCATGCCCTCACCGCCGGGGTGGACGGCTATTTACTCAAGGAGGATGCCCCCCGGGAGCTGGCCTCGGCCATTGACACCATCCGCAATAATGACACCTATATTTCTCCTCTAATGAGCAAAGAACTCAACAATGACATTGCCCAGTCCTACAGAACGGGCAAGTCCTCCACCCCCTTTGAGCCCCTGACCCTGCGGGAACGGGAGGTACTTAAACTCATTTCAGAAGAAAAATCTAACAAGGATATTGCTGAACTGTTGAACATCAGCCTGGCCACGGTGAAACACCACCGAGCAGCCATTAAAAAAAAGCTTAATATTCGCAAAACAGCAGGACTTGTCAAATATGCCATTCGTAAAGGGCTGACCACTCCCGGATAAGAAAGAGATCCTTAATCTCTTTTATAGCGACCCATGAGACGATTCATTCCGATAAGGTGAGGTTCTACCTTTTCCAGGAGCTGCCACAGTTTCAGTCCCGGTTCCAGTGCCACCGCCTTATCCAGTGCCAGTACCCAGAAATAATAATTGTGCAGGCCATGCCCGTTGGGCGGCATGGGACCGTTGTAGCCAGTTTGTCCAAAATCAGTAATGCCTTTGGTGTACAAAGTAGTGGCTTCATCCAGATGGGTTACATCTCCAGGAATATTATACAGCACCCAGTGAACAAACCCATAGGAACCTTGGCTGCTTACCAACGGGGCATCCGGGTCGTGACAGATAACGGCAAAAGCCTTTGTTCCCTCTGGCGGATTCTCCCATGACAACGCTGGTGAAACATCTTCTCCTTCTCCGGTGAACTTCGACGGTATCAGCGTATCTTGTTCAAACGCTTCGCTTTTCAACTGCATTTTTGACGGTGCAAAACCCATGATGATCTCTCCTTTGTTTTTGGTTTCTGAATTATGGAATCATAAATCAGGGTACTGCTGATTGTAATACGGGCCGAGCCCGGGTCAATTTTATTCTTGTAACACCCATGCCCTGATGGACACAACGAATATAGGGTCGTAGACGCGGAGCCAAATGGCTGTATGCCGCCCCCCGAGGAGGGGTAATGGAAGCGACCCGGAACTGTTAGACAGCCCAATTGGTCTGTTCCATTACCCCTCCCCGGGGGCTCTGCTGAGGCTACTTGGACACTTCATTTTCATATAAAAAAATCGGCAAGACCCCCCCTGGCGCTTTAGCTCAGGGCTTGTTGACTGTAACTGAATTGTACACCCACATTGATGTGGTAAAGAAATAGGGCCAACAGCAGGCTTTCAGCCACGCCATGCATGGTCACTTGTGACCATAGTTCTTTAAACACTACTGCCCCCATGGGATTTATCCTTTTAGGCGATTTACAAAGAATGCCCAATTCATGTAATTTACATGGAAGGAGTCAAAGTAGAAGATCCGGCCACCCTTCGTGGTGTTGGCCAAGTGGGACAATTTCCACCCTATATTTTTCGCAATGACGTTACGATGCATATATAACAAATTTGACCCCGATGAGCAAACTTATCAGGGCAGCCATATCAAGCCCTGAAAATACGGTGGCAACCCGTCTCTGTATATATTAAGTAATAGGACATTTTTTTCCCATACTCAACAATAAATTTGCTGGATATGGACTCCATCTCTAAAGTGGAAACCAGAAAAAATTTTAGTCCATGCACTTAAAACAGGACGTTTTACATACCTCGTGAGTTGTAAATTCTATGATTTTGCCAGGCCATTATTTTATAACTTATTGAAATAATTAGAACTGAAGTTTTTGTTTTCATTTTTTCACTATTAATAAATTCAATTAGTTATGAGAACTTACAACTCACGAGTACATACATACAAGCCCGATTTTGCAGTTAACCATTTATTATTTATTCTACACAGGAGAATTTTTGGTATGAAAAAAATCAGTCTCATTATCTGCACTCTGTTCTGCATGACCCTTTTGACCTCGGCAACCGCCTTTGCCGCTGATCGAATCTTTTTTGGTATCGCCACCGGCGGCACCGGCGGCACTTATTATCCCCTGGGTGGTATGCTGGCTCAGATGATCTCCAACAAGGTTGTCATTGACGGGAAAAAACTATCTGCCACTGCAGAAACCGGTAATGCTTCCGTTGCCAACGCCACATTGTTAAGCCGTGGTGGCATTGAGTCTGCCTTTGTTGCTGCTGATATTCTGGATGCTGCTTACAAGGGTATCAAACAATTTGAAGGCAAAGATCTCAAAAATATCCGTGCTCTGGGTGCTCTCTACCCGGAAGCCGTTCAGATTGTTGTGCGAAGCAACTCCGGTATCAAAACCTTTGCTGACATCAAGGGACATTCCATCTCTTCTGGTTCCCCGGGTTCCGGTCAATGGCAGTTGTTGGGCGATCTCATGGTAGCCCATGGAATGGATCGTAAATCCCTTGCTGAAGATTACTCTTCCTTTTCCCAGTCCGTTGAAAAAATTAAAGACGGTAACCTGGATGCGTCCTTGATCACCGCTGGTACCCCCACTGCTTCCATTCTGGAGCTTGCCAACTACCATGACATTATCATTGTACCCCTGACTGGAGCCCCCATCAAAGAGCTGCAGAAGGTTCAGCCCTACTATGCCGACACCATTCTTCCGGCCAATACCTACAAAGGTCAGACCGAAGATGTAAAAACCATTGCCGTTCGTGCCATCTGGGCCACCCATGCCGGTCTTGACGACGCCACCGCCTACAACGTGGTCAAAGCATTGTATGAAAATACAGACACGCTTGCCAAGGTTCATGTTAAGGGTAAAGAAATTTCTTTGGAAACCGCTCTGGAATCCGTATCTGTTCCCCTGCATCCCGGTGCTGAGAAATACTATCGTGAAAAAGGGCTGATCAAATAAGATGAAGTCCCTGTTTACAGGCGCATTTGTGATAACAGCCGTGTTGCTGCCGCTGATATTCATGTCAAGCGCCTGTATTCCGTTATATACGGAAACAAACAACACCCATCCACCGGGGTATTGTCTCACCATCAGACAATACCCCGGCATGGAACCCCTGGCATCCTTCCCCCTGGAAAAAGAAAATCAATTTGCCCTGACCTTTATTCACTCTGTCACCGTTACGCCTGTGCGGGATAATTATATAATGACGGCGGAGGGCATCTGTCAGACATCTGAAATTTTTGAATCCCATTGCGCAGGATTACCTTACAGTGACAAGGAAACCGATGCCACAAAATGGGAACAGCGGGACGGCAAATTTATCCTGCACATGGAACGAAAGATCCCAAAACTGGTGGTGCGGACGGACAAAAACTATAAGAATCGACTGCATCTGTCGGATCAAACAATTGATCTCAATCAATGGGAAGATCAGGCCCTGCTGCTGGAAATTACCCCGGCTGATATTCACCAGTAATAGGTATGGGATCAACCGGGCGCATTCCTAATGGGCCCAGCCCGGAACCATAGACGGCCCAATTGGCCGGTTCCTATTACCCATCGGGGGGGGCTCTGCTGAGGGTACTTAGACACTTCATTTTCATATAAACTGCCACGGGCAGACCGTACTTTGGCTCCGGCCTGCCCACAACGAAGCGTGAAAGAATGTTAGGCTCGCCTACTCTTTCATATAAAAAGAGGAACACAATATGGCTGTGGATGTTGATAATCATCTAAAAACAAAAGAACCGCCGCTGGTGCAAGAAGAAGAGCGACAGATGGATGCCTCTGAGGTGGAGGCCATTGTAAAAAAATATGATGTAGAGTCCAATTTCCGAAACCTTAGCGGCATCACCGCTAAGATCACCGGGTTACTTTGTATTTTGTTGAGTCTTTTTCATGTCTACACGGCAGGATTTGGCCTACTCAATGAGGTGATTCACCGAACGGTGCATTTGACCTTGGTACTGGGGCTGGTGTTCCTGGTATTTCCCCGGAGAAAACCGGACAGCCCCATACATGACTGGGGTTTTGGTACCTGTTTTGCTATTTTTTATCTATTTCTTGCCTGGCAGCTCATCAACCGTTTTGCAGGGGATCTCTCCCCCCTGGCCCAGGGGGGCATAACGGTAATGATAGGTTTCATCGCACTAACTGCGCTTCCCATTCGCCAATTCAAGGGGGAAGGGGATGAACTCTCCTTTGCAGACTGGCCCCTGGCCATTGCCGCAGCAGGTGTTTCCCTTTATCTCATTGTTTTTTTCAAACAAATTTTTATCGTCAACATTGGCTTCCCCCAGATCGAAGAGTATGTCATGGGTCTTCTGGCCATCATCATGGTCACCGAGGCATGCCGTCGGGTCATGGGCAACACCCTTCCCGTCATTGGGGGCATTGCCATGATTTACGGCCTTTTGGGCCCCTGGCTTCCCGGCGTGCTGGGCCACCGGGGGTATGATATTGTGCGTATTGTGGAGCATCTCTATCTGGGCACAGAAGGTATTTATGGTGTGGCCGTAGGCGTTGTGGCCACCTATGTATTTCATTTTGTACTCTTTGGCGTCATGGCCCAGGCATCGGGTCTTGGGCAGTTATTCATTGATCTTGCCATGATTCTTGCCGGTAAATATGCGGGGGGACCTGCCAAGGTGTCTGTTGTCTCTTCTGGTTTTTTTGGCATGATCTCCGGTTCTCCCATTGCCAACACTGCCACCACCGGCTCCTTTACCATCCCCATGATGAAAAAAAATGGATTTTCTGCGGAATTTGCATCGGCAGTGGAGGCATCCGCCTCCTGCGGCGGCCAGGTAACGCCCCCCATCATGGGTGCATCGGCCTTTGTGATGACAGAAATGCTTGGCATTCCGTACAATGAAATCATCCTCATTGCCATTATTCCGGCCATGTTTCACTACCTTGCCTGCATTAGCATGGTACACATGGAAGCCAAACGCCTGGGGCTTAAAGGCATGGCAAAGGAACAGATTCCCCAGTTTCTCCATGTGCTCAAACGCTCCTGGCATTTGATGATTCCCTTAACAGTCATGGTCACCCTGCTGTTAATGCAGTTCACCCCCTATCTTGCCGCCTTCTGGGGTATTATCCTCACCATTGTCTGTTCTTGGATCCCCCCCCTGACAAAAAAAATAGGCTTTGGAGACCTGGATGACTCCAATACATTGACCCCCAAACGCATTGCCAACGGTCTGGACGAAGGAGCCCGGTATGCCCTTGCCATTGGTGCAGCCTGCGCCTGTGTGGGATTTATTCTGGGCATGATCACCTTAACCGGTATGGGATTTAAGTTTTCAGGGGCCGTACTGCAAATTGCCTCATCCATGGGTGCTGCCGTCTCCTCCTGGGTTCCCTTTGGGCTGATCACCCTCCATGGTTCCACCCTGTTTTTTGGATTGATCATGGTGGCCATTGCCTGCATCGTCATGGGAGCCGGTATTCCCACCACCCCCTGCTATATCATCCTTGCCTCCATTGCGGGTCCTGCCCTGGATAACCTTGGAGTTCCCCTGGTGGCCACCCACTTTTTTGTTTTTTATTATGGGGTGCTGGCCGACGTAACTCCCCCTGTGGCTCTTGCGGCCTATGCCGGTGCCGGTATTGGCGGGGCCGATCCCATGCGAACCGGGGTTACAGCCTTTCGGCTCTCCATGGGTAAAGCGTTGGTGCCCTTTATGTTTGTCTATGCGCCAAGCATGCTGTTCATCAACTTTACCTGGACGGAGTTTTCCCTGGCCATCATCAGTGGTGTCCTTGGGGTGATTGCCCTGTCTGCCGCCTACATTGGCCATTTCAGAAGTGAAATCACATTTCTTGGTAAAACCATGCTCACCATTGGCGGGCTCTTGTTGGTTTCCAGCGATGTCAAGGTGATTATCGTGGGTTCCATCCTGGTTCTGGCGGTTCTGGTTCCCAAGTTTTTACAGGAAGAATCCTCCGGCATCATAAAAACGGCTGGTAGCGAGGCATAGTGTTTTTTTCAGTTAGGGACTTCCCCGAAAATAGGCTACCACTATGCCCAGCTTAGTACGCTGATATTGCATTATAAAAAATTTTAATTTGGTAATTTATTATCGTCCAAGTCCCTTATGGCTTTTTACAACAAATAGAATCCCATGGAATTGCACCACCCATTTGAAGCTCTTTCCGGGAACTCACACATAGCTGTCATCAACAATTCTAATTATGACACTTGATGGCTCTCCCAACTGCAAATTTGCAGTTTCGCTCAACGTAAACTCAGCACGTTACGCACCATTGGTGCCGTTTGGAAATCCATAATTAGAATTGCTGGGATAACATAGATCCAGGGCCGTCAAATAAGTACCCGGGCATATATTCCTCAAAATAAAATCCATAAATATCAATGGAATATGTCTGTTGAATACCGAAAAATATATGTGTAAGTATTTAGCACAGCTCCTTGAAAAAACAACAATGGGCCATGATCTGAGAATTCAGACCATGGCCCATTGTTAATTTGGAGGAAAATAATAAGTTTTTCGGCATCCTTCATATAGCCCCAAAAGTACTTTACACTTTTTTTGGGGATTAGTACCGGGAAATGGAAATATTGCTCCAACAAGTGTAAACTGGCAAATGAAGGATGCCAGTTTTTCAGGAAAGATCAGATAATGCACTGATATGTGCTTTTCTGAAAACACACTTTTTTAGTGGCATCCCCCCATTTCTTACCCTGCTCCAGCAATTTAAAAAACAGATCACTGTCTGTCACCACACGTCCCCCAACCACATCCACACCCCGGGCAAACACCGGATCAGGAAAGTAGCCTGCCGTAGGTCCCACAATGGAAACAAAAGCATCTGGATCACAATGTGCCATGATTTCATCCAGGGAGTTGTTTAATATGGTGGTGCTGGTGCAGAGCACCTTATTGCATGATTTCAGCTCAGACGGATCCAAGGTGATGTTCAAATGGGGAAATTTTTTCATCAATTCCGGCTTTTTTTCAAGGATCAAAAGCTCAGCCCCTGTTTTTTTAATCTCTCCCATGAGGGGCATGAACAACCCCACCATGCCGATGCGATCCCCGGCACAAAGATTCAAAAGGCCCAGGGAATCACTGGTACTGTCCACCTCCACTCCCATCTTGACCATGGCAAAGTGAGAAATAGCATTGATGGCAGCCAGGCTGATCATCTCTTTAACCGGATCATCAGATCCAAACTCCAGGGCCAAGGCCACTGGATCTTGTCCAACAAACTGTTCCGTATGCAGTTTATTGTATGTCAACGCCGCTGTTGTATCCCCAATCAATACAAAGCTGATCCCCGCAGCGCCGCCTTCAAGCCCCATGGCCATGAACTCTGCATTTCTGGGTTGTCCACCTTCATACAGGGGAGGAAAAAACATTTTTTCAATGGGCGGAACGGAAAACCGTTTTGCCAGGGTTGTTATAATTTTGCGAAACTCATCTTTCATATCCATCACACACTCTCCCATTTCGGAATGAGTCCGAAATAACTTTTCCATTTCAAAGCAGGGACAGATTTAAAAATCTGTCCCCTAAGCGATAAAGGGCACACTAAGCGCACACTAAGGGACTCGGTATAAAATAATTGTCCGAATCTCCCCCTCGCCAGTTACACAGATGGGCAAGGAGGTGAGGTAATGGAACCGTTATTTTTTATTGAGTTCCTAAGTGTACAAATGGATAACTTATTTAAAACTCATCCCTTATTTAATTTAATGTTCAGGCTTAAGCTTTGATCAAAGGATCAGGCTCATTTTATTTGCGTTATCGAGCATTTTTCCGACAATGTCAATTCTGGCAACATAATATTATTCACTTGACTAAATTTAATCGAGTGGATAGATTCCCATAACACTGAATATAATTCAGTAAAAAGGAAAAAAATGGCCACTTATACAAGCAGCAAACATACCAAAGAGGTACTCATAAATGCAACGGGAGAACTCGTTGCGAAATTGGGTTTCAGTAACGTTTCAACCAGGGCCATTGCCGACAAGGCAGCGCAGAACATCGGCAGCATCCACTACCACTTCAAATCCAAGGACAATCTATTTCAGGCCATGATCAAAGATGCCACGCAACCCGTTCGGGAAAACCCCATGGCCACGATTATCAAGGCCCATGAAAAAGAATTGGATTCTCCTGGTGGGCAGTCAAAGATGCTGCGCCGCATCATCCATTTAAAGATAAAAGAAATTTTTGATCCTGAAAGACCGTGGTGGCATAACAAAGTCATCTACCAGGTACTCCGGGCCGAGGAAAAGCTTCTAAAAATTATGCGAGATGAGGTGATCAAACCCGAATTAAATACGTTTGAAAAATTATTTTTATCCATTGATCCCCACATGGATCAGGAGGATGCCTTTATGCAGACAGTTTTAACAATGGCACCCATCATATACCACGCTGAGAATTCAGAAAATATTTTGAGGTTGATGGGTCAAACAAATTACACAAACAAATACCTGCAAAAACTTGAGGACAAGGTTGTACGCCAGAATCAATTGCTTTTGAGCCTGCCACCAGATATTAGATAACGGCCAAATATTTACAGAACCAACCCGAATATTTACACAAATAAAATGCAAACTCTTATAATTCCAAGCCTTTGGATAGAGTTTTTTATAAGAAAGTCCCGTATAACCTGACGGATTTTTATGCTTTGTTGTGGGTAGGCCAAGGGCAGAATACGGTCTGCCCGTGGCAGTTTTATATGAAAATGAAGTGTCAAAGTACCCTCAGCAGAGCCCCCTCCGATGGGTAATAGGAACCGGCCAATTGGGCCGTCTAACGGTTCCGGGCCGGGCCCATTACCCGTCGGAGGGGGCGGCATGATATCATTTGGCTCCGCGTCTACGACCCAATATTCGTTGTGTCCTACAGGACATGCCCGTTATATAAAAATTTTACTGTTTTTTGAGGAATATAAAATGAAAAAACTTCTATTTATTCTATGCAGCCTGGCGGTTGTCATGCTTGCGTCGGGGGTTGGTTATACCCAGAAAATAAAAAAAAATCCATCCGGGGAAAACAGGGGGACTTCAGAGACAAACTCAGCCCATAGGCCACAGTTATCCCACACCGTTATCCTTGAAAAGCTCGCCATGACACAAGTGAAAAACACCCGGCAATACCCCGGAAGCGTAAAGGCATGCAGAGAAACCCGTCTGGCTTTTCGGGTGGGCGGCCCCCTCATCCAGGTCAATATCAAAGCCGGAGATCAGGTAAAAGAAGGAGACACCCTCATGCAGATTGATCCCCAGGATTTTAAGGATAGAATCCGGGTGTTGAATGCACAGTTAAGCGGTGCAGTGGCCCAGCTAAACAATGCCCGTCAGGATTTTCAGCGGATGAAACAGCTATTTGACGAAAAGGTGATTCCCCAGGCAGATTTTGACCATGTAAGAACCGGCCGCAACATCGCACAAGAAGGGGTTAAAGGTATCCGAGCACAATTAAAAATCGCCCGCCACCAACTGGACTACACCACCCTGAAAGCCCCCTATGACGGTATCATCACCCAGACCCACATTGAAAACTTTGAAA
>Ga0208900_1000675_pt1 | contig 20675 bp, 25 predicted proteins | sample AntAceMetag02UKK_FD_184763 | JGI IMG/M metagenome (GOLD analysis project Ga0208900, IMG submission 184763) | Saline lake microbial communities from Ace Lake, Antarctica - Antarctic Ace Lake Metagenome 02UKK (SPAdes) (version 2) | ecosystem: Environmental > Aquatic > Non-marine Saline and... | reverse complement strand
GGTTTTAAACCGATGATTTTGGCTGGATTTTAAATCCCTGTTTCCACCATAAACAAACGGTTTACTTCATTCGGGTCCATGATGTCCGGTAAAGATATTCTGGATCATAGTTTTCCTAAAAATGAGATGCTAATTGATAATATTGTTGGTGAACGGGAAAGTACTCTGATCTGTGGTGAAGCCGGTGTTGGTAAAAGTAATCTCAGTCTTCAATTGGGTCTGTCATTAGGTAGCCCATTGGTGAATACATTTCTGGGGATGAAGACTCAACCTGAAGAATCTACATTGTTTATTCAATCAGAGAATTCTGCTGAGGCTATTCAAAATCGTATGCGCATAATGTGTAACGGCAATCTTGCATTAGGCCAGGGATGCAACAATATTTATTTTCCAGTAACAGATCAATCCTCAATCATGGTTACCAGGAGTTATTTAAATGAGCCTGGTTTTCAATCTTTTTTGATAAATTCGATCCAGGAAACCGGTGCAAAACTTATAATCATTGATCCTCTTATAAGTTTTCATAACGGTGATGAAAATGATAACAGCAGCATGCGAAAAACTTTGGATGATTTGAGCAGCATCCAGGATAAAACCAATACCTCTGTTATTGTAATCCACCATGTTGGCAAAGGATATTCTGATGGTTCTGCTTCCTACTCAGGAAGAGGAGCATCTGCCATAGGAGACTGGTCTTGTAATAATTTTTTACTGAAACAGAAAAGAAACACCAATAACATAGAAGTGATCTGTCAAAAGGCCAGGAATATTGCAAAACCAGATCCTTTTCTTATCACTATGGGAAAAGATCTTTCGTTCCAGAGAGTAGATTTGAATAATTCTAATAGCAATTTCAGTCAACATCTTGTAACTGATGCACTCCAGCAACTTGGTGGACAGGTTAGTAAACAAGCAGATCTTATCAACAAAATGATGGCTATTAGCAATAAAAGTAAAAGTGTTGTATTGAAGCATATTAACCATGCCGTTCAGGCTGATATTATTGAAGAAGTCCCAAACCCTCTCAATGCAAAAGTGAAAGGCTATAAATTGCCATAAAAACAGTAACGGTATCATGACCACTGAAGGACATATATTTTTAAATCCATTTCACTCAAGAAACAAAAACAAAATTTATGTAATAAATTCAACTGGTTATAAGTTTCTGCGGAACAAAAATTCTCCTGCGAACACAATTGTAACTGGTTGATTTTATTCAATGTTTCTTGTTCCTTTAATCCTTATATAAGGGGTGGGTGGATTGATCCACCCCCACCTCTACCATTTGTATAGTTTTTAAAGAAGATTATGAAGATCTCTATTTAGTTTAAGAATCCAGTAACAGTAAAAGGAACAGCAATGACAACTACAGTAACTTCAGGCCAATCAGTACATCTGACGATACTTTATCCAATTAAAACCATTTAAATAATTATTATCATAAAGATCATTATTTTTACCAAGGAGAAGGATAAAGGCCCAGGAGACAAAGAAGTGAGTCGATCTTGCCGGAGGTGAACCGTATTTTCAATGAGAAGTTCCAGATGGATCACACGTGTCATTGCCGTTCCTTTAATACCATTTTCAAACCAATAATTATTATAAATTTCAATGAAGATTATTGGAATCAGTAGGTCAGGAAAAAGAAGGGGTACTAGGGAAAGTAGAAGTTGATCTTGAAGGACAATTTCAATCTGTGTGTTGAAGTTACCATTACCAATATTTTTAAAGCCATAATCATTATTTTCAAATTTAAATTCTGTTTATCCTGGTTCATTATCCTGCTGTGGCAACAATTGGGTTTCTTTTAAGCTGGTTGCAGTGTCTGCTGTTTTTTTCTTCTTGAACGGCGCATTGATATTTATTTCCTCTGTGGATTATTAACGGCATCGTCCTGGTAACTTTGTTTATTTTGAGCAGAAGAAGTTGAAATTACAATCGGTGACATCTTCAAAACCAGTAATCTTTACCGATGCCGTTATCAATAAAAATGGGTTATAAAAAACACCTGTTCAATAAAAGTTCTGATTTATATCTATTACAGGCCCAGGAAAATACTCAGGTGATACTGTTGAAGACAACGCCGCCGTGTAAGTTTCAATGGGGCATGTCCAGTAATGGTCTTTTATTTCTCTTGGTTTCCATCCTGTAGTTTCAATTATCTCATTCAAATCAAATTTTGTTTCAATTTTACATTTTAACGGCAGGATCGTGTCCATTAATAATCATATCCTGGATATTTAGTTTTTTCTTCTCCCTCCAGATGACCACAAAAATCATCCCTTAGTTAAGCACCGTTTTTGGACCCTTCTTAAGAAATCCGGTCCCATTCTGTTCCCCCTTCAAGACGATCGGTGTTCAAGCTTTGTAAAGATATAACCCCTTTAAATAGAAACGATATAACCATTGCTCCATATAAGGAGGTGATGACCCAGAAGCAGTGGAAACCTAAATTAACCAATAGTTAACCAATTAATTTTTAAAAGGAGTATTTTAAATGAACGAAGTAAATGAATCCATAGCAGCCCATTCAATGCAACGACCCCTGGACGATTATCTTGATGACGAAGCGGAATTCTATCAAAGTGTTTTTTCGTTAAAAGCCCAATTGGGCAAGTACCACCTCAAGTTCCTATCTGAATTGTTTCAGAAAACCAGTCGCAAGGAACCATTGGAAATATTCAGCACCCCTGGATTCGAAGCCATATATTTTACAATTTATGAAGGCGATAGTTTATCCGTAGGGTGTTATACAGCGGACATGGAGTTTCAAGTTCTAAGCAATGATGTGATGAGCGCCTGGAATACCGTCAACCAATATTTGTTCACAAAGCAACAAAATTTTGAAAAACATGTTGAAGATATAACTATAGCCGGAGGATGGATTAAAGATGAAAACATACTTGCTTTTTATATCAAAATATTAAAGACGAGTATACGGGACGAGTAAAGATTCCAATAAACGACCCATATGTCTCAGGCGTATGGGTCGTTCTTCTATCCATACCGGGTAGTTCCGACACACCCTCATAGGATAATAAGAAGGTGGTCCTGAATACGGAACCAGATATTATTCCTGAACTCGAATATTATTTGTCTGCTGTGTAAATTCCAATGGTTCATATCCAGTGAAGAGCTTTTATCCACTTCAAGTGTCATCCGCTAGTTTCAATTATCTCATTCAAATTAAATTATATTTCAATTTTCCATTTTAACGGCAGAAATGTGTCCTCAAGCATCATATCATTTGTCTACAGTTTTTCTTCTCCCTCCAGATGACCACAAAAATCATCCCTTAGTGAAGCACCGTTTTTGGACCCTTCTTAAGAAATTCTATCTCAGTATAGGGTCCCATTAAATGGCTTATACAGTAATTTATATAAAGATATAAACTGGTTAGGAGATAATCATTAAGCCACTGCTCTTGCAAAGGAGGTGATGAACCAGGAGCAGTGGAAACCTTTAACCTATAACTTTTTAAGGAATATTTAACATGAAAAAGAAACAAAGTAACAAAACAGAACGGAAGATTCCTGAGTTTACAGTAACGCCATATATCGGTTTTTTTGATGTTTATTTCAGGACAGTTGATGGAATCCATCTTGCACTGGAACAGTGTTGCCAGAAGACTATTTTGTTTCCCGCAAACAGAACTGATAGATGCGATTGCCGTTTATGTACAACAATGGGATTTACTGGTCGAGATTTTGATGATGAATACGAAGTTTATTTGTCACAATATCAGCAGGGTAAAGGTTATAAAGCAGTTGCAAGATTTAAGAAAACACATCCATATATTATAGATGAATTTTTGTACAATTTTGAATTAGATGAATTTCCCTTGAAACGAGTACAATACGTAATTGATTTTGAATCACAGAAGCAAGAAGATTTGCTGGACCTAATTACCGAATCTATCGAAATCAGTCATAATCGTACTCTATATCAAAACATTCATGCCTATGTTGAGACCTGTGAAATCGCTGAATCCAAAGGATCTATCATTCGGCTGAATATTGTCGTCAACTATCACAATAAAACAGGCGTATTTAGAGAAACTACATTAAGTTTGCATAATATTCTTACCCTCATTAAATTCGGTGTTTTTGATCAGGATATATTTCTCAGTGCATTGACGAATCGATGTGTGCAAATTACTGATTCTCAGGTGGAATCACTGAAGAAACAACTTCAAGATACCACGAATATTAATGGTTTAAGGAAAATTATTTCAAGGTATGTTGATGATGACTCGCAATGTTTCAAAGTCCATCCACTCCAATCATTGTTTGAAAAAAGTATTGATGAGCACAGATACAATCCACCTTCATACGATAATAAGAAGGTGGTCCTGAATTCTGAACCAGATATTATTCCGGAACTTGAATATTATTTGCCGGTATAAATTGATTCAAACAGTTTTATCTAAAGCATCGGTGGTCGCGGCATGATCACCGGCGCTTTTTTCTTCATCTTTTATTTCAATTTTAATATCTAACGGCGGCGACTACTTCTGTCTCCTACAACGGGAGTGGTTCGCCTTCAACATGAAACTTCAACTTTTATTGGAGATAATAATGGTATTACAACCAACTCGTGAGCAACAGCATGCATTTCAGCTGTTTAATACATTGCAGGATTTAAAAATCAATGCTTTTGCTGGTGCAGGCAAGACTTCGACCTTACACTTCATGGCAGCCAATACACATCGATCAGGATTGTATCTTGCATTTAATAGATCGATAGTAACTGATGCAAGAAAGAAGTTCCCTCGTAACGTTCATTGTCTTACTATCCATGCTCTTGCAATGTCTGCAAATGCAGCTATCTACAACAGCATACCCGGGAAATTAACGAATTCTATGAATGGTAATGCAGTCACAATGATTCTGGGGCTTCAGCTTAAAATAAATTTAACAAAAGAGTTTAGTTTAACACCTCGTTCTCAAGGATTTCTGGTTCTGGAGACAATGAAGAAATTCATGCAGAGTTCAGATTTAAGGCCTGCTCTTAACCATATTCCCCTTCATGGTAAACTGCAGCTTGTTCCCATTGAACATTTGTCTGATTTTTTTCAGCAGGTCGTCCACTGGGCAAATTATCTTTGGGATAAGATGATAGATCCGAATGATCCGACTCCGTTAGGTTTTGAAGGTATCCTCAAGCTTTGGGCACTTTCTAATCCGATACTTACTTATGATTATATCTTGCTGGATGAAGCTCAGGATTCGAATCCAGTGATTTTGGATGTGCTTGCAAAACAAAACACTCAAATCATCTATGTTGGTGACAAACACCAGCAGTTGTATGAATGGCGGGGCGCCGTGAATGCTATGGATAAGATTTTCACATTAAACACATCAAATCTGACCTGTTCTTTCAGGTTCGGCCCTGCCATAGCAGAGGTTGCTACAAGAATTTTATGGTTACTCGGCGAAAAGACTTTTGTACAAGGAAACCGTGAAATTTACAGTATGATCGGTCCCTGTAATCCAAAAACCGTTTTATGCAGGACAAACGCTGGTGTAATAAGTGAGTTTGTGTCTGCCGTTCAAGCTAACAAGATGCCATTTATCATCGGAGGCACAGTTGAGTTAAAGACTTATCTGCAAAGTGTTACTGCTCTCAAAAACGGTATGCCATCTGATCATCCAGAACTATTTGGATTCTCATCATGGGATGAAGTAATAGAATTTTCAGAAACACCAGAAGGCGGACATTTGAGAACCATCGTTAATATTGTAAAAACTCATGACGAAAATATGTTAAAGAAGATTTTAGAGATTACACCCAAATATGAAAGCCAGGCAGATGTAGTCATTAGCACTGTGCATAAGGCGAAAGGACGGGAATGGGAATATATTCGTCTTGCCAATGATTATTTCACACCGAGACAGACGGAGGATGGATTTTATAATCTGAATACAGCAGAGGTAAGATTGTTATATGTTGCCATTACCAGAGCCAAGTTTGGTGTAGAGCTTTCAGAATCCGCTCATCAATATTTACAGATACCCTTCGACAAAGTACTTCTGGATTCAAATAAGGAAGACAATAACTCTTCTTGCATTAAGGATTGCCACAATAGTTCAGAATTATCTATTATGGTTTAGTATATTTTTTTGATAAGGATCGGGAGACCAGTTATCTTGAATGGTCTCCCCTTTTTTAGATTGATTTATAATTAACAGAGATGGTCACCGGGATGGTTGTTTTAACCGCCGCTCCAGACATCTGGAACCGATAGAGTCTTCTAACGGCGCGACCGGTACATATAGCAATGGCGGTTGCACTTTTGGATGTGGAATTGCTATTTGTCCAATCATCTGACGACGGCTCACTCTTACCATTTCGGCATACATCGAGTGATATTGTTTAAAGTATATCTCTTTTTTCCTTACCCATTATCAACGTATGAAGAAAAATTCGATCAAATTTAACGAGTTATTCCATTTGAATTGTCGCAGCAGAAAGATAATTGACAATTCTTTATCGATCAAAATATTTAAAATAATGACCAGGCAATAAAGCTTTTGGATATTGATAAAGAATACTGCCGTTACAATGCCTTTACGTCTGTAGCCACATAATGCCTGCGCCATACCTTTAAGATTTAATGCCTTTTTAAGCTATATTTGTATCTCAATCGGGTGTATCGAAGAACTTGTATAAAAAAAAGAACTAACAGAAAAAATGTAATTATAGGCCAAAAAAATAGGAAAAGGGCAGTATTAATTTCATAGTAAGATGTGGCACTTAGAATGGCCACATTAATTATAAAATCAGTGCAATAAGTATATAACGTATTGACAAAGGTCATAATAATTTCAAGGCTTCCCTTTTTTTATGCGATCTATTTTAAACTGAAGAAGCATGCTGCCAACCAACAGTCCATACATGGCAACAGGCCAGCCAAAAACAAGAATTACTATATTGGCTCCTTTGTAATCCCCACAAGATTTCAGGAACTGAATCATCCCAAAATAGAAAGGATCGATCTGATGAAAATAGGGTTTTAAAAAATTGACATGATGATTCTTACAATAGTTGGTGTTATTGTGGCACGCCCATGAGCAATGCTCAGGATCAGCTTTTAAATATGGTGTGCGGCTATAATATCGGGCATATTCATTTATACTGACAAGAATCATTACGGGTATAACAATCGGTAATAAAAAAAGAATCCATCTCATGTTTTTCACCTTATCTGTATGTGGATGTGATCATCATGGCGTGCGGCAGAGCATCCTTGGAACCTAACTTTTGAATGGTTTATTGCCAGCCTTGCTTTCAAGTGGGGTTCGATAAAAATCTTTTGAATCCCTGGCGTTTTACTCAAATAGGTTAACAAGGTTTTTGTCCGCTTTTCATCCAGCGTTGCGTGGGAAAAATAGGATTGAAGCCAGTCAAAATTCCATCGTAAAAAACTTTTTTTATTCTTGCAAGGTTGAATCTCATGGGGAAGGGGTTGCTCATAGGCCCAATAACCAATGTGAGATACAGCTTTTTCAAGTGGCTGGCCAGATTGTTTGTTCTGATAAAAAAAAGCAAGATCTACCTTTTTACCGTCCTTATGGCTAAGATGGGGTAATAAAGGAAAACCGTCCACCAATGGGAAATTGGCATCCAAATAAGTAAGGATTGTTCCGGGATGTTTATCTGAAACAAACTTTGCTGCATGTTCAAGCGTTATTTTTAATTCTGGTTTAACATAATTCCTTGCAAGTATGCAGAATGCTATATTTACTGGTCTTAATGGGATTTGGTCCGATGAAAACCATGGTAGAGCGGTTCTTCCAAAAGCTGGGGCAATTCGGGGTAAAATTAACATAACCACGATAACATATATACCGATAAAAAGACTGGCTCTGGTTAAAAATGTACTGACAGCCCGTTTAAATTTTACTTTATCCAAGACCGGTAAAGCCAGCCACAATACCATTCCCCCTACCTGGGTCAACACGGTAAATAATAGAATGAGAGTACACAATACAAATGACACCATCCAGCTATGCGTCAGAAAGTAAAAAGGACCGCATACTGTCATCACAATAAACCTTCTCATTTCAATCCCTTTCATTTTTCACTGATGGTTTTTCCCTGGTCTTTTTGTTGTTTTTTTGTCGAATTGGTACACGCAAGGCCACTGGCGTTACGTTCATTATTCTTACAGACCGATTGTAAAAAGTACATAAAGCCTGTAATCAACGGTCTATATATACACCACCCGTATCTACTTACTATATACGGATATGGGATTCCACCGGTAACGCAGAATTTTGAGAAATGTGGTATATGTTTTCTGCTATTTTTTGCTATCCACCCCTATGATGCGAAGTCTTCTACTAAGTTTAACTTTTTTAATTTTGATAATCTTTACGACCTTAATTTGTATTCTTCCAAAATCAATCCAACCTTTGATCAGTGTGCGTTTCAATTTTTCGACACAAGAAGTCTTAATTGGTTCATGAACTTTCACCGGTTTAGAGATGACATGTCCTTCAATACCCTTAAATTTTTCAATATCATGCCAGTTCCAGTTCTCAATCTTTAACATGGATAAATAGTTGAGACAGGTTTCAGGCATAATGGACATTAATGAAATAGCTAAATTTCGTGCCAGATAAAATATCATTTTTAATTAGTCTATCCATTTTTTACTCATAATGTAAGGGGCAAATAAAACTAACAAGTTTAATTTCATCAATTTTCGCTCAAGATTGATGAAATCCACCACATTAATTCCGGTTGACCAAATAAAGATCCATTATAGAATCAGCAGACGGATGTGGATATTCCTTTGTAACCTTTGGTTGTCCCCCATAACGACATTCCATAACTCCAAAAGTCCTAAGATAGGTCGGAGATGTTTTTTTTGTAAAATATCCAATTGATTTTACAACCATGGAGAATGTTTTATAACCAAACTCTGGGATTAATACAGGAACACCGTCTACAATATCTTCAACCAGTGAAATTCTATCTGCCATGGTTTGTCTCTACCTTTTTTTGATTTTCTTTGCAGTTAGGACAAAAAAAAATAATCATTGAGCCATCGTATTGATTTGTTGAAATTTTCTTATATTTCAGTAGATTATATTTTCGAGTTATGTTTCATACGTAGATATTTGTTTTGTTGTCTGCAAAAAAACATAAATTTGTTATCAGTTTCTAACAAATTCATATTGGGGAGCGAAGGATTCGATATAATTATCAACATTTTATGCAAATCTTGCTGAAGGGAGACATCTTTTGAACCCCGAATAATCGCCACAAAATATGCAAAAATCTATGATTCCGTTTGTTCTGCACTGACTGCAGCGACCAGCTATAAATTATTGGCTCCTGCTGACTGGAAAAAGTGGTGGCTGTCAGGTAATATAATCTGATTCGGGAAGATTTCCTAATTCAAAAAACCTCTTTTCTTCCCAGGTTCGTTGTTGTTTGGCGTACTATTCTTTATACAGCCTGTAATATTTAAATGGTTTAGGCCAGTTTTCCCTTGGTTTAAAGGCAATGGCAACCTCCTCATTTTCAAGCGCAGATTCGGTTATCACAACATGATTTTCAAACGCTTTTGCTTTTTGAAATTCTTTATCATTCACCTTACAAATCGTTTTATAAAAAGGGCCGGATATCCATTGTTCAACATCCGGTGATTCCTTAAATTTAAAATAAGCGGCAAGAGATGCATGCGAAGCAGCCACAAGTGCAAACCCCAGCGGTACATAATCCTTAATCAGAATATACATTTTCATAATTACTCTCTCCATAGAAAGGGGCAGCTATTTTAGGGCGGTTCCCTGACCCTCTTAAGGCTCCCCCTGGTTTCTTCTTTTTTTCAACCAGTCCGATACAGCGGCTTTTCATCCCGTGATCCCACTTTTTCAAAGTTTTTCTTCTATTGCATTAAATGCCTGGATCAGATCACAAAGTGCCTTTCCGGAGAAAAGATTTAAAATATGTTCTTCATTCATTCCTACCGACATGATGGATTGAGCAAGTTTACCAGAGCTATCAATGTCCAGATTCTCTTTGATTCCCTTATAATAGTTTTCTCTTTCCGGCCCTGGTGGAGGTGGCTTGCCAAAAGTGTCTTTAATTTTTTCTCTAACCAGTGCAGCTCTTTTAATTATATCCATTTCGCATAATAAGTTATTGTATTTTTCTATAGCTTTTTCAGGTCCCCGATAAAATGGAAGAGAATGCTGGCCAGGACATCCCTGGAAAAGAGGAGCGCTTCTGATTTTTTGACTGCAAGGGCTTTGGTTTTTATTCCCGGCAGTTCTTTGTCTTCATTTACGCTTGATATGAGGTGTTTCGGAAGGTGTTTCTCTTTTTCAACCCATTTTATAATCCGGTCGGAAAATTGCATGGGTACCGCTTGTTGCCAGTGAACAATACCTTCTATTTGACCCATGATATATAGGGCCTCTTTGGAACTGCCGCATAGCCGTTCAAGGGAGGGGAACAAATCCATATTTTTCCCTTTTTTTTGCCTGTTCAGAACCTGTCTGTTTATTGTATCAATAATAAATTGCCATAAACAAAGAAGCATTGTCAATCGATATCAGCGCGACCATACTTTTTAATCCATTTTCTGTAGGCATCAGCCATTTCCCTTGCCGCAAGATGATAGGCCACCCGGCCTGTCCCTGTGGCAAGGCCAGGGCAAAACAGTTTTTTTATTTTATCCCTATTTTCCCATGCGGAATTTAAAACAGCCGCCATAGCGAAAAAACAGTTTTCTTGGCCAACTGGGCCGGGGCCGACCATGGTTGGTGCTGAGATCATATATGGGATTTTCTTGTTGCTGGTTTTTACAAACACACTGGCTCCAACAGGAAGGTATTCACAGGTTATATTTTTTTTGCAATAGATCTGTATTGCGTTTTGGACTTCATTTTGAAGCTGTATTCCAAAGAACTCAGTATAATAAAGATCTATCCCGCCGTCCATATGTCCATAGCTATTTGCCGGGGACACAATACAGTTTTCAGCAACCGTTAAAATATCAGCTTCAATTATGTAAACTTCCTTGAAAACGAAAAATTCTTTTTCCCACGCTTTTAACAAATCCGGTTCTAAGCCAACTAAAAATAGTTCCATCCTATATCTCCATTTTACTCAAAACCTTGCCAGATGTTCTTATTCAAGCCATTTCGCACTTTTTTTTTCTATGGCAGCGATCAATCTTTTTTTCAGGTTTATAAGGGTTTCAACACTGCATTCTCCGTAATCTGTTTTCAAAAGATCATTAAATTTATAGTTGTCAAGCCAGGCAATCATTTCGTTCAAAAAGTTATCCAGACTGGTCCATAATGACAAATTGCTATGTAGAAAGGTATGGAAGTCATCTTGAAGGTTATATATGCCTACGCTTAGCCAGTTTTTTATCAGACTTGCCCGATCTATCTTATCTTCGACTATTAATGTCCAAAAAAATGAATTTACCTTGATCATTGGCTCTCCTATTCGCCTAAAAGATTCTTTCTTAGGAATCTGACTGCCTTACTTGTAGCGATGTTCATACCTCTTGCGCACCCGTTCATGTCATCACAAAAAGATTGTGGGGCACTATGAGAAATTTTACTTTGTACATTTTTTTGCTCATCTATCAACATTTCTTCAAGCTCTTCAATGGCTTTTTTAATTTTCCGTTTTGTTATTATCATTGTTATTCTCCTTTTTATGGACTTAATGTAAAGCAATTTATACTAATAAAAATTTCCCGTACAGACATCCGTTGGTCTGGCATACTTCATAAAGTTATTTCGACAACTTTAAACCGAGAAGCTCAAGAAAATTATTAATTTCTTTAATGGTTTTTCTACCAGAATTTTGAACTTTGAATAAATCTGAAACCGAATATTCCAATAGGTCTGCTAACGTTTTTAATCCCAATCTTTTAATAATTACATTTTGTGTTCGAACTGAGAAATCTATTTCATCAAGATAAATACTTTCTGATCTAAAGGGTTCTTTGGGTGGGTTTGTAAAATAGTCAGATAGTTGTTTTAGTTTACTTATCTTTTTCTTTATTTTTGGAGGGAATCTCTTTAAATATTCATATTCAAAAATATTAAAGCACTCATCAAAATTAAGGGCGTCATCCATTAATGTGGAATGGAGGTCAAAATCTAATATCATGGCGGAGGTGTTTTTAAACGCATAATAATCATCACTCACTTTAAGATTTGAAAAATACCTTGATCTAATGATGTATAAAAACAATGCGAACACAGAATCAGACCCGCCGACTAATCTATTGTATCCATTAGGTTCAATAAAAGTCTTGTGATCAAGCAAATTTTCATCATGCTTTAAAACAATTAAATCATCAATTTTGGGAATTCTATGAATTGAGACCAACCGCCCCCCAGAGGTTCTGTCAAAAATAATTTGTCCATTTTTCATCAATCTATCATGATCAGTATCCCAAGAATAATCAGGAATAATGCCGAAAACATTGAAAACGCCTTTTCTTCTGATGAATTTTTTGTTCTCTGAAAATGAAAAATCTAATTTTAACTCCAGATCAATGATCAATGGATCGTAATAAAAATATTTAGCAAAATCAATTACCATTTCCTGTGCTTTTTCATCTTCCAATGCTCCGGAATAAAAAAAATCGTTCCCCATTTTAACACCACCAATACTTACCGTGAATTATTAACCTTCGTTAAATTCTTCCCAAAGTTCTCTTACTTCAACCAACCACTCGGAACATTTCTCAAAAGTAAGTTCACTCATGGGGATTCGTGTTACACAATAGTTTAACTTTTCAAGCCTTTTTACCATTACAGGTCCCTGAGTCACATTAACGGAGTGAACAAGGATTGGGACATTATTGGGAATATTTTGGATTATTGAATCAACAACATTTTTTCCGGTTAAGTAACGATCCGCCTCAGTGATAGTACTTTCCTGAAGATCATGATCAAGCATTATCCCTGCATATACATTTCCTCTATCCCTTTTTAATAATCCAATCGCCTTTCCTGCACTTTCAACCAACACAGGTCTGACATCTTTGGGCAGCCAGGCTTTAAGCATATTTGCACGAGCGATATTATCTTCAACTATCAATATCCGAAAAAACAAAGGGGGTTTGGCCATAGTCCTCTTTTTTGTATTTCGTTTCAAAAACGGTTTAATTAATTGGGAAAAGGGAATAATCCTCCCTTAACTCTGTCAGAAGATTATCATAAATCTATTCAAAAAACTTCTGATGACCTTCACCTCGATACAAATGATGGAAAAAAATCTATCATTTCTTTGAAGCATATAAAATGAATCAATAAATTCATTACCATCAATAATCAATTCGATTACCTTTGTTGTTTCAATTTGATCCTCTCACAAAAAAAACTGGTGACTGAATTTAACCAAATTTATATAACAATAAAATTGTGCCTTTAAATGGTCTGATTAAAAGCAAGTATAACAAGTATTATCTATACTGACTGACATGGCCTATTCTCCTTGCTCTAACAACTTCTCCTGTAGAAAAAAAATGGCCGTATTCCTTGCTATAATCATCCCTCTTGCGCATTCATTCATATCCTCACGAAATGATTGTGGTGCTGAAATAGTAATCTTGCTTTGAACAGTGAGTTGTTCATCCAACAGAATTTTTTCTAATTCATCAATGATTTTTTTAATTTCAAAGTTTGTTTTTACCATTTATAGTTTCCTTTCTGTGAATATGATAAAGTACCCTGATATTACTCCTTCCATACGGATCTTCGTTGGAGGATCGTTTTGTCCACTACTGAACTGTCCATTCCATATTTCAAACGGGATAAGTTTCTAATTTTGTCTGCCGTCCCTGAATGATATGGTGTTTTGTTTACACTTGTTTTTATACTGAATGGTGAGAGTGCATTATTTTTTTGCTGCATCCGGACATACCCATGCCAGTTGGGCAATGCAATGATATCCTGTTTACCAAAGGAAGGATCAAGTGATGTTGCCATTTCCTGTGCATCTTCCTGACCCAGGCGAAAGATGATAGTCTGTCCGACATTCCCCAACAGCGCTGACAGAAGATTATCCCGGGTATCAACGCTTGACTTGGTCAGCTGAGCAGCATATTGAGTTGCCAGGACAAGGCCTAAACGATATTTCCTTGCTTCGGACAGAAGCTCCATAAAATTTTCAGCAGGAAGGTTATGGGCTTCATCAATGTAAAGGAAAAAATCCCGTCTTTTGGAGAGTTCTTTTTCTCCCCGTTTCATGGCTGTCAGTTTAAACCGACTGACAATCATATTTGCCAGCAGGGCTGATGTAACATTACCGAATCTGCCTTTGCCGAGTTTGAATAAAAATATTTTCCCTTCATCCATAATTTTTTCAAAACTAAAATTTGTACAAGACTGGCCGACAATCCGTTTTAATGTGATGTCCTGTAACCTTGCGAATTTTGACGTAATATATGGTGCTACATTTTTCAGGGTGGCCTCTCCTCCTGCCGCCTCAGCCTGTTTCAAAAAATCATGAAGATGAATATCATCAACTGTATCTTTCAGGTAATCTCTAAATTTCCAATCAAGAAAAAATGGGGCGAAATCCAGTATGGTCGGTATAAAGTCTTTTCTTTTTTTATCACCCATAAGAAGACCGAGGGCACCACGGAAGTAAAGTTCAAAAATGGGCCCCCCGGTCTCTTTAAAATTATATATCTGATGAAAAATTTGATAAATTTCATCAATAATCAAATCCCGCTCTTGTACTGTCTCCCATTCAAGCATATTAAAGCCTATGGGCCTTTCTATGTCCAAAGGGTCAAAAAGGACAACATCTTCAGCCCGTTCCATTGGAATCTGTCCAAGGAGATTGTCTATCATGTCTCCATGAGGGTCTATAACTGCAACGCCTCTGCCGGCTTGAATATCCTGAAGGATCATATTGCTCATCAGAGTTGATTTGCCGGTACCGGTCTGCCCCAGGATAAAACAATGCCTGAAACGGCTTTCATTATCGATTATCACACGCTGCTCAATCCCTTGATGAACATTGTCGGCAATAAAAATACTGTTTTTATCCTTGTTTTCTTCACTTATCATTGCCAGGGCGGTACGGTATTTTTTTACTGGAAACCCCGGCGGAATCACCTCAAAGGGAGGATTCGGCAACCGGAAAGCACAGGATGCTTCTATTGCAGTAAAGGGTTCATCATTATCACAAAAATATTTTAAAGCTGTGGCTTTCCCAAGGGATACTGTTGAAATGTTAAACCCCCCTTGCCAGAAGGCAGTATTATCGGATTTAGCTTTGACTCCTGTTATAGCATTCCCCAAAATATTTCCAAGGAAACCATTGGCTAAATTTGAAGTTAACAAAAACACCCCCATGTTAAACCCACTTTCCTTCAGTTGTCCGATCCGTGCAATTGTCTGTTTTCTGATTAAAATTGCCTGCTCTTTCAGGGTAACATTTTCTGCAGTAGAAGAGGTCAGGAACTGATCACAGATTGAAACCGTCTTTTTCATATTCATTAAGGTTTTATTTTTTAAGGGTGCAGACCCTAACCGAATAAGGATACGGGTAGGATTAATTTGATTTAACATTACACTTATCAAGTTAGACCAGTCATCATTGGAGGGAATCCATTGAAATATATGTCGAACAGCCGTGGTTTCTGTATGGTAGATATTGGTCCCGACCTTTGCTCCGAATCCGATTGTTTTATGGCTAAATGGCGATCCTAAAACCACCGTTTCAAATTTTCGATTAATTGTCATGGCAGTCTTAAAATGAGTATTATTTCTCAATTTCTTGAGCCCTTCCAAATCCACCACAGGTCGAAAATCAGCTTCCGGAAAAAGGGACGCAAGGATCGGCCGGATATTTAAAAATGCTGAAACAAGCTTTTCTTTTATAATTTCCTCTGATTTGTCTTCTCCACAGATAAAAAAGACAATTTCCAATTTATTGCCTGCCGGATTCGCAAGTTTTGGAAACGAAGAGATGGATAGCTCAAGAGACAATTTTTTATCCAGATGAGATATCGCTTGAACAAACGACTCCCTTGTCTTTTGAAGTATCTTGGGATTCATCCTGTTCAGCGCAGATATATCGTTATCCCGCAGACTCGAATGTACAACGAGAAGCTCCCCTTGAAGGATGGATTCAAGGCGCAAAGCAGAAAATCCCCTCACTATAGTCTTTGTCTTCTGTGTCCATATTGCTGGAAAATATTTCAATCCCTCACTCCTTTTATCCTTATGTTTAGTTGTCTTGAAATTACATTTTCAGTAAGCCCCATTTCTTTTAACTCCTCAGCCATGGCAACTTTGACCAAAAGGTTTCCATCCTCTGAAACGGTTTTTTCCTCTTTTAGATCGCCGTTCCTCTCATTTCCGGACATAATTAAATACTCTGTTACGCTTTCTTTTTTCGTCATAGCCCTGTTTCATCCCTTTGTTTTGTGATGTGTTAAAATTTTATTGTGCCGAGACATATTTTCAATATTCATACCCTCTGGAGCTTAAAAAAAACGAGGCTAATACAGAAACACCAGCTAAGAAGAGTAAGACAGACACCGTAACACACTGGCAGCCATATTGGGATTTGTGGTCCACAAAGACACTTAAACAGGAAAATACCTGGAATATTCATTGCCTAACCATATTTTTAAAATATGGGCAGACAAAAACTTTAACAGTGGTGATTTAAGAAAGTGTAAAGCGAACAAATAGACAACGCTATCTGATAATAGATGCGGACATCATTTTAACGAGGGGCGGCATGCCCGTAGTCCTTTTTAATATCTATACGAAATTGTTATCAGGAGTTCCATCAAGTTTCATATTCTCCTTAATTGATATCAGTCGCACTCCAGTATCAACCAGTGTGCTTGCCATAATAGCAATCTGTCCGACACTTCTTCCAAGCCGGGATAATTCGGAGACTATCAAGGTATCCCCATCATTAAGATTTTCCATCAGTGCTATCAACCTTTCCTTGGTAGATTTCCTTGATGAGATCTTGATTTCCATCCATTCAGTAACTTTAATGTTTTCTTTATCAGCATATTGCAGAATCTCATACCGCTGATTTTTCAAGTCCTGTTCTATCGTGCTTACTCTAATATATGCCACAGTTTTCATTTTCATGTCCTCTTATTCCGCAATTGACAAAAAACTCGTATATGTTACTTATTTATCAATTATTTGAACAATTAGGTCACGGGTTTTTATATAGTAATTTTCAACATATAAATGTTCGTTATTTTGTTGATACTAACATTACATCATTGAAAACTTTATATAAGGCGAAATTCTATATGCCAATCCAGATGGTACTTGCATTCCCAGGTCGTATGGTTTAATTTGTTGTAATTGTTCATCGAAAGTCTTCTCTTTTGTGACCTTTGAACGGTTCACATTAGTGGGGACTTTCGTGTACATTCCTGCAAATGTCAAACTCTGGGAGTCTCCACGGCAAAGCCGGGGGCTTACCCAATATAGGTACTTTAAATGAGGAGAGGGGGGGGGGGAATAATGGCCTACTTCGAAGACCTAAAGCAAATTGTATTTAATAAATTTCCTCTTCCTATTGCTTCTGTTTTAAATAGATATGTTTGTACTGATGATAATGATCTTGGAGGGAAACATGGTTTATTAATTGATCTATTTGAGGCTACAACCAAGTTAACATGTATTGTCTCACTTCAAGAAGCTATGCAACAAATTCCAGATGTTAAAGATCAATTCCCAAAGAAAGAAGATTCTCTAGAATTCCTAAAACATCCATCGATAGGAGGATATATAGGGCTGCTGCGAGATCTCTCAGCAGTTGAAACTGGGGTAGATACTCCAACACTATACTGGTTACCACAAATCTCACGATGGTATTTGTCGAAAAAGACACCGGAGTCGAAAGAAGTTTTGTCATTCCTCAAAAAAATTGAAAATTTAAATTTCAACATAAAAAGTAATACTCCAAATGCAGAAATACTTAATGCTCTTGTAACATATAGAAACAAACATATAGCGCATGGTGCAACATTTTCAAATGAAGAGATTGCTCAAAGAATAACCATTCTTGAAAAGGCTATAGCATATATTTTGCATTCAATGGTTTTCCTACAACAAATGATCATTTTTTATACTGTTGAAGCCAAAAGAATCCAAGATGGCCAAGAAGAATTAAAAGTAATTAAACTTATAGGGTTAAACGAGCAACCTCACAAATTTGTTAATAATACTCAATTAGAATTATCTGAACTTTACCTATCTTCTGACTTTGATAGGATCCAACAGAACCCACCCATTAATTTGGGGCCATTTTTTTTGTGGATTTCAAATGATAGATCAACTCCAGAAGTTTACTATTTTAATGATGTTCTAAGAACTAAGTTAGAATACATTTCTTACACAAGCGGTCAGCATTATTTTCACAAAGAACTTCACCTATCATTTAGTAAAATAATAAAGTTTGAATTTTCGACACATGATGAAGATTACGAATATGCAAATCTAAACTCTAAAGAAAAAAAATATAAATACAATTATTACTTAAATAAATCAAAACAATCAGTAAACAATTACAGGCTCGAAGAAGGTGCACAATACTTAGAGCATGCCCTCAACTTTCAAAGAACTCCAGAAGCATTATTAGAGTTAGCGCAAACGCAGTATTCTCTAAAAGATCCACCCGATGCCGTTATCAAAACATTAGAAAGTTGTTTGCAGATTGATCCAACAAATAAAGATGCAAAATCTCTACTCATAATTGCCTTAAACGATCCTGAGCCATTAGTTGTTGAAGAAAAAAATAAAAACATAACTCAATCTTATTTTCATATTTTTACACCAAAACCATTTCATGATTATTGCGTTGCTTGGTTAGGAGCAATTCTTTTCGTATATTATACCTTGTCAGTTATAGTCGATATTTCACTTCAACAATCTATCTATTTCATTGCTAGCACAACAACTGGATTTTTTTGTTCAATTTTTTGGATAATTGGTTTTTTTGTATCAAACAACCTAATTAAAAAGTTTAAGTATTCATTAAGTATGCAGTTAGATTCTGTGAGATTAGATAAATTTGAGGAGTGGTATTTGAAGCAACAAGATTATTTGTATGGCAATATTCTTTCAAGTGAAAAAGGAATTAATTTAGCATTGTCTGTTAAAGTTAACTTGAAAGCTATTCTATTTTTACTTTTTATGTTCTGTTTTGGTTGGGGTGGTAGTATGATCGCATCAGGTTCTACCAATCTCCAATCTCTTTTAATGATAAAACGAGGTGTTGATTACTTCTTCCCGGTTTTGTCTGGATCTATTTGTTTACTGTATACCTTGAGTTTGATAAAATTTGTTTATGATTACACAAAATTTCCTCTAAAACCAATGTTGACAACAATTAATGGTGAAGGCTTGAGATCACTTGGCACTTTGTTTTCAATAATTTTGATTGCTGAATTAAGTGGCTGGATACTTTATTGGGCTGTAGGTACAAAAGTATTCAATGGCTCTATCATGCTAAATGTTATCATTTGTATAGCGTGCTTGTTTTTAGTGTCAACTTTTTCTATAGGAATGCCATTTGCATTGTATTTTGCTGCGAAAGAAGCAAAAAGAAAAACAATATCAAAATTTAGTGAACAAATAGAACACTCATTCAGAAATTTTATGAATGATCCGACAGATCAAACCTATGATAGATTTGAATGGATGAAAAAACATGAACAGGCAATTAAGAATATCTCTACTTGGCCATTATCAAGAGAACAAACACTTATTTTTGTGATAGGCGGGAACCTATTACTGTTTATAGTTTGCGTAAGATTCATTTTGATACAGCTTGGGCTTTGGAGTTCATTCGTCCTGACATTTAGATCAATGATTTAAAATATATTGTACCGATTGATAATATATTAACAGTACATGTTTTAGATAAATTTAAAAAAATTGATTAAAACCCCCTCCTCTAAATGAAAAAAACGAATTTTTACCGATCAAAACCCAAATCAACAGCGACCAAAAAACGCTTCTTTGTTGAACAAGTTTAAGACCGCTAGTATGGAATGTTTTTTTTCAAAGACTTCAGAGCTATTTTTATTATATCGTCTGTTCTTTTGTCCTCAATTTGTAAAAAATCATCTAAAACTTTTTTCTCGTTAAAAAATTTTTTTTTGATATTTTCATTCTGTTGTAAAAGACTGTAGCAGATTGACACGATTTCTTGTTTGAGCTGAACCCGGTTATCCATCTGCATGAAATAGATCGCAATTTCTGAACGAATACCTATACCGATTAACCTGTGAATTGGATCAGGTTTGTTTTCGAAAAATCCAACCACTTCGCCTAATCTTTGTTTTGCATTTTCATATCCCTTTAACTTCAATAAAAACAGAGAATAAAATTTGTTTATCAATCCCGGAACATACCAGTTTATTTCAGGATATTGCACTGCAATCATTTCTAATTTTTCAAAAGAATGTTTGGTCCTCTTAAGGGTTTTCCCTTTTTCATAAAAATACTCCGCACTGACCCAGTCAAAAAAAGGTTTATTTTTCTTTCTTTCTTCTGGTAGAGCCTTTTCGAGCAGTATCAGATGTCAATTACTTTGTCCGGTCGGCGTCAATTATCTTGGCCGGTTTTTTAATCTCAATAAATGCTTTTTAAGCGCATAAGTTTTGCTCCTTTTTTGTCGTTATA
>Ga0208900_1000674_pt1 | contig 20677 bp, 15 predicted proteins | sample AntAceMetag02UKK_FD_184763 | JGI IMG/M metagenome (GOLD analysis project Ga0208900, IMG submission 184763) | Saline lake microbial communities from Ace Lake, Antarctica - Antarctic Ace Lake Metagenome 02UKK (SPAdes) (version 2) | ecosystem: Environmental > Aquatic > Non-marine Saline and... | reverse complement strand
CGTATTTCTTCCGCCAATCGGCGGATAGGGTGGAGAATAAGGGAGTCGAACCCTTGACCTCTAGAATGCAAATCTAGCGCTCTAGCCAACTGAGCTAATCCCCCAAAACGATAATTAATGTAGTCCCGCGCAGACTTGAACTGCGGACCCCTACATTATCAGTGTAGTGCTCTAACCAACTGAGCTACGGGACTAAATATTTACTGCTTGTAAACATCCTCCTTAGCTCTTAAGGAAGGAGCAGTTTGCTGCTCGTTGAGGAGACCCTAAAAAGGCCATTATATAAAAAGAAGTTAGCAAAAGTAGGAGTATCATTCCCATATCCCGATAGAAACCGGGAGAGATAAAGTAAATCACTCCAGAAAGGAGGTATTCCAGCCACACCTTCCGGTACGGCTACCTTGTTACGACTTAGCCCCAGTCATTGGTTTTACCCTAGGCCGCTCCTTGCGGTTACGGACTTTAGGTACCCCCAACTTCCATGGCTTGACGGGCGGTGTGTACAAGGCCCGGGAACGTATTCACCGCGCCATGGCTGATGTGCGATTACTAGCGATTCCAGCTTCATGGAGTCGAGTTGCAGACTCCAATCCGAACTGAGACCAGCTTTCGAGATTAGCATCCTGTCACCAGGTAGCGACCCTCTGTACTGGCCATTGTAGCACGTGTGTAGCCCTGGACATAAGGGCCGTGCTGATTTGACGTCGTCCCCACCTTCCTCACTACTTGCGTAGGCAGTTTTCCTAGAGTCCCCAGCATTACCTGATGGCAACTAAGAATAGGGGTTGCGCTCGTTATGGGACTTAACCCGACACCTCACGGCACGAGCTGACGACAACCATGCAGCACCTTGTAAGACGTCCCGAAGGAAGATCTCTTTTCAGAGACTGTCGTCAAACATTCAAGCCCAGGTAAGGTTCCTCGCGTATCATCGAATTAAACCACATGCTCCACCGCTTGTGCGGGCCCCCGTCAATTCCTTTGAGTTTCAACCTTGCGATCGTACTTCCCAGGTGGATCACTTAATACTTTCGCTCAGTCGCTGACAGTGTATCGCCAACAACGAGTGATCATAGTTTACGGCGTGGACTACCAGGGTATCTAATCCTGTTTGATCCCCACGCTTTCGTGCCTGAGCGTCAGTTTTAGCTTAGTGAGCTGCCTTCGCAATCGGTGTTCTATAGCATATCTATGCATTTCACCGCTACATGCTATATTCCGCCCACTTCAACTAAACTCTAGATTAGCAGTATCAATGGCAGGTCCCCGGTTGAGCCGGGAGATTTCACCACTGACTTACTATTCCGCCTGCGCACCCTTTAAACCCAATAAATCCGGATAACGCTTGCACCCTCCGTATTACCGCGGCTGCTGGCACGGAGTTAGCCGGTGCTTATTCTTACGGTACAGTCAACTTCGTACACGTACGAAGGTTTCTTCCCGTATAAAAGCAGTTTACAACCCATAGGGCCGTCATCCTGCACGCGGCATGGCTGGTTCAGACTTTCGTCCATTGACCAATATTCCTCACTGCTGCCTCCCGTAGGAGTCTGGTCCGTGTCTCAGTACCAGTGTGGGGGATAATCCTCTCAGAACCCCTAGACATCGTAGTCTTGGTGAGCCGTTACCTCACCAACAAACTAATGTCACGCATGCCCATCTTTAACCAATAAATCTTTAATCTCTGAGAGATGTCTCTCTAAGATCTTATGGAGTATTAGTCCGGATTTCTCCGGGTTATTCTCCAGTTAAAGGTAGGTTGCATACGCGTTACGCACCCGTGCGCCGGTCGTCAGCTCCCAATTGCTTGGGACTGTTACCCCTCGACTTGCATGTGTTAAGCCTGCCGCTAGCGTTCATCCTGAGCCAGGATCAAACTCTTCATTGTAAATGTAAATTTCTAAAATGTCTTCTGGATTTACCTTCACAAATCAATAAATTAATCTGTGGATATTCGCTACTTTTGCTTCACTTCAATTTTTTCAAAGAACTATTCTTTTGTCTTGTTTTTCAAAAGGGTTGCAAAGATAATACTTATTTTTAATTTGCAAGCTTTTTTTAAAAAAAATTTCAAGAACTTTTGTTTCACTATTTGTCTTCGGGTATTCTGATTTTGTTCCCAAAAAAACCCGATGAACGACCTTTTCAATATGTTAAGCGAAAAGGGCTGCAAAGATAATACTGTTTTTTTAATTACCAAATAAAATTTGAAAAATATTTTTTAGTAATTTTCCAGATTAATCTTCTGAAATCAAGTTATAGCTTGAATTTCAGAGCCAATTTGCTTTTCAAAATTTAAAAGAACGTCCCTCAAATGCGGGTGCAAAGATACGCACATTTATTTTTAACAAACAAGCTTTTTTTGAAAATAATTTAAAGTATTTTATAAAGCATTGATTAACTGATACTAATAAGTGAAAATAATTTGTAATACCCTCTCATTTTTTAATAATCCATCCTTTTTCAAATCCAAAATACACTTCGCCGAAGCCTAAAAATGCGCATCTTCAATCAAAAATGCAAATTCCTACCTAAAATACATGGATCAGTCTCTATTCCAGCGATTAAGCTTCTTTTTATACCCTCAAGCATCGATTCTTATTACCTCACCGATTCTTATTACCTTGAATTACATCACTTTACTACAATGAAATAAGGAATCCCAAACCTGAACCTTCAATGAAGAAGGACAGGATTGGCTCCATAAAGGGCAATTGTCTTTAAAGTCACCGTCCATCGCACACCTCTCTAACCTGTCTATTCGTCAAGGCTGGCTCGTCGCCTGAAGTGAAGAACCAGCCAACGCACTTGTAGCGAGGTGTCTCGCTGGCATAATCATAAAGGAGTTTTCTTTATCGACAGACTTTAGATAATGTCGGGTCAAGCTGCTTAGTTGTGTGTTTGGATGAGAAGAAAGAAAGGTTGAGCTTTACGATCAGGCGAATAAACTTGTCTTTGCCGGCCTGAATGAATAAGTAGATGCGCCAATGCTGGAAACCAAACAATTTTCATTACCACATTACACTTATTAATACCACACCCATTAATATGGTCATTCAACAATTAACAATTAATCCCACTTTCGGCGAGAATTTTCCCCGATAGTCGGGGCTCCGCACGTGCAGGACTTCGCTCAACAATTAACGGATAACGCTATTATTACTACACCTACTAATAAGGTCATGTTTCATAAAAAAACCATCCTATTTGGACAATCATTATGTATCTTCGCTCACTGATTTATCAAACCATGCATACCAAATGCAAACCAGTATTAGAATAGGGCTGCCCGTATTCCGCTTGTTAACATGCTTTTGCAGTTACATAACCCTTACCAGCGATTCCATTTGCAGACTTATGCAGCCCACCATCTCTTTTCGTTGGCTGGTATTAATGATAGTGAGAAGAGAAGAGAAGAGAAGAGAAGAGAAAGAAATAAGCCGTAAAACTTTAGAGGCTGGACTTTTTAGAAAATTGCATCCCCCTTAACTTGCGAAATCGAAAATTGTCGGATTCAATTTAAATTTCAATACCTCAATCTTTAAATAAAAATACAATGAAAACAATTAGCATAATTCCTACTTTTTTTGCTTGCACTCACGTGCACTGCAGCCTTTTCGCAATCCACATTTAAAAAAACAATCAACATCGATGACGATGATAAGGGAAAATACATCGGCCAAACCAGCGATGGTGGATACATTATTACAGGCGATACAGATAACTATGGAAGTTTAGAGAATATTTTTTTGGCAAAAACCGATATGTACGGCGATACCCTCTGGGCCAAAACTTATGAGGGTTTGCACCAGGAATACTCCTATTGTGTGAAGGAAACTTTAGACAAGGGTTTTATAATAGCGGCACATACTAATTTTGGTGGTGGGAAAGCATGGATTATTAAAACCGATGCAAGCGGAGATACACTTTGGACAAGGTTGCTGGAGGGAAGGATATACAACATTTTACCCACTGCGGATTCAGCTTATCTTTTGGCAGGTTACGAAGATTACAATTCAAAGGCTGTGATACGGAAGATGGATCAATCCGGGGTACTCACATAGACCAAAAGCTATGGCTTTAGCAAAATCTTTTATGAAATGATCGAACTATCGGGTGATAGGATTATGGTGGGTGGATTATCCCGCTTGAACGTGGAACCCTGGTCGACAAATATCGAATTTTTTATGACCAACCACAATGGCGATTCGCTGTGGGAAAGAAGCTACAATACTGATACCACCCGCACTATTGGCTACTGCCTTATAAAAACTGTAGATGATCTCGTTATTTTGTGTGGTGAAGAAATTATCCCCATCGCTCCTGCCACATCAAATGTCCTTTTGTTGAAGGTAGATCAGGATGGTTTGATAACCAATTTGGCAGAATTAAAAAACCAGGAGAAAATTACGATAAGCCCTAATCCAAACCGAGGCGACTTTCGTGTAAACCTGATCGATGGCGACCGCGAGCTTATGATTTTTGATATGACAGGCCGGCTGATCTTAAAACAAAAAATCAACCCGATTCATGGCGAATCATTCCAAGTCAACAACCTCAAGCAAGGGAGTTACCTTATCCAAATAAAATCGGATAAAACCTGCAGGACAGCGAATGTATTGGTGTTTTGATTGAGACCGGAAAAAGAAAATACCTGTGTTTAACAAAAAAGGACAGGCATCTTTGGTTTTCCCGATCGAATGAATTGCCCTGGGATTGGGCTAAAAGAAAAAAACCCGCAATTTCGCCACACTTTTGGCATGGTGAAATCGCGGTAAAATAATTTTTAAAACCTATTCTTCCCAGGGTTAGCCTTCGACTAACTCAGGCTTGTTGGACGAGGCTATTCAAAAGCATCTACTTTATTATCATTCACTAACCCTGCTTTGCTATTTTATCTGGCATATTTTCGAGTATGTCCAAGGTCCACTTCCAGAATTTCTCCACCGATGTAATGTGAATTTTCTCATCAGGAGAATGAACGCCTTTCAGTTCGGGGCCAAAGGATATCATATCCATCTTAGGATATTTCTCCCCTATCAAGCCACATTCAAGGCCGGCATGCACCGCCAAAACTTTTGGTTCCTGGCTATAAAGCATTTTATAAGATTTCGCTGCCACTTCAAGAATTTCTGATTTTGGATTTGGGTTCCACCCCGGGTAACCTTCGGTATGCTCAACTTCCGCACCTGCAAGTTTAAAACATGAACCAACCATATTTACCACATCGTCGAGTGCACTTTGTACCGAACTCCGCTGACTGGTGGTAAAAACAAAGTAATCCTCTTCAGTTTTTATGGCAGCGAGGTTGGTTGAAGTTTCCACGAAATTAGGAATATCCCTCGACATTTCGATTACCCCATGGGGCAAAGCGTAAAGCAAGTTAATGAGTTTTCGCTGCGAAACCTCGTCAATAACAAAGTATGGTTGCTCAACCTGGAAGGCTTTAACCTGGATATCCGGTTCAGTGGTTTGGAGTTCGTCTTTTATTGTTTTGCAGAATTTTTCAACTGTGCGAACAAATTTATCTTTGATGGCAGAATTTATGAGTAAAATTGCTTCAGCTTCGCGGGCAATGGCATTCCGAAGGTTTCCGCCATTGATACTATTTAACCTGACACCATAAGTATTGGATACCTGAAATAACAAACGATTGAGGATTTTATTTGCATTTCCAAGTCCTTTATTAATATCATCGCCGGAATGGCCGCCTTTTAAACCTTTAACCACAACCTTAAAAGGCACGGTATAATCGGGTACAAGCTCTTTTGTAAAGAATAACCTGCCGGTAGAATCCCGTCCGCCGGCGCAACCAATAAATATTTGGCCATCATCTTCAGAATCGAGGTTGAGAAGAATTTCTGCTTTCAAAAAGCCTGGTTTAAGTCCGAAAGCTCCTGTTAGTCCAGTTTCCTCGTCAACAGTAAACAAACATTCTAATGGCCCATGTTTTATTGTACTGGAGGCGAGTATTGCCATAGCGGTGGCAACTCCTATGCCATCGTCAGCGCCTAATGTTGTGCCATCGGCTGTAAGCCATTCACCATCAATATAGGCTTGGATTGCATCCTTTTTAAAATCAAAATCTTTGTCTTTGTTCTTCTCACAAACCATATCCATGTGGCTTTGCAAGCAAACAACCTTCTTGTTTTCGAAGCCTTTAGTTGCCGGCTTTCGGATTAACACGTTTCCGATTTCATCCCTTTCTACCTGCAATTTTAACTTATTTGCAAATCCGACCAGGTATTTGGCAATTTTTTCCTCACTTTTTGAGGGACGTGGAATTTTAGTAATTTCAAAAAAGTATTTCCAAACTTCTTTCGGTTCGAGATCTGATATTTTTAAACTCATTTTAAATATGTTGTTAATGTGATCACAAAAGTAAAACTTTTAATTGTCAAGAAAAATTTCAAATTATTTCTTGGCAAACAAACATAGTAAAATAGCCTTTAAAATATCAAAACTAATAGTTGCTCGTTAGGTCAATACTATTATTAAAGCATGAAATACCATGATTAGAGAGCAATTGTGGGTAAATTTTTATTTTTGCCACCTATTTACAGCGATAAAATTTGATGAAAAGAAAAAGTATTTGGCCATTGTGTAAAAGCTTAATCCTGCAAAACCAAACGAAAAATAATTTATTCGAGAAAGTGATTGCTTCCCGGACACTACTCAAGGTATTCTTCACTGCGGTTTCGACAGATTACCGGGATTACTTATCTAAGAGGTACATTAAAGTATTCTTTATCCTGGTTTTTTGTATGGCTATGATGCCTGCCCCGGTAATTGGTAATAATTCTGCTGATACTACTACTGTTGTAAACGACACCTTATTAACACATGAAATTAATTTCATTCCGGAATCAGCCTCACAGTATATTAGCCGTATTATCGAGATGGAGCAATTGTGGCGCAACAGCGATGATCAGCTAAAAAATTCGCTATCTAAATTGATAAGCAATGCCGAAATACCATTTGATACCATCAGGAAGCGATTGATGGAATTTGATTTTACCACAATTGATTATGACACCACTCATATTATAACCACTGACACACTTCCGCTACTTTGGCTCAACAAATCATTATTTATCGTTGATACCACTACTTTGGACAGATCGCCCTATTATATTCAAAAAACTATCATCCTCAAAGCCTTTGAACCGGATAGCATTAGCAGCTTTTTGATGGATAGCATCCCTACGATCAGAAGAATAATGGATTCGTTGATCGGCACAAAAGATACGATTACAGAAAATATTATTGATTTTCCCTATTTGAAATCCAAAAGAATACAGATACATCAAATTGAAAACAGTGGTATTTCCCCACCCCTTTTACCGCACAGCAGCCCAAAAACCATTCGCTTTGTGCAAGATTCATCACAAATTATCTTATCAGAATCAAAACGGGTACTCATATCCGGCAGCGCAACACCATTTTATTTACTTCCGGGAGGCAATATGCCTGATTCGTTGGAGCAGGCAGTTGCGACTTTATTTTCGTACATAATGGAACGCGACTCGGTGCAGGTACACTTGAGCGATTTAAAAGGTAAGCAAACTCCTTTTTGGCTCAGCCGGCGCAAGTCGGATTTGTTCAGGTACTGGCTTCGCAATTCAAAAGGCGATTCGATAACGGTATGGCTCGGTAATCCTACAAAGTTTGAACTTTCGATGGCGCTTGAAGAAAGTGTGCATGTAGGGCGAATGGCAATAATGCCTGCGGATGAACTTCCCTTTATCAAAACATTGGCAAGCAAAACCCTGGTCGCGATAAATCACCTGAAAGAAATTCCGATACCATGGGATTTAGGATTCTCAGGCTCCCTATCTTTAAATCAAAACTATATTACCTATTGGGCCCAGGGTGGTGAAAGCTCATTTGCAGGATTACTCGATTTAAGTGGCAGTGCAAAATATTCAAATAAAGATAATAAGAGCAAGTGGATTAACAGCGGCAGATTGCGCTATGGAAATGTTTGGACTAAAGATAAAGGGGCAAGGGTGAATACCGATATTATTGAAATTAATTCGCAGTTCAACAAAATCATTGCTGATAAACTGGACTTTAGTTCGGTTTTTTATTTTAAAACCCAGGTATCGAAGGGATATAATTATCCGAACGACTCTGTGGCCGTATCAAAATTTTTAAATCCCGGCACATTCACAATTGGAATTGGTGGTGAATTTTCTCCCGTTGAAAATACGCTCCTCAACTTTTCGCCACTTTCATATAAAAATACCTTTGTGCTTGATACCGGCAGCATCGACCAAACAATACATGGGATTGAAAAGGGTGAGAAATATAAACAGGAAATAGGTGGGCAGATGCTCATTAAAAATAATTTTAAATTGTTGGATGAAATTAAGGTTGCCAGTACACTAAGGCTTTTTTCGAGCTACACCGACAATCCCCAAAATGTGGATATTGACTGGGAAATGATCGTGGAGCGAAGGATTTCGTGGATATTTTCGGTGAAGCTCAACATCCATTTGATTTACGACGACGATATCCGTTTCCCGATAACAACGCCCGAAGGCTTGGAAGTAAAGGCACCGCGCACACAATTCAATCAGTTTCTGGGCGTGTCGATTTCGCTTAATTTGTAGGTGTCCACGCCGGAGCATAACTCCGGCGTGCCGTTATCTGTGCCTCCTATCCGGGGAGCATGCTCTGCCGAAGCTCCTCCCCTACTCGTTATCCATCAGCAGCAATTTCGTTTTATCGGTTTTGCCCATTGTAATATACAAACGACTTAGCTTGCTAATAACTTCTGCATCCTCCGGTTGTTTTGCAATTGCGTTATCCAACCAGTTCAAGGCAGAGCGAAAAGCTTTTTTTGACTTTTCCCTTTCCTTTTTTACTGCATCGTTGCGCGTTAGCTTAAGGGTACTTTCTTCGTAAGCCACACCAATGTTATAAAAACATGTAGCTATATTGGCATAGGCCATTAAATTATCCGTATCAAATTTCAAAGTTTTGATATAGGTACCAATTGCTTCAGAATATCGACCCGTTTTTTGGAAAATCAAGCCTTTGTTATAGTAATACCTGGCATTGTAAGGATCCTCAACTATGGCTTTATCGATAACTTTAATTGCTTCGTCCGGCCTTAAATCGTGGTACAAAAAATCGGTGAGTACAAAAACCAGGTTTTCATGGTCTTCATAAAATCCAATCCCTTCAAATAACACTCTTTCGGCTGAAAGGCTGTCACCCATCGAGATATTTGCCCTGAACAATAAGTGGGTGGTATTTTCCGAAAACCGAATATTATGAAGTTTTGCTAAATATTTTATTGCTTTCTTCCATTTCTTGCTTTCGTAGGCGGCAAGCGCTGTATTGTAGGCAAGCAGCGTATCGGGATTAAGCGAAAGAAAGGGTAAAAGTTCGATCTGGAGCGCATTTTCAAAAGCCCTCAATGCCACATCATAGTTTTCATTCTCAAAATTTTTGACTCCGAGATTCTGAAAATCGTTGGCAAGCAACACATATTTTGGTGTCAACTGCCTTTCCATCCTCCGGCCACCATCGAGGGTTCTCGCTTTTTCGTAAGATTCCCAGGCCACATAAAGCTGATCAGGATAGAGTTCGTACAATTTAGGATCGTTTTTGCTCATCCCCTTGCTATACGCAGTCTGGCACAAATATCCACGGGCATACCATGTATTAGCCCACTGCGATGACATCTCACCCTCAACCATTTCCTCGGCTACTACCTTGGCATCCTCAAACTTCCCAATTTCGATGAGATGATACAATGAAATTACGCGACCCCTTTTTAATGAAGAGCTTACAGTGCAACCATAAACAATAAATATCAAAATAAATAATCGTTTCATAACATCTTTTCAAACTTCGCATAGTAATTCGATGAAAATAATAATATCAAATTTGGAAAATTATTGCATCGCGCCAATGATATTCATTCGTTAGTTTTAAAAAAATAGCAATCCACGCAGTATCATTATCTAAACCCAATTAAAATCAACAAACAAAATACAGGGTTGGAACATCTGGGTTAGTAATTTACTATTTTTGTGAATTACTATCAGCTATGCAATATATGAAACAACGATGGTTTCTTTTGATACTCAATACATTTTGCGTTTTGCTACTTTGGGGGCAATCGCCCGAAAGACCCAAAAAGGAAATCCCTTTAATTACGGATGTGATTGCAAGTATTGACAAAGCACAAGGATGGGCACTTCAGAATAATGGTGAATGGATTAATGAACAAAATAAAATACCTTTCAAAAACTACGCGCAAAACAAACGCAAAGGCGGAAAATACAACCTGGGACACGAAAATTTTGATAATATTATTATTAGATCGATTACCATAAATAATACTATTTATTCTATCCTGATTATTTACTCGCGGGGAGGTAGCTATGAATTCCCGGTACTTGAAGAAAACTGGACAAAATTTGATGTACTTAAATATTATGTTTTCAAGGAAGATAAATGGATTTTAATGTTTCCCGACTCCACGGTTTTTAATAAACCTTATGCCGTGAATACAGATATTATTTGCACAGGCGAAATTATTGATTACAATAAAGAATCTTACCTTTTTGAAATTGAAAATCATACCCGACAGACAATTTACCAGCAAGAGCGCGGCAACACGAACCTGATATTCGCGGCCTACCCCATAAAGCTGAAGGATAAAAAATATTTCAGGTTTAAATTTTATGAAACTATAAACAAACCTGAAATTTATATAAAATACCTGTTAGAATACAACTGGGAAAAACTTTTCAGGAACTATTATTACGAAATCAATTTTGAAGATTTCGCAAAATTTGTAGGAAAAATCGGGGTTATTAAACCGTCCAAAATTAACAACCCTGACTACTACTTACAATTCATGAACCGGGGATATGAAAAATTTAAAAATAAGGAATACCGCACTGCCTTACAAAATTTCATTAAAGCATCAATGGTCAAGCCTCCCGACTCCGCATTGATAAGCATTGCTTTATGGAAAGGTAAATGCAAATTTAGCCTTAGAACTTTCAATGAGGCACTGCAGGATTTTGATGATGCAATTAAGCGAACACCAACTACTGTTAGCGAAAATAATAGCTGGATACTAGCCCACTATGAAAGAGGAAAAGCCTATAATGCAATTCACGACTACCTGAATGCCTGCGAGGACTGGAATTTTTCGTTGCAAAACGGGGTGAATGAAGCTTACGATATGATTAAGAAAAACTGCGATAAAACATCTTCGGGGATGCTAAAAGCAATTAATATCAAAAAATCAGAAAAGTTTTTCGATAAGGGGATGAAGAAAATCGATCAGGAAAATTATTTAAAGGCGCTGAATTTTTTTGAATCTTCATGGAAATACAATTATTTATCAAAAGATTTTAGGCTACCTTATTATATAGGTGTGTGCAGATTTCAACTTGAGGATTATGCCCGCAGTATTGATGAGTTTGAGAAGGCAATAAAACTTGAACCTGATACTTTTGACCCTGATTATGCTGCCTGGACTAACACCTACCTCCAACTTGGTAAGGCCTGGCAGAAACTCAATTTTTACGAATACGCCTGCGAAAAATGGCATAAGGCAATGACTCTAAGTAATTCAGAAGCACAGGATTTATTTGATAATTATTGCGCCAACTACACATTCGGTGAAGTTGCTGATGAAAACCTTTTGGAAACTGACATTGAAACTATCAAAAGATATACTAATGCCGGCGATTATGAAACTGCTGCTGCAATAGTTATTGCCGAAGAAGATTTAGGTAGTGATTCAACATTGACAATATTATCATACCGCGGAAAAGCCCGGTTTAAAACCGGAGACTATAAAGGAGCAATTGCCGACTTTACCGTAATAATTAATAAGGGTATCGAAAAAAAAACACCATATTATATGGTGTTGATTAATTCGTATTTTAACAGGGGAACTTCTAAATATTTAGCTGGCGACCTGAATGGTGCCTGCCTCGACTGGCGCAAAGCTGCTGAACTGGGGCTAACAGACCCCACGGCGTTGCAATACATTAATTCATTTTGTGAATATTAGATGTAATGCTTCAATAATTACTTATCATAAATTTCAGAAAACAATAGAATAACGAATGCAAAACAAGAACCATATATTATTAAGCCACGGAAGCGGGGGGAAACTTTCGCACGAATTAATACAAAACATATTTGTTAAATATTTCAACAATGACTACCTGAACGCTCAAACAGATTCATCGTTGATAAAAACTACCGGTGGAGAAATATCTTTCACCACTGATTCGTATGTGGTGGATCCTATATTTTTCCAGGGTGGGAATATTGGAAAGCTTGCCGTATGTGGAACAGTGAACGACCTTGCCGTTTCGGGCGCAGTCCCGAAATACCTGAGTTGCGCGTTTATCATCGAAGAAGGATTTGAAATTGAACAATTAGAAATAATCGTTAAGTCGATGGCAGAGGAAGCGGGAATTGCCGGAGTTAAAATTATTACCGGCGACACCAAGGTTGTTAACCGGGGAAAGTGCGACAAAGTTTTTATTAATACTGCCGGGATTGGTGAATTACCGGCAGCACATCGTCATTTTGGTTTTGGAAATACAATTCAGCCCGGTGATAAAATTATTGTAAATGGAAATATTGGAGATCACGGCATTGCCATTCTGGCGGCAAGGGAAGCCTTAAGTTTTAAATCAGATATAGCTTCTGATTGCGCTCCGCTAAATGATTTAATATCTAAAATTGTCGACAAACCTGAAAGGATAAAATTCATGCGTGATGCAACTCGTGGCGGCCTTGCAACGGTTTTGTGCGAACTTGCCGAAAATAAAAACCTTGGAATTGAAATACAAGAAGATAAAATTCCTGTAAATGAAATTGTGGCCGGGGCATGTGAAATTTTTGGCTTCGACCCCCTTTATTTGGCCAATGAAGGAAAGATTGTTTTGATTGTTGATGGGGAAAATGCCAATGATATTTTGGAAACAATGAAAAAGCATCCCCTCGGCAAGCAATCATCCATTATTGGAACCATCGTTAAAACCAACCCAAAAAAAGTTCTTCTTGAAACCTCTGTTGGTGGTCGGCGAATCCTGGATATGCTGGCCGGAGAGATGCTTCCACGCATCTGTTAGACTATACTCTTAGCCGCTGACACCGTAGGTCTCGTAGAATTTTGAAATCTCTGAATCCAGATTTTCAAATACCACGTAGTGATTTTCACATCCTTTCCGGGAACAAATATTCACCTTGCCCCCTGCACTAATGTTAAAACCAACCATGGGTGCTTTGCACATTTTGCACTCAACTTCGCGTATTAACGACTTATTACAGTGTGGGCAATAAAACTCCACGGTTTCCCCTTCCTGCAATTCAATATTATTTTCGTGGGCAATGCAACCATAAACAGCACAAAGCCACAATACACCCCGTTCTTTTCCGGAAACAATATTGATTTTAACACTCGGCTTTCCATTGATTTGATGGCCATTATCCATTAAAGACACATCGCAGTGTGGGCATTTTACGTTTAATGTGATTCGATTTGGCATTTTTACCTCCTTTTTAATTTATGTCTTTAAAAATACTAATTATTTGCTTTGAAAAACAAATGTAGTGATTGTACAAAGCCAATTTTGTGTTTGTCCATAAACTCGCCATCCACCAACAAAGCACTCTAACTCTCCGTCAGCTGGCAGGGACTAGGGTAGCGCGGGCAAAATCAGGAAAGAGAGGACTTTAAAAAATGGCGCTATTTAATATCATTATAAATAACAAATTTATCTAAAAACAATACATTTCCAAATAAAATGTTGGCTTTTATGGTTTGGTGTATTTCCTTTGCAAATTGCTAAAAGTAAAATAACATGCACGAATTTTCTATTGCTGTAAACATTGTAGATATTGCCATCGATCATGCATCAAAAGCCAATGCAAGCATCGTAAATGAAGTTGAACTTGAAATTGGAGGGCTTTCAGGCGTAGTTTATGAAGCCATGGAAACAGCGATGGACATGGCCATAAAAGATACCATCCTGGAAAAATCGAGAATCAAAATCATCAAAATACCGGGCAAAGGAAAGTGTGTTTCATGCAACAGCGAATTCGAGCTGCATAATCTTTTCGACCCGTGTCCTGAATGTGGGGCTTTTTGCCCGGAGGTTTTATCAGGAAAAGAACTAAGGATAAAATCACTTAATGTAGATTAATTCAAAATAAGTACTTTTGTTGGCTTCATTTTTTAATTAAAATCATTAATAAAACTACAACAATTATGTGCGGAACCTGTGGATGCGGCCAAGCTGAAGATGCCGTTAAAATATTAAAACCCGGAGAAGAAGAACATAGCCATGCTTATTCTCACCAACACAAACACGATCATGAGGGAGACGATCATACCCATGATCATAACCATTCATTCAGTCATAACCATAAACACGATGATGTAAATCACAAGCACGATCACGACCAGCATCACCACCACGAACATGATCACGATCATCACCACGATGAAGATCATAATCACGATCATCACCAGCATAACCACGACCACGATCATTCGCATGGCGGAAGGCAAATAGAAGTAGAGCAAAATGCTTTGGTACAAAACGATAGGACTGCCCAGCGCAATCGTGGATATTTTGAAGGAAAAGGACTCCTGGCGCTGAACCTCGTAAGTTCGCCCGGATCGGGAAAAACCTCCCTACTCGAAAAAACAATAAAACTTTTAAAGGATAAAACAAAGATTTTTGTAATTGAAGGCGACCAGCAAACCATGAATGATGCCATGCGCATTGATGCTGCCGGCGCTCCCGTGGTACAAATCAACACCGGCAACGGCTGCCACCTGGATGCCGATATGGTAAATAAAGCCGTTAAAAAATTAGACATCAAGGATCAGGGCATCCTGATGATCGAAAACGTTGGCAACCTGGTTTGCCCCTCACTTTTCGATTTGGGTGAGGCAAAGCGCGTAGTGATAATAAGCGTTACCGAAGGCGATGACAAGCCGCTGAAATATCCTACCATGTTTGAAACCTCCGATATTTGCATCATCAACAAAACCGATCTTTTACCTTACGTTGATTTTGATGTAGCCAAAGCCCGTGAATACGCGTTGAGGGTAAACCCAAAACTTGAATTTTTTGAACTTTCGGTAAAAACCGAAGAAGGAATGGAGCCATGGATTGATTGGCTGATAAATGAGCAGGAAGAATTGACTGCTTAACCACCAAACGACCTACTATAAAAGTGCCGGATAGTTTAAACTGTCCGGCACTTTTTTTTTACGAAACCCAAAAAATTAATAAATACGACCTCACAATAATGCTATGAGATCAAAGCAACAGCCGTTCCGCTTCGTGTAACCTCGGCAGTGCATTCTCTTTCTTATTTTGGATTTCCTGCATATTGCGTAAGATTTTATCCAGCATTTTAATGGCCTTTGTAATTTGTGGCCCCTTATTCAGCATTACACATTCTGCACGTTGCGACATGCCGGCATCCGTAATCTCAGCCCTCGATGGTGTTCCTTTTTTAGCCATATTTTCCAGGACTTGTGTAGCCCAGATATCCGGAACATGGGCAGCTTCACAAACGCGGAGAATTTCTTCCTGTACCAAAGCCATATCATTCCAACCAATTTCAACGGCCAGATCGCCCCGGGCAATCATTACACCAACGGGCTTCACCTGCATAGCTTCCAGCAAAATCAATGGCAGGTTTTTATAGCCTTTCCGGGTTTCAATTTTAAGAATTAATCCAATTTGTTTATTAAGCTTTTCAAATTCTGAAAGTACCAGCTTTACATCATCCTCATCGTTAACAAACGATACATTAACGGCATCGGCATGTTCTACCACAAACTTTAAATCTTCCCGGTCTTTCCCGGTCAAACCGCTAAAGCTAAATTCCGACATCGGAAGGTTTATTCCTTTTTCTGCTTTAAGCTTGCTTCCCAAATCTTTTGCATTCAAAATTTTAACCACCAATTCGGCGTCTTTTACTTCTTCAATGATGCCTTCAATTTTGCCATCATCAAACAGTATAGGTTCTCCGGGATTAACATCATCAAATATTTCAGGCATGGTGCAGGCCACGTGAGCGGGCTCTGTCACATTACCAAATTCATCGCGCTTAGCCGAATCGCCGGGTATTTCGATGTCTTTATGAAGAATTAAAATATCGTTGATATTTAGCGTAATGTACTGTTCGAGCGGGAGCAATTCGCCAACAGAAACTTTTTCTTCATGTTTCTTGTTTTCTTTTTTCAGGATAAAATCAGTGCCCGTTGCAATGTATGCTGAATCATAACAGAAAGCCCACCTCCCCTGGCCTTGCTTTTTAATCACTTCAAGCGAACATTTTTTATTTCTTGTATCGGTAAACGAAACAACATCGCCACGCTTCACCTTTTTCAACCAAAGTACATCAACGGGAATAATCCCATCAAATTCCCCCGGTGGCAACACATTGGGAGGAGCCATCCAAAGTCTGGCGGGTTTAATAACATTGCCCATATTATCTCTTTCGGGCCTGATGTGTAATACCTGTGGGCCTGCCACCATAGAGCAGGTTCTCAACTTCGGCCCACCGAGGTCCATCATAATTTTGCAGCCACCAGAATTCTTTCTTCCTCCCGATTTAATATTTGCAATCATTTTTTGCCATGTTTCGGCATCATCATGGGCACAATTAATACGGGCACAATTCATCCCGGCTTGTAAAAACCTCGTGGCAATCTTCGAATCTTCGGCTACTTCCAGAGGCATGGTAACCATAATCCTGGTCCTGCGCTTCTTGCTTTTCCGGCCAAAAAGTCGGCGGGTATTTGTTTCTAATAATTTTTGGCTTTTTTTAATGGAAAGGGTTTTGCGTGTGTTCGCAGGATTCATATCCCCAACCAAACGCTGCAAAATTATTTTGGTCATTGTTAGGCTGCGCATCACATGGGGTTCGAGGTGTTCAAATGGAGTTAAACCCATATTTTTCAGGGATTCCTGCAAATCGCTAATATCATATCGGCGCAAAGCCATGTAGTGAATCAGGTTTTTGGCGCTTTGTTTAAAATCGGGATGAACACGGCTGATTTTATGAAAATATAATTTCTCCATTTCCAGGGTAGCATCAATAATCACATTCAGCGTCGCGATGATTTCGTTTATAACAGTTTCTTTAATTTTCATTTCTTCAGTTTATAGAAGTTAAATACAACGGAATGAGTCAGTCTAAATCCAACCAAAAAACAATATCCATTTAGTATATCGACAAAAACAAAAATAGGCAATTCAAATGAATCTACAAATGGGGATAATTGCACAGGAGGAATGTGATGGATTGAACATAAACCGGAAGTTTAATTTTCAAAACTAATTCCCAATACCATGTTCTATGAGGTTAATTTTATTGATTGGATTTTGTATCGGGCAGGTTTTGTGAATGAAGACTCAACCCTCCTGCTACCAATATTAAGCAAACAGAAAATATTTTTTTCATACTATTTCATCTCAATATTACAATTGGAGCACCTGATCACCACGCTGGCATTTTCGGATTTATCGCCAATTTCTTTTTTAAAAGTTACATTCCCCTCCACCGCCGCCCGTTTGGTTTCGGTTGGAACCACGGGGTTGCCGCCTTCAAAAGTGGTAAATTCTACATTTGCATCCAGCGAGTAACTTAAATCACTTAGGTTTAAGCTGTAAACAATATATTCCCCATTGAGTGAGAGTTTTTTAAATTCGGGATCGATCTTTAAAATCTCAACCTTCCCGCTTTTATTGTTCAGGTTTAGGGTGGAAATCAGTTTACCGATTTCGAGATGGCTAAATCTGGTAGTCCCCGACAACAAGTGAACCGTGCTAATGGTCATGATGTCGCTCTTGGAATTTAGCGTCAATTGTAAACACGAATCAATTTCGATACGCGAAAGCGAGCTGGTAAAATTTACATCTAAGGTATTTCCAATAAATACATCGGGACATGAGAATAAATTCAGCCTGGCATTTTGGATGTTCCCGGTCGTTACCATGCCATAGCGCACCTGGATTCCACGACTGTAATCGTCGAGTTTCAAATTTCCGGTTCTCAGGTTGCCATTGTAAAGCACCACCGATAGTTTACCTTCAAAGTCGGGCAGGTTGATGTCGCCAAAGCTGTTGCTGACATCGAGCGTGCTAACCGAGGCGGGAATCATAATTTTGTAGTCAATGTTGTATTGTTTTACCTCGGCATTTTTACTAAACCAGGGTGCATACACTATTTTCCTGCCCTGGCGGCCACAGCGCTGCTTGATGTACGAAAAATCGGTGGACAAAAACACGGCGTTGTCCGAACATTTGCAGTCGATGACATTTCCTTCGGGCACGAGTTTCTCGATAAATCGCTCGGCATCATCGGCATCCCAGGCAATTACTTTTATGGTAACGATTGCCACCACTTTGTCCTGATCCCAATAGCTGACATCAATATTCCCGTAAGCATTCTGAACGAAAAGATTCGCGATGCCCGACTGATCGAAAGTTTTTTCGATGGTTTTTATTTTAGAAATCAAACCATCTTGCGCAAACCCGCCTAATACAGCAATAATTAAAATAGCGAGGATGCTAAATCTGATGCTCATTTTTCCTTTTTTCATAATTATTTATTTTTTTAATTTCGATAAGTAATCGGTTGAGGATATCGAGTTTCTGGTGTTGATTTTCGATCATTGCCTGCACCAACTCCTCCTGGCAGCCCAGCGTTTCGATTTCAGTTTTATAATCCTGGTACTGTGTATCCAACAAACGGAGTTCATCAAAAAATGGCTCGAAAAAACTTTTATCGAAAGGCTCTGTGGCAGAAATTTCTTGATATTTTTCCTCGATCAGGCGGGCAAAATAAAATTCTGTTTCGGCAAGCTCGCCCGATACTTGCGAGCAATAGCTCGTGTTTGCATCGCAATTATTCACCCATAAGCTAAGCCAGGCACCGCCGACGATTAACACGATAAGCCCGGCAGCCACGCTAAGTCTAAAAATGAAACGCCTGATCTTTCGCCGTTGCAGCTTGTGTTCCAGTCCTTTCCAGGCTATTTCTTTCGCCTCAAATTTTTCATCATCAGCTTCGACCTGTGTTTTTATAAAGATTTCAAATTTGTCTTTCATGATTGACTTTCTTTAATTTTTCTTTTAGCAAGCGTTTTGCCCGCAGGTACTGCGATTTAGATGTGGATTCAGAAATATGCAATATGTCAGCAATCTCTTTGTGCTTGTAATTTTCGATCAAAAACAAATTAAAAATTATCCGGCTTCCAGTCGGTAATTCGGCGATAGCCAGCTTTATAGTTTCCACATCTACATCCCACGCATCACATTTATCACCACCTTCCGCTGCAATGTTCTCGTTCAACTCATCAAAGTGAATGTTTTTCCGTTTTACAAAATTTACACATTCGTTGATGGTAATCCTTTTGAGCCATCCCCCGAACCTGCGTCTGTCTTTCAGCTTATCGATTCGGGTAAACGCGATTACGAAAGCATCCTGCAAAATTTCTTCGGCATCGGGCACATTCACCACCATCCTTTTGCAAATCGCGAACATCGCGTCAGCAAAATTGAGGTACAACCGGTACTGTGCCGATTTATCCCCTTTGCGGCAGCGCTTTACCAAATCATCTATATTTTCCGTTTTATCCGATTTCAAACTATTCGTACTTTCTATGTATTAAGACGGGAAAATTATAAAAAAGACGGAATAATTATGGAAATGATTTTTTACAATTGTTTGAACCCGGCCGTACTGACATCATAACACCTTAATTTTCTGCATACAAAGATTGTAAGCCCCGGAATATTTTTAGCTTTCATGCAATGGAAAAATAGGTGTCGTAAAAAAAACCAATGTATTTGCTTGGATTTTAAAATAATTTTCTACTTTTGCACCCCTGAATTTAACAGGAACCTCAACAGTTCTTATCAATAAATGTAATGGCGAGGTAGCTCAGGTGGTTAGAGCGCAGCACTCATAATGCTGAAGTCGAGGGTTCGAGTCCCCCCCTCGCTACATTGCAATTCATAACCCATTGTTAGATAATGTTTTAACAGTGGGTGTTTGTTGTGTTGCCGGAATCGTTGCCGGAATGGGTAAAAGTTAGCATGAAAAAGGGATATTTTCAGGATTTAGAAAAGTATTATCTTTGTACTGATTCCTGATTGAAAAATTGGGGGTTGAACGTTTTAGCGATCGGGGTGGTTCCCGGTCGCTTTTTTTTTCCCCATCCACTCCCTGCACCCTCCTTTTTTTAGCATCCGATTTTTTGATTTTTGAAAATATGTGATGCTGGTATTTTGGGCGGCTTGCACTTAGTCGCACCTGTTAAAATCGAAGCAAGTGGAGGGTGTAACTTCGTCCGGCTTTCAAAGTTCCTTCGTTGTTCCTTCGTTGTTTTTTATCCGTTCTACATCGTCCGGCTTTATCTCATAAATATTAAATCTAAATATATCAAAGCCAATCTTTTCGGCAATGGCTGAAATTTCTTTGTCATCCGGTTCCATTTCGCCCTCATCAAGTATTATAAGCCCGGGAAAATACAAGGTTAAATATCTTTCAAATTCTGGCTTTGTGATAATGCCGGCCAAATATGCTTTGAGTATTTCTTTTTTCGCTCGGTTATGCACTTTTAATCCTTTCTATCAAAATATCCAGT
>Ga0208900_1000672_pt1 | contig 20679 bp, 16 predicted proteins | sample AntAceMetag02UKK_FD_184763 | JGI IMG/M metagenome (GOLD analysis project Ga0208900, IMG submission 184763) | Saline lake microbial communities from Ace Lake, Antarctica - Antarctic Ace Lake Metagenome 02UKK (SPAdes) (version 2) | ecosystem: Environmental > Aquatic > Non-marine Saline and... | reverse complement strand
GTTGTGGACTGTCTGGCAGGATGAAACAAGGGTCGATACCACCAGGGTAGGGGCATTGCAGGAACTTACGCAGGAAGGCTATCTCTACTCCAATACAGATAGTGCCTTCTATTTTGCCAAACTACAATTTGATTTCTCGAAAGCAAAAGGCTTGAAAAAACAGATGGCCGGAGCACTTTATTTACAAGGAATGATATTTTCTGAAAATGGTGATTATGCAAGCACATTAGCATATTATGAAAATAGTTTAGCACTCAGCAAGGAGATTGCTGACCTAAAAACCGTTGCCCGAACCTTGCGTAGTATAGGCAATATCTATGAGATTATGGGCGATTATGTATTGGCACTTGATTATTTCAAGCAGAGCCATGAGGTAAATGAAAAGCTTGGCGATAAAAATGGAGTTGCAAATACTTTAATTGATATTGGTTACATCGTTTACTACCAGGGAGAATATGGTAAAGGTAAATCCTATTTTCGAAAAGGATTAAAAATTTTCGAGGAGATTGGGGATTTGAATGGTATTGCAGGTGCCTGGCTAAGTATTGGAAATGTGAACAATAGTCAGGGTAACTATGTAGTAGCTTTGGATGATTATCAGAAAAGCCTTGCTTACTACCAAGAAATTGATGACGGTTACGGGATTGGTTTGGCATTGAATAATATTGGTAATATTTACAGTGCCCAGGATGATAATACCAGCGCATTGTATTATTACAAACAGGCTCTAACCCTTGCCATGGAAACTGGTGAAAAAGTAACTATTGCCATACCATTGAATAATGTTGGGAGTTCGTATAATGCCCTGGGTGAATACGACAGTGCCCTGGTATATTATCAGCAAAGCCTTAGCATACGATTGGAAACAGGAAATAAAAAGGGCATCGCCGAATCGTACAGGTCGATTGGGGGCTTGTATAAAGCAAAACGTGATTATGATACTGCCCTGGATTATTACAAAAAAAGCCTCGAAATAAATGAAGAAATTGGAAATAAGAATGGGGCTGCCGCATCATTCACATCAATTGGCATGGTCTATCATCAGCAAAGAGCATATAAAAAAGGAAACGCTGAATGTGAAAAAGGTAAAGCCATATACAGAGAAATAGGAAGTATTGTTGGGGAGGCATATGCTTGTGAATGCCTGTACGAAGGGCATAAAGCCATGGGCAATGGGAACAAGGCATTGGAGTATTTTGAAAAATTGCAAATTTTGGATGATAGCTTGCGCCTGGAAGATATTGCCATAAAGCTCCAGCAAATGGAATTCGACAGGCAAATGATGACAGACAGTATTGCACAAGCAGAAGAGAAACTTTATGTGCAAATGGAGCATCAGCAAGAAATGCGTACCGAAGAGAAAAGAAAAAACATCTCGCTGGGGGCCGGTGCTTTTATCCTACTCCTCGCCCTTGCTTTATTCAGTCGTTTGCGCTATATCCGCAAATCAAAAGTTCTTATCGAAAAGGAACGTGATCGCTCAGAGAATCTGTTATTGAACATACTGCCCGAAGAAATAGCCAACGAACTCAAGGAAAAAGGCAAGGCATCTGCCCGTGATTTCGACAGGGTTTCAATTTTATTTACCGACTTCAAGGGTTTTACCGAAGCATCTGCCTTGCTTAGTGCCCAGGATTTAGTAGCCGAGATAAATGCCTGTTTCGAAGCTTTTGATGGCATTGTTGGCAAGTATGGTATCGAAAAAATTAAGACCATTGGTGATGCCTACATGGCTGCCGGTGGATTGCCTGTGCCATCAAATGATTCATTGAAAAATACTGTATTGGCTGCCCTCGAAATGCAGGAATTTATCATAAAACGAAAAGCTGAAAAGGATATCCTTGGCCAGCCGGCTTTCGAAATGCGTTGTGGTATTTATACAGGGCCGGTAGTGGCTGGCATTGTCGGGGTAAAGAAGTTTCAGTACGACATTTGGGGCGATACCGTGAATACCGCTTCCCGCATGGAAAACAGTGGAAAGGTTGGCGAGGTAAACATTGGCCAGGTTAGCTACGAATTATTAAAAAATGATCCCAACTTTGTTTTTGTGAACCGCGGTAAAATTAAAGTGAAGGGAAAGGGTGATTTAAAAATGTGGTTTGTGAAAAGGGCAAATGAATAAAAAGACCTTCCAGGTTTCTCATTTAGGAACATTACAGAATTTAATAACATTGAAATTTTATTAGCAAAAACCTGGAAGGTCTCTACTACTCAACATCGTGCGGGACTGTGCTCCATCAAAAAGGCAGGGCAGTAATCTAGTGTCATGTCAAACATATTATGACGATTGAAAGTGCTCCGCACGTTTCAATGTCAATACCCTGACTTTCAATCGTGCATAGCACATTGAAAAGTCAAAATAACCCGTGAATAAACAGACTTTCCAGGTGGGGTGTTAAATCTGTATTTTACTTCTTCGTCCTATTTTTTTCATTTTCTTCGTTAACTTTCCTTTCATCTGAATATCATTTTCATAAAGATAGATTTCTCAGTCGCTGCGCTCCATCGAAATGACAAAGCTCATGAATGTCGGGTAGGGAAAGGGAAAGCGGGCGCTCTGCGCCCGCTTTCCCTTTCCCCAAACCAATGAACCACGACTTTGTCATTTCGACCGAAGGGAGAAATCTCTTTGCAAAAACCATTGAAAAAATTCAAAAAACGGAACGAAATGGTATTTTTTTTGAAAAATCTTAATGCCCAGATAAACAGAAAGATACAATTTTCAGAAAATCAATTTTTAACACCCCACCTTCCAGGTTTCTCATTTAGGAACATTACAGAATTTAATAACATTGAAATTTTATTAGCAAAAACCTGGAAGGTCTCAACTCACTATTCACTGCTCACTATTCACCATTCACCATTCACTGCTCACTATTCACCGCTCACCTTTCACCATTCACCATTCACTACTCACCATTCACTCTTCACCATTCATCCCCCTACTGCACAATCACAACCTTATTATCATATCCTTTGATCTCGATTAACCTGCCTTGCTTGCTGTCGTAACCAGGTGTAGCTGCATCCATAAATGTCTGGCTATTTTCCTTGATGTAGGTTTTTCTTTCAAGGTTGGCCGAAGGGTAGTCGATTGTGCCATACTTCATATCAACCAATAAGCGGTAAGCAATATTTTCGGGCAGGTTCAACATAAAATCACCGTATTTGTTATTGATGTCGATGTGATTAAAATCACCCGACATGCTCTCAACACGAAGCTGATCGTCATAGCCAGAGAGTGAAATATCGCCATTTACCTTTGCCAGTGCATACTCGGTGTATTTACTTTCCCTGATGGCAATAGAGCTCACCGAGCTAAACTTGTACAAATCATCGTAAGATACATCAACAACAACTTCACCGGCCGATTCTACCACGATACCCGAGTATTTACTTTTTGCCTTCACATTACCTGTGGTGGTGCAATTCAGGTCGCTGTCGTAGAACTCGATGGTAAGGCTTGTTGTTGGCCCGAAATCAAATTCGGTGTATTTTGCTGTACCTTCTACCACGCCCAATAAACCAATGATATATTTATCATCATAAGATTCGAACTGCATGTCGCCGGCAATTTCAATCTCCACTTTTGAATATTTACTTTCGATGTTGAAGTTGCCACATTTAGAAAATTCAATGTCTGAATCGTAAAGTTTGATTTCGGCTTCAGGAATAGTTTCCATGTAGGCTTTCGAGTAGCGCATGTCGAGGATGGTTTTACCACCTATCGACTTACAGTAGAGTTTACCATTGTAAATCTTAAATTCAGCTTCACCGGCAATATCCTCTATCTCAAAATCTGCATATTTAGCATCAATGCTCAGGTCGATCGTTTTAGGAATGTATAAAGTGTGTTTGACATTAAACTTTTTTAGCACAACAGTTTCCCCGGTATTAAGGTGGATTTTATTCCGGTTCATGTTGCAATTGCGCGATTCCCAGAATGTAGTGTTCACCGACCGCCTGGAGGCATTTCCTTTAAAACTGATTTCCTTCACGGCCCGCAGGGTTTCATCGATGTCTTCCTGTTTGTTGGCTTTTATTTGCAAACTCACCTGGAGTTCAACATAGTCGTTTGCCCAGGTTTTAATTTGTGTATCGAAGGATCGGGTAATGTATTCCAGTTCGCCTTCCGGATCGATGTCGGCCTCTATCCTGATTGTTTCGTCGAATTCGGCCTGGGCCATTACACCCATCGAAAACAACATTGATAATAAAAATGTTAGCGTTGTGAGCCTATAGCTCGGTGTGTTCTTGTCGGTTTTCATGGTCTTTTTGTTTTTGAATTTCCATTAGCATTCGGTCGAGGATACGCATCTTCTTTTCGTAATAATCTATCATTGCCATGATAATGCGCTCATTTTTCCCAAGTTCAACAAAATCCTGCTGGTACTCCTCGTACATCTCATCCAGGTTTTTAAGCTCCTCATTATACACCGCAATATTTTCGACATTTGCTGATGAAAGCTGCCCCAGCTCCTGCATTTTGTTGTCGATAACCAGTTGGTAATCGTTTTCCATTGTTGCAAAATTCGGGTCGATGTCGCTCAACGAAATGGTATAAACCACTTGTTCGGCTTTGAAAAACTCGTTGTAAACAAAATAGCTTGAGGATATCAGAAGCAAAATTACAGCCGCTGCCTTCCAGAAGTTCCCAAATACCGACTTTGGTTTTTGCTTCAACTCATTGCTGATGCCTTGCCAAATCAATTGGTCATCGGGTTCTTCAACATCCAGTTGTTGCCTGTTGTTTTCCAGAAATTCTTCAAACTTGCTTTTCATGGTAAACCAGTTTTTCTTTCAATAATACTTTAGCCCGTTGATACTGCGATTTTGATGTGGACTCTGAAACATTGAGCATTTGTGCAATTTCTTGATGCTTGTACCCTTCCAGAAGAAAAAGGTTGAAAACGGCCCTGGCACCATCCGGAAGTGTTTTTATGGCATCGTGAATAGCTTCGAAATCATGACTGGCGTGTAAATCCATGCGGCTGTCATCCGCCATCAAAAAAGATTGTGTGTCCAGGTCATCAAATATTTGTTTTCTCGCGTTCATAAAATTGATACAATGGTTGATAACGATGCGCTTGAGCCATGCCCCAAAAGTTGATTCTTCCCTGAAACTATCCAGCCTTTTAAATGCTGCAACAAAAGCCTCCTGCAGTACATCTTCGGCATCCATCCTGTTGGCCAGCAGGCGGACAGCGATATTGTACATGGCTTTTGAGTACAGCTTGTATAGCCGGTACTGCGACCGGGCATCACCCTGGCAGCACTTTTCAATTAACGCACGATGAATGTCGTGTTTCCCCAATTTTCTTCTTTTGTTATTAAAGACAGGATTTGACAATAAAAAGTTGGAATCGTATAGAAAATATTTTTCTGAAAGTCAGATTCTAATTGTTCCGTAACAAATTTAGTAATAATAAGTATCCAACTATAAAAGTCTACACATAGCACCAGGATCCAGTTTAGCTCCCGCTGATTTGGCTGATAAACGTAGATTTTGTTAAGCGAATAACAGAGGCATCTGTAGGAAACTTGATGATTTGGATAGATTGTTTTTAAACAAGATTCCTGTTTTATTGTTGTTTAAAATAAAAGCCATGAAAGTTACAATTCAAAGAAAAAGCGAACAAGCCACAGGGCAGTTTAATAATGGTGAAATACTTGAAAATAAACCCATCGGATTTCCTCAAGATGGTGGGCCGCAGCTACCTTATTCTAACTTGTTTTACTGGGCACATGCCTGGACAGATGTAGGAAGCCTGATTGGAAAACACCCCCATCAGGGTTTTGAAATTATGTCGATAGTATTGGAAGGCGACATTGTGCATTACGACAGTAAAAACGACAGCTGGTTCCCTTTGAACAAAGGGGATGTGCAAATTATTCGCTCCGGTTCGGGCATCAGCCATGCTGAACAAATGAACAAAGGTTCCCACATATTCCAGATTTGGTTCGATCCTGACTTGACAAAAACGCTTTCGATTGAACCCACATATGATGACTTTAACGAAGATCAATTTCCGGTTTCTGAATTTGATGGGATGAAAACCAAAACCATCAAAGGAATTGGATCGCCACTACAGATGGACACGCCGGGGATAGATATATTTGAAATCCATTTGGAATCCGGAAAGCAGGAACTAAGATTGAAGGCTGGCGATGTAGCTTCACTTTATCTTATTGATGGTAAATTAAATATTGAAGATGAGAATCTTGAAAAGGATGATTTTGTGATAATAAGTGAAACTGATTCAATATCTTTAGAAGCCACGGAAGAAACCAGATTGTTACTCATTACCTCTCCTAAAAAGTTAGAATATAAGCCATATTTGGAGTTGTATAGAAGGATGTAAAAACTGTTCAGGTTTATTGTCACATGCCTTTCTTTGATTTTTCTTGATAAGGGAAACGTGAATTTTCCTTTGAGTTTGCATTTCTAAAAAAACATCCCCTCTCCTTTTACTTGTTCCGCTTGCCGTTGGCTTGTTCCTCGCCTCCTTTCGTACTTCACGCATACAACTCGTCATATTTAGCATATAGGAACAGCCGGTTTGCACTATGGGACGAAGACAAGACGGAAGCCAATGAGGTCGATGTGATTGTGGGGTTGATCCCAGCCGGAGCCCCAAACCGTTCGGCAGCTATCAGCAGGTTGGATAATCGAGCCGCCACGACACAAATGATGAGTACTTTTTTTTGTATTAATTGGATTGCTTACGATTCCTTTTTTGAAGTAGGTTTCATAAAACTCTTCATCATCCCAATCAATACACCATTCCCACACATTGCCGCTCATGTCGTACAATCCCAAATGGTTCGGTTTTAACTGACCAACAGGGTGAAAGCTAAGCTTACTATTTTTCTCATACCAGGCATAATACTTTAACCGACTCTCTATGTTAGTCCCAGCAAATTCATTCCAATGTCCCGCCCCCCCCCAACTGGCAGCATGACCCCATTCAGCAGCGGTGGGCAATCGGAAACCTTTCACTTTGGAAATATCAATTGTAACATTTCCAGACTCATCAAGTAAATTGCCCATTTTATCGTAAGTAGGTTGATATCCTGATTTCTTATTCAAGATATTGCAGTATTCAATGGCTTCATTCCAACTTACTCCATTTATTGGGTTTTGTTCGATATCTTTAACCGGAATTTCAATTCCTGTAATTTTTACATAGTCGGCTTTCGTAACCTGATATTTGGATATATAAAAAGCACTTAGCTTAATTCTACATTCTCCAAATGCGCCAACTCTAAAATTTGACTCGTTAACAAAAACATAATTCAACATATTAAATCCTAGTTTCTCCTCAACAAACTGCAAGACCATATCCATATTTGAAAAATCGAATTCAATAGCATCTTTAAGATTATTAACACAATGGTTGGCAAGAAAAAACTCGAGTATGGATTTGTGTGCAAACTTCCAATTTCCGGACCCATCGCTTGTTAATAGCGACTTTCCGGTCACCTCATCTGGTTTAAGTTCAATATTGTTCTCTTGGGCCAGGGAAATAGCCTGTTCCTTACTTATAAACAAACCACTATTTTCTGTTCGCTTGTGGTAAATACTCAAAGCACCTTGTTGTGAGAGCTTTCTGAGGTTTTCGATAAAACCTTTTCGTTCTTTCAATGGCTTACGTTTTTCAGCTTCACGTAACAGCCATTTTTCAATAAAGGTCTCATAAATGGAATAAACGGTTTTAAAGGGCTTTTCATCATCCACCAGTAAATCGATATAACTAAGCAACATAGGCCGGACAACAAGTTTTGGTGAGTTTTTAACAATTCGAAGTGCCATTTGCTTTCTGCCCAAATTCCAGAACTGCCACCAAGGATATTTTTTATTCAGATAGATGTTTACTTCATCATTATCAAAAGGTGAGATGTAGAGTTTGTTTAATAAATAGAAACCTTTATCATCCGGCCGTTTGATCTTCAATTCATATGGATCATCTTCCTGCCCGGGAAAATATTGTGTCCGACAGGTTAATACGACATCTTTAAAATTTCTCGTGGCTTTTATGATTTTATCAAATCTTTTTCGAAAAGCCTTATCAGTTAAATTATTATCTTTTGGTATGATAAAAGGGTCTTCGTCCAAGGCATCCAAAAGTAAAATGGTATTTACAGCATCCTCTCTTTTAATTTCTTTCACCAAATCCATGGTTTCTGTGTCACCAAGCCTGAACAACTTTATTTTATCATTCCTGCCACGATACCTGTTCCAGAATGATGTGTATTTCATATACAGGTTTACCATGAATGTGGTTTTACCCATGCCGGAATCGGCAAGGATCAGGTAGAAGCGTTCACTTTCGCGTTTCTCGATGAAGGCAGTTTTAATAAAGAAGGGGATTAACCGGCTACGCGAAACAAACTGGTGTGAAAACTTTGGCTCTTCCTGTCGTGCAGGGTTGGCATTCTGGTATTGTGTGGGGATGTAGTTTTTTGTTGCGGCTTTAATGCTTTTATAATCAAACTGGGGTTTTAGATTGCGTTCAGCTATACTGTTTCTCAATCGTTTGCGCAATTTGTCGATCAACACAATCACACCCCAAGCAATGACGGCATTGATAAGTGTAGCAAAGGCAACACTTTTTTCTTCACTAATACCGGCTTGGTGCAACAACTCTCCAAAAGGTAATATTTCAACAATTGCTTTAATTACTTCATCCATGACTAGTGGAATTATCTTGATTTATAGCATAATTCATCAACTGTAACAAAACTAATAAAAATATTACAAATCCAAAACCGTTATTTTATAACTTTAGGTTTTGTAATTTCCTCATTGTATATTATTGAACGAAAAATAAGCCTGGTTGAAAACAAACTTGTGAAAGATGATTTTGCTTTGATAAGCGAAACTGATTCAATCGCAGTGGAAGCGGCGGTGGCGAGTAGGTTGTTACTCATCACCTCTCCTGATAAGTTGGATTATAAGCCATACCTGGAGTTGTACAGGAGGAGGAGGTAGCATAGTGGCTGTTAAAAGGTGATAAAACGTAATGAAATATAATTTTTTTTTCCTCCCTTCAGATTAACCCGGACAATTGATTTCAAAAAACAACAATCCCGTTCATCAAAAAAACCGGCTATAACTTTCAACAAGCTGGTCATGCAATGGTCTGTTATACGTTCGACTAATCCTAACAAGTTCTTGTATTAAATACAATTGCAATTGGGCTTCGTTGTTCATTTCATTGGTATTTATTGCATTGCCCTGCGCAAAGTAATTTAGGTTCTGGCTTGCTGAGTTATAAATGTCTTCAACCAAAGCATCACCTTTGTCTTTTGCACCCATTTTGTAGTAACACTCGACCAAATTAGCCGAAAAATAGCTCAATGGGAATTTGCTTCGTGGAAATACTTTTTGAGCTAAATCAATTACTTCTTCAGCTTTATTAGTCTCACCCAGACCAATTAATTCTTCAGCGACATCTGCAAACATTTGATTGAACCTGAAAGATTCTGCCATTTGCTTGCATGTGTGGTCTAAAAACACATTCGGGTTATTTACGTTTCCCCAAACAAAGTCCTCCATTATAAGCTTGTGCTGATGATCGGCAAAAGCTTTGCGGTCGTGTTTTATATCGTTGTTTTTGTAGGGTAACAGTCGATAAATCATCCCCTCACGATGTAAATAGTCAGCCAGGCCAATTTCCTGAAACAAGGATGGGTAAATTACATACACAGGGCGGGCCCAATTGTTATTTGCCAAAATGTCAAGAATTAATAATTCATCACGTGTCAGGTAGTTTTTATCGAAACTAAAATTGATTATTGAAGGAAGGTCTTCCTTATTAATCTGAACATATGTACTTTCATCCAGGAAGTTTTTGGCATCCACAGCTAACGATAAGTTTTTTCCCGGTAGATAATTCAAAACCTCACCGTCGGCAGTTTTAACCTGTGTCCGTGAATCGTTGTTTTTAACAAACTGCACCAGTTCTTTTACATCAATGGAACTGTCGATCCGTTGCATTATAGGGAAATACTGGTTTGTATTCATCAACAGCTCCTCATCCTTAAATGATATTGGCACGGCACCACTTCCCTGGTGCTTGTAATTCATTTGATTGCCATACCAATCTATTGGCAAAAAAGTAGTGAGCACTTGCCGCACATCAGGCCTAAACTTTTCGACCTGCTGCAGGTACCAAATTGGGTAGGTATCGTTATCTGCAGTGGTGAAAAGGATGGCATTTTGTGCGCACGAACTCAGCATGTTCTTTCCAAAATCACGGGCAGCATACCTGTTGGACCTGTCGTGATCGTCCCAGTTTTCACTCAGCATTAATCCCGGGACCAAAGCAATCAGCAACAGAGCAAGGGTCCATACGACATATGGACTCTTCAGGTTTTTCATCAATTTGAACAGAATGGCTGCCGTTCCCAAACCTATCCATAAGGCAAAAACCATAAACGACCCAACGTGTACATAATCCCTTTCACGAGGGGTAATTGGAACTTCGTTGAGGTAAACCAAAATGGCTGGGCCGGTAAACAAGAACAGGGTAAATGCTACCCAAAAATTCCGGGTGTCATTTTTCAATTGAAAAACAATGCCCAATATACCTACGAGCAGTGGAATGAGGTAATACTTGTTCTGAGACTTTTGATTTTTATAATAATCAGGTGCCCGGCTTGATTCACCGAGCCGCCAATTATCAATGAAGGAAATGCCCGAAATCCAATTGCCAAAAAACCTACCTCCATAACTTTGAGTATCGTTTTGTTTGCCAGCAAAGTTCCACATAAAGTATCTCAGGTACATGTGGCCCACCTGGTACTTCAAGAAAAACCTGAAGTTGTCGGCAAAGGTGGGCACACTGATGGTTTTTGCATTTCCGTTGGCATCTGCTACTTCAACCCTGCGCCCTTTAATTTTAGTCCACTGCTTATAAGCATCCACATGGCGTGCCTCCAAACTTGCCATTCGAGGGAATAGGCTTAATGTATTTTTGTCGTACTCATACTTTGGGTTTAATTCATCTTTAAAATATATGCCTTTATGTAGTTTGTGTGTGTATCGTTTGATTGAATTTGTTATTGGAGAATTGTAATTGTTGCCATAAATAAGAGGTCGTTGCCCGTACTGTTCACGGTTTAAATAATCAACCAGGCCAAAAATGTTCTCAACATTATTTATATCAACAAATGGATTATCGGCTGAACGAATTACTAATATGGTGAATGATGAATAGCCCATCAGCCAAAACGAGAGCAGCAGGAGGGCGAAACGAAAAACAAATTTTTTCTTTTTCCTGAAATGACGCATCAACAAAAAGATCCCTAAAGCCAATAAAAAAATAAAAGCAATTGCCCCCGAGTAAACCGGCATCTTCAACGAATTTACAAAGAGTAGGTCAGAAATGGCGGCGGCTTTTACCACACCCGGAATAATTCCGTAAACAAACAACACGATGAGCAACGCCGACATCCCAATGGTTAAAAACAGTTTTCTTGGAGTATGCTCGTAATGTTTAAAGTAAACTACCAAAGCCATTGCAGGCAGTGCCAATAAATTTAATAAATGAATGCCCACCGACAATCCCAGCAAAAAAAATATCAAAACAAGCCATCTGTTCTCCGGCCAACCTTTAGGTTCTTGCTCATATTTAATGATACACCAAACCACCAATGCCGAAAACATCGAAGATGTGGCATATACCTCGGCCTCTAAGGCTGAGAACCAAAAACTATCGCTAAATGCATAGGATAAGGCCCCAGCTATAGAAGCAATTGCTGCAATAAAATGTGCCTTATCAGTCTTGTGGAAGAGCTTTGTTTTTTGCAATAACTTGCACACAAACCAATAAATTATGTGGAAGAGAAACATCACCGTCAATGCGCTTACAACTGCCGATAATGAATTGATGGCCATGGCAACCTTTTCGGTATTTCCTGCTGCCAACAAGCTGAACAGCCGGCCTAAAAGCATATATACCGGAGCTCCGGGTGCATGCCCCACTTCCAGTTTGTAAGCACATGCAATAAACTCGCTACAATCCCAAAAACTAGCTGTTGGTTCAAGGGTGAGTAAATAAGTAATTAATGCGATAGTGAAGATTAAGCCACCTAAAATCCTTTGTTGCAAACGTATGTTCATGGTGCATTGATTTAGAATATACCATCAGTACACGCCGCTTAAAAAAGGTTCACTAAATTTATTGGAAAAATGATGCTACCACGAATATGGTGGGAGATAAAAAATGGATACTATTACTAATTTGGCAAATGCTTAAATGAGTAAATGATGCAATGCGTGAATGAATAAATGGGAGTTATAAATAGTGGGTTCATAGTCTAAGGTCAAAACTTTAAGCTATGCAAATAATCAAGTATTCATGCATTGACTTTTTGACGCATCACATGCAGTTAATAATAAAATAAGTAATAAATGTTTTGTAATCAATCAGTGTCATTAAAACAGGAATAACTAATCAGTCTGTTAAAACGCGTAATCAAATTATTCATCCCCTACGGGGAATCCCAGAAAAAGATGTTAGATTTTTTGAAATATTCCCCGTAGGGGATGAACAGTTTTTACCGGACACTAATGTAAAAAATTATAAGATTTCAAACGCATCCCAATCAAGCCCAACGGTAAATTGTTCCCTGAAAGTTTTCATTTCGTTGTAGGAAATTTGGGTGGTGATAATCTCTTCATTTCCCGGACTGGCTTGGGCCAGAACTTGACCTTTGGAATCCAGCACCATCGAATCGCCTGAATGATGAATTTGATGTCCATCTATTCCAGCACGGTTCACGCCTACAAGGTAAGCCTGGTTTTCGATGGCGCGGGCGATGAGCAAATGCTTCCATGCATAACTCCTGACTTCCGGCCAATTGGCTACATAAATCATCAGGTCGTATTCATACTGCCCGTCGGTGAATTGGTTTTTGCCCCAGACCGGAAAACGTAAGTCGTAGCAAATTTGAGGTAATATTTTCCAATCATTCAGTTTGAAAACCTTACGTTGTTGTCCGCCGGAAAATACTTTGTACTCTTCGCCCAACCTGAACAGATGACGTTTATCATAAAAATCAAAACTTCCATCGGGGTGCACCCAAAACAGGCGGTTGAAATATTTGCTATCATCATTTATCAGCACACTTCCGGTAATGACACAGTCGAGTTGCTTAGCTTTTTCCTGCATCCAGGTAAAAGTGCGGCCATCCGGTTTTTCAGCAATTTTTTGGGGATTGATGGAAAATCCTGTATTGAACATTTCCGGGAGTACAACAAGATCAGTTGGCCTGTCAATCAGTTGAAGCTTTATATTGAAGTTGGCCAGGTTGGCTTTGCAGTCTTCCCAAACCAGGTCGCTTTGAATGATGGTGATGTTTAAATCTTGCATAGTATTTCAGCAGCTTTTTTAAGGGTTTCTTCTTTTTTGGCAAAACAAAAGCGGAGTATTTTATCATCACGTCCATCATTAAAAAATGATGAGAGCGGGATTGAAGAAATTTTGTGTTCGGCAGTAAGTTGTTTTGCAAAAGCCAAATCACCTTCATCAGAAATGGCACTATAATCCAAACATTGAAAATAGGTGCCATGCGATGGGATGATTTTAAACCGTGAACCCTTAATTAAATCTACAAATAAATCGCGTTTTTGCTGATAAAATGCAGGAAGTGATTTGTAGGTATTTTCGTTAGCCAGGTATTCGGCCATGGCCATCTGGATTGGCGTATTCACTGCAAAAACCACCCACTGGTGTACTTTTCTGAATTCCTTCATCAGGTTTTCGGGGGCAAGCACATAACCAATTTTCCAACCAGTGGCATGAAATGTTTTTCCAAAAGAACCAATAGCGAGGCTGCGTTTGGCCAGTTCAGGAAAACGACAAACACTCTGGTGCTGGGTATTATCGAAGATCAAATGTTCATAAACTTCGTCGCTTAAAACGATGATATCGGAGTTGGACGTAAGTCTTTCCAACTGCAACATGTCATCCTCAGTCAAAACAGTGCCAGTTGGATTGTGTGGCGAATTGATCACAATCATGCGGGTGTGGCTGGTAATCAAGCGGGCAACCTTTTGCCAGTCGATGGTATAGCCGGGCATTTCCATTTGGGCATGTTTTACTGTCCCACCATTTATTTTTACGGCAGGAGTGTAGGAATCGTAAGCGGGATCGAAAACTATCACTTCGTCGTTGTCTTTTACAAATGTGGCAAATGCAGTAAATAGTGCCTGGGTTGCCCCAGCAGTGATATTAATTTCAGTATCCGGATTGTAAATTATGCCATGATCGTTTTCCACTTTTTTTGAAATGGCCTTACGTAACGCAGGAATACCAGGCATTGGTGCATATTGATTGTGTCCTTGGTTCATATAATAATTTACCAGGTCAATCAATTCACCTGAAATTTCAAAATCAGGAAAACCCTGTGATAGGTTCAGCGCATTATGTTCGATGGAGTATTTTGACATCACTGCAAAAATTGAGTCCCCCGAACGGGGTAATTTTGTTTTTATAGTACCGGTGTATTTCATGTGACAAAAGTAAGAAGTTTAAAGTGACTAAAGTTCATAGAGTGGGCTAAAGTGACTAAAGTTAAGAGTTGAGGATTTGAAGTTTGGAGAGACACGGAAGGTTTGGCTTGTAAAAGTGTGTTCATTTTTCATCACACCCTCGTGATTATAAGTTAAAACCTTCCAGGTCTTCAAGCTTAACGAAATCTTAATTTCAAATCTTGATGAATATAGTATTTTTGTACACTGAAAATTTAAAAACAATTGAAGATATGAAGACAATAGATGATTTGAATTTTAAAGGTTTAAACGCCATTATCAGGGTTGACTTTAACGTGCCACTGAACGAGCAATTTGAAATCACCGATGAAACCCGTATAAATGCAGCCATCCCAACCATTAAAAAAATTATTGGTGATGGTGGCAAGGCTATTTTGATGTCGCACCTGGGACGCCCCAAAACCGGGCCCGAAGATAAGTTTTCGCTAAAGCACCTCCTGCCAACTTTATCAGCAAAACTTGGTGTTGATGTAAAATTTGCCAGCGATTGCATTGGCGAAGTACCTCAAAAAGCGGTTAAAGAACTCAAGGACGGAGATGTGCTGTTGTTAGAAAATTTGCGCTTTTATAAAGAAGAAACCAAGGGTGATGAAACATTCGCAAAGCAATTGTCGGAACTGGCAGATGTTTACGTAAACGATGCCTTTGGTACAGCACACCGGGCACATGCTTCCACTGCTATCATAGCACAGTTTTTCCCAAAAGATAAATATTTTGGTTATGTGATGTCCGGTGAACTGTCAAGCCTCAATAAAGTGCTGAAAGATACCAAGCGTCCATTCACAGCTATTTTGGGTGGGGCAAAGGTTTCGGGTAAAATTGAGATCATCAAAAACCTGCTCGATAAGGTCGATAACCTCATTATTGGTGGGGGAATGATGTTTACATTTATTAAAGCCATGGGTGGAAGTGTGGGCAATTCCCTGATTGAGGAGGATTTGATTGGAACAGCAAAGCAAGCCATAAAAGATGCTAAAGCCAAGGGTGTGAACTTGCTCATCCCAAGCGATGCCATTATTGCTGACAATTTTGCCAACGATGCCGACAGGCTTGAGTGTGCTGCCGATGATATCCCCGACGGATGGATGGGCCTGGATATTGGAGAAGAATCTCGTGCAGCTTTTGCTGAAGTGATTAAAAATTCAGCCACCATTTTATGGAACGGCCCCATGGGGGTTTTTGAAATGGAGAACTTCGCCCAGGGAACAAAAATAATTGCTGAAACAGTTGCCGATGCTACTGATGCCGGAGCTTATTCTTTGATTGGTGGTGGCGACTCAGTTGCAGCCATCAACAAATATAATCTTGCCAACAGGGTAAGTTACGTTTCAACTGGTGGAGGTGCCATGCTCGAATTTATCGAAGGTAAAGAATTGCCGGGTGTAAAAGCGATTGAAGGATAGTGTTTGAAAAACACGTTCAAAATCCATACTATCTTCTATTTCTGAATGTTGAATATTGAACACTGAATACTGAATCTTGAATCTTGAATCTTGAAGTAGGAAAAACTTCGATCCCGCACGTGCGGGATTCAATTTTGGAAATTCGATATTGAAAAAAAAACGTACACCACAACTGTAAGTGGAAGTTTTAATTTTTCTCTGCCGCATCCCTCGCATACAAATCACACATCGTGTTTTCGAAATGGCCCGAATGGCCTTTCACCCATGCTACTTCAATGTATTTTCCTTCGGTGAGTTGATCCATCTTTTTCCAACACGCAATGTTTTTTGCAGGTTCACCATTGGCTGTCATCCAATTGTTCAATCGCCAGTAGAGCATCCATTCTGTTATGCCTTTTCTAACATAGCGGCTATCTGTTACCAAACGTATCTTTTTATAGGGCCTCAATATTTCAAAACCATTCACAGCCGCCTCAAGTTCTGCCAGGCAATTGTTGTTGGCCATGCTGGCAATATGTTCTAACTGATATTTTCCGTCCGGGGATTTTATTACCATGGCGATACCGCTTCTTTTCTTTTGTTCAAGGAAACAAGCATCGGTAAAAATTTCATGGATTTCGGATTTGCCATGGTTTGTAATCTTGAGCTCATCTTCGCCATTGCGGCGGTCAAGAACAATCACTTTAGACAAGTCGTTAAATTCGGCAACTTCTTTTTTGTCCATTAAAATAAACTTCAACTTGAACCCGGAATAGAAAGTATCGATCCTTTTGGTGCGCAAAATTTTGAGGATTTGATCCTGATTTTCCTTTAGTATCAAAGAAGCCGGATCGGAGTTAGGAAATACTGCCTCCCGCTTTACAGGGTTATAAAAAATTTCGGTTTGCTGATCCTGATGGATGATTTGATGCCGGAAATAGCCATCCGACTCATCCAAAATTTCCATATGAAAAACCAGCATGTTCATATTAACCTGAGTTTGATAATTAAGAAGTGTAAATATCTGAAAAAAATAAATATTGGCAACAGGAAAAATGGAAGATTGGAAGCTTGGAAAAATGGAGGAAGCTAATCTTCACTTTAACGGCTTACAATAAAGATGATTGTTAAAGTTGAGAAAGTTTACATTTTTCCAACTTTCCAGTTTTCCAAAATAAGAGGCAATGCCATTAAATAACAAACAAAATTATTGCTCTTACAATGAAATCTTAACTTCTCAAACCAATTCATCTAAACTTACATCTTTTACCTTTTTCTTATAATCATCCCATGACGGGTCATCGAAATCAATATTTTCGATGTTCATCCAAATAAGGGTGGCAACCCTGGAAATTGGGTCATAAAGCATAGATTCGTCCCTTATTTCCTGTTTCAGGATATTGGCTTTACTGTCGATCATGTCGAACAACAATATTAGTACACTCATCAGGATTATACCTTTAAGGATGCCGAAAACCAGGCCAAGAAATTTATTGATGATTCCCAATGCTGCCAGCGAAGCAACTTTATCGAGCATTTTTCCTAAAAGGGAAACCAGTATAACTACCCCAATAAACGTGAGGATAAATGCAATGATGAAAACATAGCGTTCGTTGATGTCGAAATATTCGATTAAATATTTAGCCACAACATCCGAAAAATAGATGGCAAAATATATTCCCAGGATCAATGCAGCCAGTGAGGCCAATTCTTTTATTAAACCCTTACGGTAACCGGCAATTGCCAGGAGTACGATTGGGATTGCGATGACGATATCTAAAAAGTTCATATTGTTCAATGATTAAATGCGATATTGCGTGAATGTGACAATGCGATAATGCGACAATGTGACAATGATAAAATGATAGAATGTTTAAATGCTTCAATGCGATATTGCGTGAATGTTGAGCGAAGCGAAATCCCGCCTTTGCGGGGATTAACCCTTAATCCTATCCATTTCCTTAATCCACCTTATTTCCCTATTCTCCTGAGACCTTTCATGATATTTTCATCATCGCTGCTCTCCTTTCGAAGTCTGGTGTAGCGCAAAAAAATACCTACCAATGAGATAACCTTTAAGAAATATAGTAACTAGTATGAAAACTTCGAACTATCCCCTATGAACCCTATACACCTTATTTCCCCTATACCCTATACCTTTTCCCTTTCCCTTACTCCTTCAACTTCCTCGTCAATTCCGAAGAAAACACAAATTCGTTAATTTCTTCATTCTCCGTATCCATAATTTCGTTTTTATCGCCTTCCCACCAAAGTTCACCTTTGTAGATAAAGGCAATATTATCGCCAATTTCAATTACCGAATTCATGTCGTGTGTGTTGATGATTGTGGTAATATCGTATTCCTTGGTGATTTCGCTGATCAAATTATCAATCACGTTGGCAGTCTGCGGGTCGAGCCCGGAGTTTGGTTCATCGCAAAAGAGGTACTTTGGGTTGAGTGAAATAGCCCTGGCAATGGCAACACGTTTCATCATGCCCCCACTCAACTCCGATGGCATCAGCTTGTGTGCTTTTGGCAGGTTCACCCTATCGAGGCAAAAATCAACTCTTTTCTGGCGTTCCAGCGGACTTAGTTCGCTGAACATATTCAAAGGGAACATTATGTTTTGCTCCACTGTCATGAAATCGAACAATGCGCCTCCCTGGAAAAGCATCCCGATTTCCTTTCGTATTGTTTTTTTCTCTCTAAACGACATTTCCGAAAAAACCCTGTCGCTATAAAGTATCTGGCCATCATCAATATCATAAAGCCCCACCAGGCATTTCATGAGCACTGTTTTTCCTGAACCACTTTGTCCAATAATTAAATTATTCCTTCCGGGAAGAAACTGCACAGATAGGTTTTTTAAAACATGATGTTCGCCAAACGACTTATTGATAATTTTTGCTTCGATCATGCCAGCAACAATTGGGTGAGTATGAGATTTGATACAATAATTAAAATACTGCTATACACAACTGCCTTGGTACTTGCAGCACCAACTTCGAGTGCACCGCCACGCGTTTCGTAGCCTTGGTAGCCCGAAACAGATGTAATGATAAAAGCAAATACTGAAGTTTTAATCAGTGCATAAGTCAGGGTATAGGGTTCGAACCAACTGCGTAAACCTTCAACGTAATCGTTAGAAGTAACTATGTCAGCAAGGATACAGGCCAGCCAGCCGCCTACAAGTGCAATCCCAATACTAAAAACAATCAGCACCGGGAAAATTATTACTGCAGCAAAAATTTTAGGCTGGATAAGAAAATTCGCCGGGTTTACACCCATGATCTCAAGCGCATCAATTTGTTCGGTAACACGCATAGTCCCAATTTCAGACGCGATCCGTGATCCAACCTTTCCGGCAAGGACCAAACTGATCATGGTAGGTGAAAATTCAAGGATGATACTCTGCCGGGTAGTGAAACCGACCATCGTTAAAGGAATGAGTGGGCTGTCGATGTTGTAAGCCGTTTGGATGGCAACCACAGCACCTACAAAAATCGAAATGATGAGGACAATGCCTAATGAATCGAGGCCCAAACTCTGGAATTCAACAAAAATCTGGCGAAAAAAATACTTCACCTTATCGGGCTTCACAAATACCTCCTTCATCAGGAGCAGGTATTTACCAAGATTATGGATCAGTTTGAACATAGATAATATTTTTGCTAAAGTATAAAGAGTTCGCCAGTCTGGCAAATTCTAATTTTAATTGTCGATAATTTAAAGCTCTTTAGTAATCAAAGAAACTGTATACACCACAAAGGCTGCCAACAAAACAGCAGCCTCCCACCTGTCCAGTTTTTTCTTCTGCCCTGTAAACATTGCAACAAACAAAAAAAGTGTTCCACCTGCAAGCAAGTATATGTCGAGGTTAAATTTTATGTCATAAGCTATGGGTTTTACAAATGAGCTTACCGAAAGGATCAGAAAAATATTGAAAATATTCGAGCCAATGATATTGCCAACAGCAATATCGTTGTTCTTTTTAAATGCTGCTACTACCGAAGTGGCAAGTTCAGGCAGTGAAGTGCCTGCTGCAATGATTGTTAATCCAATTATTTTTTCACTTACTCCCATTGTTGATGCCAATTGAATGCCCTGGCTTACTACCAATTGCCCACCAATAATAAGTAAGGATAAGCCCAAGAGAATAAAAATCCAAATTTTGATGCCGGGAAGTTCCTTGTGTTTTGTTTCAGTTTTGGAAGCGTCAGTTTTAAGTTGTTTGTAAACATAAAATATAAATAGGCCGAAAAGTGCAATCAGAATAAATCCATCGAACCTTGTTAGAATATGTGTGCCGGGGCCCAAGAAATCATTAGTCAGCACGAATAGTATGATGATTGCCAAGAACGACCACGGGATTTCTTTCCACACCGTGCTTGATTGAACAGTAAGGGGGGTGATCAGGCCCGCGATGCCAAGAATTAAAAACAAGTTGAAAATATTACTCCCTATCACATTTCCAAAAACAATTGCATCATGATTTTGGTAAGAGGCAATTGAATTCACCACCATTTCGGGGGCGGAGGTGCCAAATGCTACTATCGTCAGCCCTATGGCAAGATCCGATATGTTATACTTTCTTGCCAGGGACGACGCTCCGTCTACCAACCAGTCGGCTCCTTTGATAAGCAAACCAAGGCCTAGTAATAAAAGTAGGATTTGAAATAGCATTTTAAAAATTGTTTCTTAATCAAACAAAGATTAAAAATTTATTGGTTGATGAG
>Ga0208900_1000671_pt1 | contig 20706 bp, 12 predicted proteins | sample AntAceMetag02UKK_FD_184763 | JGI IMG/M metagenome (GOLD analysis project Ga0208900, IMG submission 184763) | Saline lake microbial communities from Ace Lake, Antarctica - Antarctic Ace Lake Metagenome 02UKK (SPAdes) (version 2) | ecosystem: Environmental > Aquatic > Non-marine Saline and... | reverse complement strand
CAGGATAATGAAGCTGCCATTAAGCAGGTTATTCAATCAGCTTACATTGATGGGATTCATAACCTCGGAAATATTGCCGATATCGAAAAGGGCTTTCATCCCGGGTTTAATCTGCTTATCAAAAACCAGAACCAGGAACTGATTAAGTACCCGATTTACACCTGGATTGAAAGTGTAAAAAAGCGCAAGGCTGAACACCCCAATGGCCTGGACGAAAAAACCACGGTGGAGTTTGTTGAGATTGATATTACCGGAGATGCCGGAATGGCGAAAATCGACTTGTTCAGGGGAGGTAAGAAAATTTATACCGACTATTTATTCCTTTACAAGTTTGGTGGCGATTGGCAAATTGTTAGCAAAGTTTATCACGGTTATTAGGAGTTCACATTCTCAGAACTCCTTACGTGGCATATTTGCTATGTTACCTCAAAATCACTTTGTAAAACTCAGTGATCTTAGTGCCTGCGTGTTTTTTTCAAGGAAACCACTAAAACACAAAGGCACTAAGAAACACTAAGTTCTTTAGTGTGAAATTTTCGACTAATAGATTCTCGTTAACATTGTTATAACTTTTTTCTTTCTATTATTTTGTCGGATACTTTTGGTAAAATATGCCAATTAAAGCCTTTTCTTAAAAACAATCCTGTTTTAATAAATAATCAGTTTCCTGATGACGGCCTCCTTGTCTCCTCTCAAATGCAGATAGTAAACTCCGGCAGGTTGCCCAATGCAATTAATCTCCAGTTTTTGGGTAGCTGAAATTTCAGTAAATTCCCTGGTTAAAATTTTGTTACCTGCCGGGTTAAAGATTGTGGCAATAATTTTTCCTGATAATTGCGCATTAGGATAAATATAAAATACTCCATTTCCGGGATTGGGGACAATCTTAATTTTACTGTCCCCGGCTTCCGCAATAGCAACGAACTCATCAATAGTTACCACTTGTTCAGCATGATTCTCACAGCCGTTGGCATCCACAAACTTGTAGTTTAGGGTATGAACACCAATCCCTGCAACTTCGGGATAGAGCCACCCGTTTGTAACTCCCGGCCCGGAATATACGCCGCCCGGTGGGCTTCCTTCGGTGAGTTGGTAGGGTGGAGAATTTAATCCCAACAAGGGCAAGGTGTCAAAACTCACTTCGGGAGCAGGCCAAAATACTACCATCAAATCATCGCTGCTCTGTCCTTCGCAGGGTGCTTGTGCATAAGCATTTAGCGAAAGTTCAACCTCTCCTGTCATTAGGTCTTCGTAGCCCGGATAATATTTGGTTGACAGCGCAGATGAATTTGTAAAAGTACCATCGCCTGAAGTGAACCAGAAAAACTCATCGGTATTTATCGCAATTCCTGAAATTCCGACATAAGGCATATAATCGCAACTCTCCAAATCGTCACCTGCTGAAATAATGGGCAGATGGTGGATAAACAAAGTAGTGTAATCAGATACTGGTGTTCCTGAATAATCCCACGCCGTAACCGTTAGATCAACAGTACCGTAAAAAATATCTTCTTCTCCGGGAGTATATAAAGGATTAATTATGGTAATATCGCTAAATGTACCATCTCCTGAAGTTGTCCATTCTATACTTTCAGCATTTACTATAAAGGCTTGGGTGGTTGCTGATTCTCCTTCGCAAATATTAAGATTTGGCCCTGCCGATACTGCCATTTCCACTTGGCCGCTGGGCGGGAACATAACATAATCGATAAACCCGGCATCGAAACCTGATGAAACAGAATAGTCTTTATCGAACGACCATGTAAAGGTATGTTCGCCGGTATTAACCGGATATGAGGCCAAACCCCAGCCGTCTTCACCCGACCATTGTCCCAACACTGAACCATCGATAGAAAACCTGAGATAGTCATAGTTGTTTTCGCTGGATACCAAATAATAGAAACTGATGGTGTTATCCAATAAAATATCCATGGTAATCGAAATTGTACTTGACTGGTCATCTTCAATGTCGCCCGATTTCATGCAATACACACCTTCGTAGGGGTCAAAATTATCAATCAGCCAGTCGGCATCTCCCGAGAATTCCCATTCGTACTGGCTAAAATCGCCGGTTTCAAAATCCTCGAAAATAAAACCTACCGAAATTGCCACTGTACCCGAGGCTGAATAATTGTTGTTGGCCAGGGCTTCAATTTCGAAGTTTGAAGTATATCCCATCGGGGTATTTTCGTTTATCTCAATTTCAAATTCAGCCGTAGCTGTTGTGCCGCCATTAATTTGGTCGATGGTGTAGTTGGTATTTAAAACTGTTAAAAACGGATCGTTAATGCTGAGTTCATTTACAACATTGTATGCCCTGCCGCCTCCGGTATTTTTTATGTTCACAAACAATTGCACAATTTCTCCGGGTTCGGGGTGGCCATTGTTATCATCTTCGAAATGGGCGCTGCCAATAGATAGTTCAGGGGTAAAGGCTTCGAGATAAATATAACTGTTGTAGAACACTGCTCCTGATTCGATAGCTGAAGAGAGTACAATATTATGGCCATCGGGTACCTCATCAGAAACATCAAATGCAAAAGCGTTTTCTATTACCCTGGTTTCGCCCGGTTCGAACGATTCCAAATATTCGAGGCTATCCGTCAGGCTAATATATTCATCGGACGTTATAATCATCATTTCGCTGGCCTCTACCGTATTTTCGCTAATATTTTTTAGCTCGATAGATAAAACCGCGGTTTCCCCGTACTCGATAATGCTGTTATCGCCCGACTGGATAAACACATCCCTAATCACGATATCATTTACACCGTCAGTCGAGAAAACCAGTTCTTTGGTATTTTGCATGCCGTTGGCATCCTTCAAATAAAATTCCATATCGATGGCTTCGTAGGGATGGGTGGGGGTGCCTTGTAGTAGTCCATTTTCGTTAATGCTCAATTCCGTTTGCATGTATTGGGGCTCGAGGGTAATTTTGGTATTGGGCTCAAGCTGGGTATTTGAAATATCCAAAATCATGGTATTAAAATCGTCTCCATCCGACATGCCGGCAAACCATTTATTATAATTTGCAATGAGGTATTCGCCGTAGTAAAGTTCAATTTTTCCATCAGGATAAATACTTAAGGCAAAATTTTGTTCGTTGTCGGTTGAGTATTCCCTGGTATTCCACCTGAATGTTGCCTTGGTCGAGTTGCCTTCATACCACATACTTCCACCGCCCTGAACTTGTAGTGTTTTGCTCATCATTGGCGAAATATTACGCATATTTTTAAGCAGGTTTTGCTGGTCGATCAAAAATATCCAGGGGTAATTATCGTCGTTAAACAACAAATACCCATCAGTGTGCAGGTAAACTTTGTCATAAGTTTTCCCGTAAAACGGGAAATCAAAAGCAATTTCCTTTTCGGCAAATCCTGAGGTTTGGTTATTTGGCGTAAGTTGTTCCCCGGTAATTGCCGGAAAATCATCGATGCCCTGTTGACTGGTATAGGTTTGCTTGACTTTCCATTGGTAAGGCTCGGTGCCATTAAATCCAAGCATTTGGTTTTGGTAAGGCTCGTTTACAATTCCTGCAGGAAGCTCATCGTTGAGTATGCCTGGCTTTTCAAACGATATGTTTGCATCAACATAAAGCATGGTCAAATCATTCTCGTTGAGTTGCACGCTGGTCTGGGCACATTGAATTTCATTGGTGCCAAAGGTATAATCCATCAGCGAAAAATTGTTAATCATGCCTGTTCCCCCGTTGTAGGGGTCTTTTTCGTTCACCAGCAGGAAAAATCTTGCCTCTTCTCCACTTCCAACATGGTCAAGTAGTGGGGTTACATCAATGCCAAATTCAAGGGTTTTGTCTTCGGTATTGCTGCCGCCGGTCATAAATTTGTCGCCACCCTGGTACGACAGGATGGGGAAGTCGATAATAAATTCCGGTTCAGTTGCACCGGGAGTAGTTGCTACCCCGGCCATTACTTTAATTTTATTTCTTGAATCGTGGGTTATGGTAACTTTGAAAGTAATTTGGGGATCGGTATTTTCTTTGGCTTTAACCACGTGTACCATCCCGTTCCAGGGGCCGCCCTGGGGAACCATTTTACGGCAAAGTCCGCTATAAAGCAAATAGGCAAAACCACCATCGCCCCACGTGGAAGCATAATAGCTGTTGGCAAGTTTTACGCCACCCATTTCCCAGTCGAGGATGTTTATTTCGCCATCATTATTTATATCCAGATCGTTGGTGTATTGGCCATCGTTGTTAATATCGTATCTGATCGAATCGTGGTAGCCTACAATACATAAGGCATGATTTGAATAGGATGGAAGTTCGAGTACCACGTGCTTGCCGGCCTCCGGTGTTCCGGTAGGTAAGGTGGGGCCGGCGCCTATGGCCGAAGTGTAAATGTTGCCAACGCCTCCACTTTCTTCCCCGTTCAGGTGATTTGCAATCCAGTGTTTCAGCGTGTTTAAGCCTTCTTCGTTGGTAACATCGATCGAGTAAAAATCCCATAGTCTGTTTTTTAATGCGCTGTAATACATGTCATATCCATTTATCCAGCGGGCACTACCGCCGTAACTTAACGATCCGCCATATTCCAAAGCATTGGGCGTACCGGCGTATTTGATGATGTTCCAGCTATCGAAAAATGAACTGGCATTGCCCGATCCATTCCCGCTCCAGTTGTAAACAAAGTGCGTTGGGTATTGATTTTCGATTACATTGGAAGGTAAATCACGTAAGCGGTTTATTTCGTAAGTATATGTGTAGGCCACTCCACTTGCCTGGCCACATTCCAGTGCAACCTGATCGAATATGGGCCTGAACCAGGGCCTCGCCGAGTTGTCAACAACTTCCGGTAAATTTCTGGTTTTGCTTTCTTTAGGCAGTTTTAATTCGGGAAGGTTTCCAAATACTTTAAAATCTTCGTTGGTAAACAAGGGCAATCCATCGATATATTCTTTACCGTCTTTTTTTTCAATCTTACCATTGTATTGTTGTGCGAAAATGGATGGTGTAATGGATGTGAGGATAAAGGTTAAGAGAAAACCGAGTATTAAACTTTTCATAAGTGTTGTTGTTTGTTTGAATTGTAAAATGCAAAAATAGTGGAATATTGATTAAGGGAAAATGAAATATTCTCGAGTACTAAAACGTGTGGATATTAACCTGACGAATTTGTGATTCCTAAATACTGTATTTGTAAATCATTTTATGCTTAAAGACCAATAGTATGTGTTGTAATATGTGCTTACTTGTGTAGAAATTTGTAAATTGGTTTGAATTTAGACCTGGCCCGGAAAGAATTTTCATTTTCTCAGGCAACCTTTTAATACCAGCTTAGTCATTATCATAGTAGAAATATGTCGGATGTGGATAATAAAATGATTGAGGACGTTAAAAAGGGTAATCGACATGCTCAGAATATGCTCTATAAGCGCTATGCCCCTGCAATGCTTGGTATCTGCATGCGTTATGCAAAAAGCAAAGATGAAGCCGAGGATATTGCACAGGAAGGGTTTATTAAGATATTTACAAGTATCGATGGTTTTCGGGGCGATGGATCCTTTGAAGGCTGGATGAAAAGAATCATGGTAAATACTGCAATTACACACTACAAGAAAAATTTAAAGCATCAATATCACGAAGATATCACCGACATTGATGAAACTTTGGTAATTGATGATGGTGATGATGAAAGCAAAATGGAAGTAGTGAGCATTCCCAAAGAAAAATTAATGTCGATTATTCAGGGGCTTCCCCAGGGGTACAGGATGGTGTTTAACCTTTACGTTTTCGATCAATACCCCCACAAGGATATTGCGGAAACGCTTGGTATATCAGTTAATACCTCAAAATCGCAGCTCTCGAAAGCGCGAAAAATGCTGGCTTTTAGGATTAATCAGATAACAGTAAACAGGAAAATTGCAATTGTTTAAATGAAATTGGATTTAAATAATATTGATGATATTTTCAAGGAGGGTCTTGAAGATTTTACCGAGCAGCCTTCACCGGGTTTATGGAATAAAATTTCCGGCAAGATGTTTTGGGACGATCTGGCGCATTTTCGCTTTGGGAATATTACCAGGTTATGGATAGGAGTTTCAGTTGGGCTGCTTTTCGTGGCTGCGTTTTTTAGCGTGTGGAATATGCAGGACGGGGATGGTAAAATTTTAGAAGTTGAGCAGGTCGAATCCGTACAAGCCACTTTGCAAATTTTAGAAGATCAATCAGGCGAACAGGACATCATGGGTAAAGATTTTGATATTCAGAAATTAACCATTGACAAGAATGTGGAACCTTTAGCAATAGATGAAAAAGGAAGTGATCTGGCTCCAAATCCGGAATTAGTATCTGCCAGCCAAAATACACAGGCCATAAATACAAAGGGTCAACGGATTGGTTTAAACCAACAAATAACCTTACAAAATTCGGAAATAAGTATTGAAAAGCCTGTTGCAATTGCCCAGTCTAAATTATTGAATAATGAATCTAACGTAGAAATTGATCAAGATAATGATCGGGATAATGTTTTGCCTGCTGCTACATTAGGTATTGCTGCTGTTGCAACTACTTCAACTCCAACTGAAGAATCTTCGAGAATAGCCGGAAATATTCAAATGCAAACCGGAAGGAATACTACCCTGGGAAAGGTTAGTAACCCAAAGAAAATGAAGACCATTAATCCCCTTTCTCTTTCAACAGGGCCAATAATTGACTCAAAATACAAAGCTCCAAAAAGAGAGTTCCAGGATCAGCTCATTTTAGGCTACCAAAACTATCAACCCTACTTTTCGTTATCAACATATTTTGCACCCGAGTTTACTGAGTATTTCAGGGTGGCTTCCGAGTCGAGAGAGCGCAGTTATTCAGGTGGGCTTGCATTAAGTTACATGGGGCAGCGTTACATGGTTCAGGCCGGCATCGAATATAGTGCAACGCAGGATTTGGGCGATTACATAGTGAACCTTAACTCCTACGATAGCATTGGTTTTTACAATGGAATCAGTGGTTTTGAAATTATTCCCGGCGATGCAGGTGAGGATTCACTGCTCTATAATTATCATACTGTTGAAGTATGGGATACCCTGCAACATAATTCGCATCAGCAAACAAACAACAATTATTCGTATTTGCAGGTTCCGTTAATGTTTGGCTACAAAGCCATGGAAAGCGGGGTATTTACAGCCTACATCAAAGCAGGGCCAAACTTCTCATTTTTACTCAATCGTCAGGAGCAAGTGTTAAACTATCAGGTTGGAACCACAGCAAGAATTACCGGTATCGACAATTTCACTGCACCTCGCCTGACGACTAATGTTCAAATATTAGTAAGCATTGCTTTACAGTTTCAGTTTTCCCAACGTTTTGGCTTGCTTGTAGAACCCACGTATCGCTATTACCCCAAATCAGTTTACGATATTAATGGACAAACCCTGAAGAATTCTTATGGAATTGGAATCAGGGGTGGTTTATTTTACAACTTTTAAAAGTGTGTTAAAAAGGCATGAAAATTAAGATAAAACAAATATTACTTTTTTCAATATTGTGGATGATCGCTTTTCCCTTTGCGGGGATGGGGCAGATTTTTTCCGGACAAAATAAGTCAATCACCAGTTTGGATAATTCAGAAACCAAATTTGACTGCCTGGCTAATTTTTTCTATTACAATGTTCCCGATTCCTCATTTCTGGTATTTTTTGCTAACGAATCTTTTCCCCCTGATGCCCTCTGGCTCTGGGATTTTGGCGATGGCAATACATCCACGGAAATGAATCCTGAGCATCATTACAATACCTCTGGCATTTTTACTGTATGTTTAACTATTGAGGATTCTTTAAGTGGTTGCTCAGACACGAATTGCCAGGAAATTATTGTTTTCCCTGCCGAAGACTGCATTGCCGCCTTCGATTATTTCGCTGAGCCTTCCGATCCATTCACGGTTTACTTTTACGATTTTTCGATTGGGAATATTGAAACGAGGCTGTGGGAATTTGGTGATGGGACTGTTTCTCGGGAGATAAACCCTGTCCATGAGTATAATTCTCCGGGTGTTTTTAACGTCTGCTTAACTATTTTTGATAATTCAGGTTTTTGTAATGATGTTTTTTGTGAGGAAATCAACATCAATACCACCCCACCTGATTGTCAGGCCGACTTTGATTATTTTATTCAGCCTAATAATCTACTTACCGTTGAATTTACCGATCTCTCAATAGGCGATATTGAATTATGGTTTTGGGATTTTGGCGATGGTGGAGTTTCCTCTGAGCAAAATCCGGTTTACGAATATACCCAGGAAGGCACTTATAATGTGTGTCTTGTTGTTGCAAACAATCAGGGAACTTGTGTGAGTGCCTTTTGCGATTCGTTGACGATTCAAAATCCTGACAGTTGCATAGCAAACTATACTTACCAAATATTGGGGGAAGAGTTTTTAAGCGTTCAGTTTACCGATCTTTCCGAAGGCGACATCAGCCAATGGTCTTGGGATTTTGGCGATGGAACCACCTCTAATGAACAAAATCCTGTACACGAATATGCCCAGGGAGGAAATTACAATGTGTGCCTTGAAGTTACTAACGGAGCCGGAACATGCTCTAACCTTTTTTGTGATCAGCTTACACTTGAAATTCCTGATTATTGTGACGCTGATTTCACTCACGAGCTCTTGGAAAATGAAATCCTGACGGTTCAATTTACTGATCTTTCTCAAGGGAGCCCCAATCAGTGGTTGTGGGATTTTGGGGATGGAAACTTTTCCGGATTGCAAAACCCTTTGCATGTTTACGCCGATACAGGCAGCTACACAGTTCAACTTTTTATTTCGCACAGCGATTCAATGGCGTATTGCAGCGATAGTATATCCAAGCTTGTTACAGTGTATGTTGAAATGCCCGAGTGCTTCGCCAATTTTACCATGCACCCCGATTCGGGGGTAAATGTTCCTAACTTGTTCCATTTTTATGATGCTTCCGAAAACAGTCCTGAAGCCTGGCTGTGGGACTTTGGAGATGGGCATACCTCATCAGATAATAACCCAAGCCATCAATATGAGGTTGGCGGCAACTATGAAGTTACACTCACTGTTACAAAATACAACCCCTGGGGCGAAGATTGCACGGATACCAAAACCATTGGCATGCAAACACCAGCATATTTCCATATAGGGGGATTTGTGTATGCAGGCAATTTCCCCATTAATAATCCCGAACCTACCGGCGACACAGCCATGGTTTATCTATACAGATACCACGGCAACAAACACGTAGTAAATATTGATACTTCAATGGTTGTCGAAAATGGTTATTTCCATGCCTTATTTTTGCTCGAAGACAACTACATGATTAAATTCCGGTTGACAGATGGCTCAACAAACGCAACATCCTATTTCCCAAGCTATTTTGGTGATGAAGTGCAGTGGTTGAATGCTCCCGTGCTTTCACTGGCCGACTCGAATTATTACAACGTAAACGTTCATCTTACCGAAGTTCCTGAACATGAACCGGGAATCGGGATGATTTCCGGTTTTGTAAGGCACCATAGCAACGCCGATGCCCAGGTTCCTGCCCGGGATTCTGAAATATTAATATTCAATAATATGGGTCAGGCGCTTGGATATGTTCATTCTTCCGATGATGGTGAATTTGGTTTCGGGAACCTGGCTTTTGGCACATACACGCTTTATGCCGAATCTGCCGGGTTGTTTACCGATCCGGTAACGGTTACAATTAGCGAAATAAATCCATCACAATTTGATGTTGAAATCGAATTATTCAATACTGATATTACTTCAGTTGATGAATTTAATAATATAACATTGTCGTATTTCAGGATATTCCCCAATCCAGTGAATGAATATCTCAATTTATCAATTACTAAAGAAATTAATGAAGAATTGATTTACCGGCTTTTTGATTATTCAGGCAGGGAAATTCATAGTGCAAAGTCTATCGATTTTAGAGGATCAAAAATTGCAAAAATTGTTGTGGGTGGATTTTCAAAAGGCATTTATTTTATTCATCTGTATTCGACTGACATGGAGTATTCGGAGGTACAAAAATTTATCAGGTAAATAATAATCCATGTTTCTTTTAAGCAAAATGCCCTGGTAAAATAAATTATTTCACATTTTCAGGCAACTTTTGTTGGAACCGAAGTCATATATATATCACCACAACAAAACAATAACAATTTTTTTTTATTAACTTTTAAACTTATCTTACTATGAAAAGAAGTACATTTTTACTGCTCTTATTAATGCTGTTTTCATTCAGCTCTTTTGCTCAAAATTCCACGGTTAACGTGGGTGGAACCTTGATTGATCTCGAAACCGGAGGGCCCGCAGCCAATCAATTGGTATTTATCGTTACAGATTCCTTAAACAGTATTGGATACACAAATTCGATTTACACAGATGATGCAGGTCAATACTTTGATAGTTTTGATGTTCCTGAACTCTCCGTAGGCATGGTAACCGTTTTTACCTTTGATTGCAATAACGAAAACTTTGTTGAGGAGTTGTTTTTTGGACCCGATAACTACGACTTAACAGCCGATTTTGAAATTTGCACACAGCCGAATACCGGGGATTGTTACGCTGATTTCTGGTATTCCCAAATGGAAGATTTGAACGTTGAGTTCCAGGATTTCTCATGGCCAAACCCAAGTTCATGGGCATGGGATTTTGGTGATGGAGCCACCTCAGGGGAACAAAATCCAATTCATCAGTTTGCCGAAGCTGGTATTTATCCTGTAAGCCTCACGATTACCGATAACCAAACCGGTTGTACATCAACCATGATTTATGATGTGTGGGTCGATGATTTTAACAACGATTGTTTTGCCTGGTATTCTTGGCACTCAACCTGGGAAGAACCATTGGGAATCCAGTTTGAAGATAATTCATTCTTCGAAGGCGGAAGCTATGTGTGGGATTTTGGTGATGGCAACACCTCAGGCGAACAAAGCCCAATGCACATTTATACCGAGGAGGGTGAATATGAAGTTTCTTTAACCATTGTTTCTGCAGATTCGAGTTGTGTTGATACTTACTCTGAACTTGTTTTTGTTGAAGAAAATAACGTTGATTGTCAGGCAGATTTTGGGTATTACCAAACTGGAGGTGCTACTGTTCAGTTCGAAGACTACTCTTTTCCTGAGCCTGAAACATGGGCATGGGATTTTGGTGATGGAACTACCTCTGACGAACAAAACCCAGTTCATCAATATACAGAGGATGGTGTGTATCCTGTTTCGCTCACAATTACCGTTGACGAAACAGGGTGTACCTCGACCACAACATGGGAAGTATGGGTTTATGATAATAATTATTATTGCCAGGCACTCTACTACTGGTTTGCCGATGGTAGCGATCCACTAACTACTAATTTCTTCGATCAGTCATTTTTTCAGGGTGATGTTGAATATTTGTGGGAGTTTGGTGATGGTGGATACTCAAATGAACAAAACCCGGTTTACACCTTCCCCGAAGAGGGCGAATATGAAGTTTGTTTAACAATCTCGAGGCCAGATTCCAGTTGTTACAGCACATTCTGCGAAATGGTATTTGTCGGCAACCAGTTCCCTTCTGAATGTGAAAGTAGTTTTGAGGTTAATTTGCTTCAGGATTTGAGTTATCAGTTTGATGGATTCATGGTAAATGGAACACCAGGCGGAGAATATTTCTGGGATTTTGGTGACGGAAATGGTGGCTTCGGGCAATCAACCGAACACACCTATAACGAGGCAGGAGAATATGTTGTATGCCTCTCAACGCTCTCATCAAATAATCCGGCTGATACCTGCTTTTGGGTTTCTTGCCAGATGCTACTTGCTGGTAGCGGAAATGAGCCTATGCAAGCTTCTTTTAGCATGATGCAAGACAGTGCGAATCCTATGATGATGCATTTTTATGATGTATCATCTGGCAGTCCTCAGGGTTGGTTATGGGAATTTGGGGATGGTACATTTTCGGATTTGCAGCACCCCGCTCACGAATTTTCCCAAATTGCGAACTTTGATGTTTGTTTAACAATTTATGGCCAGGGAATGACTGATGTTTATTGCCAACAAATAGACATGACAAACGCTACAGTTTCAGTTGCTGAAACCAATAGTTTGGTTGAGAAAGTTTATCCAAATCCGAACAGCGGTAAATTCTATGTTGATATTTCATCTTCAGTAGAAGGCCCTTTACAGGTTCAACTTTTCAATTTCATGGGACAATCAGTTTACTCAACCGATGATAATGTTTATTTAGGAGGGAAAAAGATTGAGGTAATTGCGCCTGAACTTCCTGCTGGAGTTTATAGCTTGATTGTTAAATCCGGGAATACGCAAATAACAAAGAAAATTGTAATAGAATAGTTAGCTATTTAATTCATAGCATAAAATGTAAACCGGCTCGCTAACCTGCGAAGCCGGGTTTTTTTTCAAATTTTTAAAGGGAGGAAGTTACTTTCGTTGCATGTATAGCGCCCTGCCAAAAAAATACACGTAAGTTCCAAGAATTACCGTAATGGCAATTTTTGAAATGAAGCAATATTTGGTGCAGTAAAAGGCTTCTCCCACATCGAAAAAACAAGATATGCACCCAACAATGGTTAGCCCGACCCAAATAAAGAATAAAATTAGGGGCAAAAGGAGCGAGTACTTTATCATTACAGTTTTCATAATTTTTATTTTAGTTTATTGATAAATAAAAAAATAATTGTTAGCTCCTCGGCAAGTCTTAGCAACCCCCCGATTCGCCAGCAGGTTCGCCATGACCCATTTTTTCGAGTGCCTTATCGTATTCCAGGGGGTAGCTCATTTCCCAGTTTTTCCATCCGCCGTCAAGGAATTTTACATTAGAAAATCCCAGCTTTTTCAGTGCATCAGCAGCCATTACCGAACGTTTTCCCTTTTTACAATAAACAATAATTTCATCTTCTTTGGTTGGAGTATATGACATTTCTTCCTCCCAAAATTCATCGTTGTTCATTTTAAAAATCACCAGGCCACCGGGAACATTTATGGAGCCCGGAATAAATCCCGGGAAGTGTTCCATGGGTTCGCGAACATCGAGGAGATAGAACATATCGAAATCATCGATCTTTTGTTTGAGTTGCTCAACGGAAACCGTTTTTAATGTGCTTTGAACTTCTGCAACCCATTCATCAGCCGAGTTGTAGATTTTTTGTTTGCCACACGAAGGTAATATCATTAGTGAAGCAAACATTGTAATAAAAAATAAACTTGCGATTCTTTTCATTGCGATCATATTTTCTGGTTTGTAATTATTTCGATTCATTATTATGCTTCTACCTCTTCAATTTTTCTGTATTTTTTGCGGGTCTTTTTTTCTTCAACCGGCTTAAGCACTGTTCTGGAACCTGCCATAATTTCTTCTTCAATGTGGCGCGATTCTTTTTCGTTTATCTCTTCCCAGCCGGTTATCATCGCTTTAAGGTTAGAGCCAACTGTATGCCCTGTTGTAATAAGGTACAGGTGAATGATAGTAAAAGCAACAACTGCAAAAGCGCCAAGTGTATGAACAACAGCTATGGTTTCAAGGCTCGATAATTCAACTCCCTGAACAGGGTAATGAAAGTAGTAGTATAGAAATCCTGTTAAAAACATCACCGGGAAAACCATGATTTTCAGCCCGCCGTAAACAATCCTCTGCAAGGGGTTGAGTTTGCTCAAAATGCTTTTTCCTGCCGGATGTGGTGCTTGTTTAAATATCCCCGAAAGGTAAAACTGTATTTGTGCTTTCAGGTTTTTGCTTGTTGGGAGGTATTGTTTCCATTCGCCGGTGGTAAAATCCCAAAAAATGGTAAACACGGTTAGTACCAAAAACGACCAGGCAGCAATATTATGTACTTTAACAGAAGTTTCAAAGCCAAAAAGTGAGAAGGAGCTGTGTATTTCAAAGCCGGTAAGTATGAGTGTGAAAACCAAAACAGCCTGCGACCAATGCCAAAATCTTTCGTATCCTTTGTATAAATATACTTTTTTCATAATTGTTAGTTGTTTAAGTGTTGATTCATTTTGCATTTTTTGCCTGATATTACTCTACATGTCGCGTGGACAATTACGCCAATTACTGAGGAAATTATGAGGAGGATACCCAGAATTTCCACTCCGGCATTGTAATCCCTTCCGGGAAGATAAAAATCTCCAAGTGAGGCTATCCTGCTGTTTTCCCTGTCGTGACATTCAACGCAGGTTAGCGATTGTTCTTTTGGGGCAACCTGGTGGTTGAGTGGCCAATACATTTCAGTTTCTACAAAACCATAGACACCACTATAGGGTAGCCCTACATAATCCATCCCTTTTTTAGATGCTTCGTCCCAGTTAAAATCTTTCCAGTAAGCGCCTTCTCCAAATTCCTTGTCCCAGAGTTTTGGCTGGATGAGTGTTTTGTTTACGGTATCGTAAATCTGGCGGCCACGGTGAACTTTTACAGGCCAGATTTTGGATGGCTGTATGGATTTTTGGCATAAGCCTTTGTCCTTGTAAGCACCATCCAGCGCGTTCATCTGAACCGGAATGGATTCGATTTGGTCTTCGATAAGCTGATGTTTGGCTATGCCGTTAAACCAAAAATATTCAGGCACCACATGATCGTCCCAGACGAAAGTACCCTTAATCGAAAGGTATTTGTGATTTCCGTCCTCATCGTTCTCGTGCATTTCATGGCCATCATCTCCTAGTTCGCCAGCGGTTGACCAATCCCAAATCATTTTGGTTGAATTGGCTTTTGCGTAATAAGGAATATGGCATGTTTGACAAGCTACCCGGCACAAGTGGTCATCAAGAACCTTGTCGCCATGAGGTTTATCGGTGTGGCATTGCTGACAGGTTACCCTGTTTTTATTCTCCGATGATAAAGCATAAACTTTTCCTGTAATATTATGATTTTCGGTTAGGTGACATTCTATGCACGACATGTCTTCGCCTTCTTTGGCCATGTGTACGTCTATCTCGCGCGAGCAGTCGAGCATGGCTTGGTCCAGGTCGCCATGTTTAACATTGTTTCCACCGCCACCCCAGAAGTGACAAACCCCACAGTTTTCTTTACGTGGGCTGCCAACGCTGCTTGCAACAAGGTTCAGATCAACGCTTGCTTTTGGATATCCCGAAGCGCCTTTTTCCTTTTCGTAAGTATCAGTCTGGTCGTGGCAAACCAGGCAGTCGATATTGGTAGGTTCGTTAAAATCGAAGGTGTTATCACCCCAGCCATAACCAATATGGCAACGTGTGCAAGTAGCTTCGCTGCCATTAATGCCAATGCAAAAATTGTTAAGGATATTTTTTTTGCCCAACGATACAACCCCTTTGCCTTCTATTACCTCATCGCGTTCCCATTTCCAGTGCGCGGTTTCCATAATTTCAGAGTCGCGCTGGTTATGACAACTTAGGCAGGCTGCAGTAACCTCATGGGCGTTTTCAAAATCCAATTGTAGTTCTTTAAATTTTGAATGATCGACCTCTTTGTGCGGGAGTCTTTTTTCTTTCAAAACATAATTTTCTAACTTCATCTCTTTTTTTGAATCATCAGCACCTGCTTGTTGTTCTTCATCAAAACCCAACAGGGTGATGATAAAGATTGGCAGAAAGAGCGCCAACAGGAGTATTCCAAACTTTTTCATCTTAGAATTTTTATTTAGTTTTTGATCTTATTTTCATTGTTACAAAATTAACAGTAGTGTGATGATATAAATTAATAACTGGTTGATATTGGATTCTATGTTTATTGATCTGTATCAATGTTAGTTTTGATATTTGTTCTTAAAAGTTTGATTTTATGTTTATTTTTGTCAAAATCAAATAATCAAAATTACTATGAGAGCTACTGTGGTAAATAGCACATGCACCGTTGACAGGACAGGCCATTGCAAATGTTTTGAGGTGTTGACTGATGAGCAGCGCGAACTGATAAATAAAAAGCAGGTGGAGGTGTTTTATAAAAAAGGAGAGATAATTGCCAAGCATGGTGCATTCGCCTCACACATCATTCAGCTCGATGAAGGACTGGTAAAAGTGTATCTTGAAGATAATAATGATACCCTGATTCTGAAAATTATTGGACCGGGAAGCCTTATTGGCCTGTCGGCGCTATCAGACGAGGGCGATACTTTTAAATTTACCGCTGCTGCTTATAAAGATTCCGTGGCCAGGCTTATCGACATCAACACCATGAAATACCTGGTTCGCGAAAACGGTGTATTTGCATCGAAGATTATTAACATTATGAGCGATAATGCCAACCAGATCAACAATCGTTTTTTCTTTATGACACACCGGCAATCTTATGGCCGCCTGGCCGATTTACTGCTGTGCCTGTCGGGAAATATTTTCAGATCCTCTAAATTTGATTTGGGACTTACCCGCAAAGAACTGGCCGATCTGGCGGGCATGTCAACCGAAAATGTGGTAAGGGTATTAAAGAGTTTTCAAAATGACGGCCTTATTGAAGTTAATGGCAAATCATTTATTATTGTCAATCCTGACGGGCTGCGGCGGCTTTGCTCGATTGGGTAAAGGGGGAATAACAGATGTGCTTTTCACAATTCAAAGTTGTATCTCTATATTTCTAATCTCAAAATTGCCCAACTTTTTCTTGCAATGGCTGTTTTTTTTTGGTATAGTAATATATAAATTTGCGACATTGGCAACTACGAAAAATCAGATGTTCTAAAACTCAAAGCCGCAAGAGTTGACGAGCCACTTCCTGCAAAGCGGTTGAATATAACAACTCCTTGTTTTGAAAAAAAATAGCTGTCACAGCATAATTGATAATCCCTTATTTGTTACTGCGTCTTCATCAAATAAGCGGCATATAGCGGAAGATTAATGAAAATACCATCGCGGGTGAAGTTGCGGGGCGAACACCTGAAAAGCAGTGTGGGATTGTATTTTTGGTGATAACTGATGTAAATTTATCCCGAGAAAAATGAATCATTTTGTAAAGTATCCCGGAAAAAGTGTAGCAAAGTTAAGATTATATCCCGGAAAAAACGTCAATTCAATTTCATTTTTTCATTACAACAAATTTAAAAAGGCAGATGAATATACCATCGCAACATCATGTTCCGGTAAGAATTTCGTAATTTTAAATACAACAAATTAACAGCAGCTTTCGGCTGGTGGTGCAGTATCTGCTAACACAATAACCGATGTTCTTCTTAATTTAAACTCCACATTACCTTTCCCATCACAAAACGACCCGGGGTTTTATAGCCCCGGCTGTTGATGTGGGTTTCGTCCATTAGGTTTTCGATTGCGAGCGAAACCAGCCAACGGGGTGTTAGCTGTTTCTGGATTTTGATGTCGAGGTTGAAATACGCCGGGTATCGCGGGGCCAGCAGGTAGGTAACATCCGGAATGTTGCGGTCGTTGATCCAGCGCCGGCCGGTGTATTTGGCAATGAGGTTGATATCGACAAAACGGTTTCGCCAGCCAATGCCGGTGTTGGCCTGATGATCGGGGACATCGGTAAGATGGTTTCCCGTAAGATCAGGGTCGGCGGCAGTTAGTGGAACAAAGTCAACAATCTCGGAGAAGTTGCGGCTGTAGTTGGCAAAAGCCGAAACCCCGGAGGTGATTTTCCCCGAAAATTCAACCTCGATACCCGAAATATCCACACCACTTATGTTTTGTGTTTTATACACCGGGCTTATGGTGTAGCCCATATTTACCGAGTCGCCGGTGCTGATGGCGTACATGTAATCGCGCCCCCGCGAGTAAAACGCGGAAACTCCAAAATGCCAGTTTTCTTTTATTTTCCAGTCGAAGCCCCACTCGAAACTCAGCACATATTCCGGGCTCAGATTAGGGTTGGCTATCCTGAAACCGTTTTTTCGTTTCCCCGAGCGACACAGATCATCGAGGATGGGTGCCCTGAAACCACGTGCCACCGAAATGTAGGTGCGCATATTTTCGCGAAGCATATAGTTTGCCGAAAGCTTCGGGTTTATGGCCGTCCAGGCGTTGTCGTTCATCAGGGTATCCTGAAAATTGAGCAAATACTCCAGCGAGTACGAAGGGTTTTGGATGCGGTATTCGCCCTTCGAAAATTTTGCCATATCCAGGCGCAGACCTGCATTTACCTGGAATTTGTTGTCAAAAAGATTTATCTCATCCATGATAAATATTCCCCCGAGATCCATCTGCCCACGGTTGTCGATTTTGTCGGAGGCGGTGTAATAAATATCCGAAGCTTCAACTTTTCCCTGTCGCATTTCACCACCCAGGGTAATTTTGTGGTGAAGTCCAATCTCCTGTGCAAGATGAAGTGTCCCGCCCAAGTCCGATCTCCGCGAATCCACATCATAAAGCGTATATTCGCCTTCGCTAAAATATTCGTTTACCTTGTAATAGTTTTCTAACAGGTAATAGGCTTTGGCATCGAGTGCTACATTACCAACTTTGCCGTGGTAGCCTGTTTTTGCAAACCATGTTTGGTGCGATGACCATGAGCCGTCCTCTTCGTAGATTTTTATTCCACGCCCGCGCGTATCATTGTAAAAATTCGCCTCTGCATCTATGCGATGGTTTTTATTGATTTCGTACCCCAACTTTGCCTGCGCTGCCTGCTCTTCCAGAAAACCAGGTACTACTACCGAATCGTACATGATGATGGTTTCTTCGGGCTGGTTTATGTAGCCATCGCTGCTGCGCACCATGCCACTCACCGAATACCATAACGGGTGGTTCGTGGTATCGTTTCCGGTGCCCGAAATACGGAGCCTGCCCCCAAAAGTATTCCATTGCCCGGCTTCTGCCTGTGCATCCACGCGAAAGTGTTCAACGGGATGTTCGGTAATTATGTTGATGGCTCCGCCCATGGCGCTGCTGCCATATTTTGCCGATGCAGGCCCTTTGGTAATTTCGATGCGATCAACCATTTCCGGCTGGATAAAGTTCCAGTTTACGCTGCCACCATCCGATTTATTTACCGGTATGCCGTCAACCAGCACCATAGTGCGCGACTGGTCGCTGCCGCTTTGTCCGCGCAGCGAAACTACGGCCTGATCCGAAAAAATGCCAAACTCACGGTTCACATTCACCCCCGGCGAACTCACCATGGTTTGGTCGATGCTTAGTGCCGGCAGCGACCTGATTTCATTCTTCCCAATCACTTCAACACGCATGGGGGTTTTTAACGGACGGGTTTCCGATGCCGCATTTATCTCCACTGCTTCAACACTTATTATCAACGGTTTTAATTCGATTGATAGTTTTAGCTTTTGATGATTATCAAGATTTATTTCTTCCACGTAAGTAATATATCCCACAAAGCTCACACTGATTTTTACGTTTCCTGAGACATCGGAATTTAAAGTAAAAGCTCCATTTTTGTCGCTAATGGTTCCCTGGCCTGTTTCTGCAATTACAATGTTTGCCCCATGCAGCGGCTCATGCAAAGCATTGCTAACTTTTCCCGAAATCATTGTTTGCGATTTCAGCGAAAGCGAAAAGATGCTAAAAATTATAATGAAGCCGAAGATCTTAAACATAAGATTTTTGATGTGTTTCATAAATAGCCACAGATTACACTTACAGGCCGATACAACTTTAATTATTCAACAAAAAAATCCTCTGCAGATCGAAAAGCCAGCCGCCAAGGGCGCGAATGGCGCAGAGAAAAAAAACATCAACTTTTTATTAATAAAGCCACTTCCCCCTAAAATAAATCATTTGGTCTCGTCCTTTTAATTTTTCGCCAGAAAAATCCTTTGCGCCCTCCGCGCCCTTTGCGGTTATAAGAACCAGCGTAGTAAAGGGCGAAGCATGAAGAGAAAGAGAAAAAAGTGGAGGTAACCCAAGGGGTGGGTCCTCCACTTAGGGGATGATTTGGGGAGTTATTTTATCATTATTTTCCTACTGCCAAGCGCATTTCCATCTCCATCAAAAAGGCTTACAAGGTGCATTCCTTCAAGTTCATCAGCAACGTTGATAGCGTTAGAACCTGAAAGATTCCCGGCGGCAACTATTTGTCCTGCCATGTTGAAGATGGTGTAAGTGGCGGCATTGCTGCTTTTATCCACGAAAAGCACATTAGTGCATGGGTTCGGGTAAATCGTGATGGTTTCGTAAGCAATACTCTCGGTAATGCCGGTGGGTGAAACGCCGGTAACAAGGATGTCGTCAATTTTGCTGATGCCTGTTGCCAATACTTCCCCGCCATTAATGTCTAAGTTCGAGCTCATAACCCAGCGGATATGCACCGATCCACCCGGATAGTTGCACTCCTCGGGAAGCATCAAGTCTTCCACCACACCAGTAGTCCAGTCGTTGGCCACAGTTATTGCTTCGTTCGTAATATCTGTCCACACATCCTGGCCACTCATCTGGTATTGCATCTTCCAGTCTTTGGGCCCCGGTTTATTCCCCCCCGAGCGTTGCTTCGATGAAACCCTGAAATCGCGGTATTGGGCGGCTTTAAACTTGATGCTCCAGAACTTGTTATCCGAACCATTATCCCAATTTTCGGCGGTAGCAGCAAAGTCATTTTCCATCGTTCCGTTGGTAAAATAAATCACATCCTCGCCACCGACTTCGTCTTTCTTGCGTATGTCGTAGCCCATATTTTGCTCCGTGCCCATATTGGCGTTCAGGTCGGTTTCGGTATCGGTGGGGAAAGTCCAGCCCGTCAGCGTATCACATTCCACAATCGGCATTCCGGTAACAAGGATATTGTCGATTTTAGTGATGCCCGTGGGCAGCAGCTCCTCGCCATTAACATCCAGGTTCGAGGT
>Ga0208900_1000670_pt1 | contig 20707 bp, 15 predicted proteins | sample AntAceMetag02UKK_FD_184763 | JGI IMG/M metagenome (GOLD analysis project Ga0208900, IMG submission 184763) | Saline lake microbial communities from Ace Lake, Antarctica - Antarctic Ace Lake Metagenome 02UKK (SPAdes) (version 2) | ecosystem: Environmental > Aquatic > Non-marine Saline and... | reverse complement strand
CAGTATTCAGCATAAGCTGGATAGCCATATCAAATTTATTCACCGGTTACAGTCAATAATGCCAATAACTGAAACAATCATTGAAGTAGCGGCTTTTGATATTCAAAAAATTAAAGCAGATGGTGAGCTTGAAGGTAAAGAGTATCAAAAAGGGGAACAACTCGGTTTTTGGAATTTACGTGAATATATTTTGCATCGGGATAATCACAAATGTCAGCATCTGGATTGTAAAAACAAGGCAAAAAATCCGATCCTGCAAGTTCATCATATCGGATTCTGGAAAAAGGATCGAACAGACAGACCTGGGAATCTGATAACGCTATGCACTAAATGCCATACAGCTCCAAGGCACAAAAAGAATGGTTCCCTGTATGGATGGGAACCCAAAGTTAAAACATTCAAGCCTGCAACCTTTATGTCCATGGTACGCTGGAAACTCGTTAACGCTTTACAATGTGATCATACATACGGCCATATTACAAAACATAATCGGATACGGCTGGATCTTCCCAAGACCCATTTTAATGATGCTTTTTGTATAGCGAATGGCCAACATCAAAAAAGAGCCACCCCTGTGTTCTTTCAACAAAAACGTAAGAACAACCGATGCCTTGAAAAATTCTATGATGCAAAGATCCTTGATATCCGAACAAACGAGATAGTTTCCGGCAATGATCTTAATAATGGGCGCAGAACTCGAAACAAGAACCTGAATGGGGAAAATTTACGGAAGTACCGTGGCTTTAAAAAGTCCAAGGGAAGACGTCAGATCCGAAGGCAGAGATACAGTATCAGGCCCCATGACATCGTTGAGTTTGATGGTTCTATTTATAGGGCCGTGGGTATCCAAAACAAAGGTGCTTATGTGAAGATAACAAATGGTGTTACGACTATTGTGAAAAGTATCAAGCAAATTAAAACGATTTTTCATCAAAGAACATTGATGTAGGTATCTCTTTGAATTTATCACAAACATAATTGTAATGGTATAGAGAGTGTCCCCAAATTATCTCCATTACAAATTGTTCGACGATTAAAGCAGGAAAGTACTTACTATATATGGAAAGAATGGCCACAGCTTCAGAAATTTTTTTGGAAGGAAAAGACTTTCTGGAGTGATGGATATTTTTGTTGCTCAATCGGAAATGCTTCAATTGATACCGTAAGGAAATATATTGAATCTCAAGGTTAGCGAGTCCGGCAATTCATCCCCTGAGCTAAAGACTCAGGGGTTTTCTTGCCGGTTTTCTATAAAGGAAATTTATAAATGTCTTCTGCAAAAGATAGCGCATTAAACAAGGCAAAAAAATTTATTAATCTTTTGAATTTAAATGGGATTGAGGTTTCTGAAGCATATTTGTTCGGTTCAGTTACTAAGGGTACAGCTAATATTAACAGTGATATTGATATTGCTATTGTTTCAAAAAAATTTATCGGGATACCTTTTTACGATGTTCAAACGATAAGCAAATATAGAAGATCCATTGATTTAAAATTAGAAATACATCCTTTTTCCATGGATGATATTTTGGTTGACACCCCTATTTTTTTTACACAAATAAAAAATGAAGGTATCAGGATTATTTGATTTGATGATGAATATTGCCTCACTTAGCCAGATCCCGACACGGAATTTTAAACTTTTGAAGCTGCAAAAGCAAAAATGTTCAGGGAGGAGAGACATTGAGCAATTTTTACCATAGGCTTTTAGAACAACCTGAAGGCAAAACCATTGAATTCAAAAGGGATCTGTCTTCACCCAAGCCAATGATGAAAGCACTTGTGGCATTTGCCAATACTGCTGGTGGACGGCTGATTATCGGTGTCAGTGACGACAGGCAGGTGCTGGGAGTTGAAGATCCGTTGTCACAGGAGGAACGGCTGTGCAGCATGATTGCCGATTCCATTGCGCCCCGCCTTGTGCCAAACATTGAAATGATAACAATTGAGGATAAAACTCTTTTAATTGCCGAGGTTTTTCTGAGCAATTCCCGTCCCCATTTCGTACGTTCCGAAGGGGGGGAAACCGGCGTTTATGTGCGGCTTGGTTCAACCAATCGTCAGGCTGACCGTGAGCTGATTGCAGAGCTTCGCCGGTCAGTGGAGGGAGTGGCATTTGACGAGATGCCAATGCCTGAGCTTTCCATTGATGATATAGATATCCAGGCCATTGCCCAAAGTGCCCGTGAAAAATCTCCCATGGGTGAAAGAGAACTCAGAACACTCAAGTTGCTTGTACCCCACCAGGGTAAGCTGGTTCCTTCAAAAGGGGCCATCATTTTATTTGGCAGGGAACGCAGATATTATTTTTCTGATGTATGGGTGCAGTGCGGACGTTTTACCGGTAAAGACAAGGCAGATATTTTTGACCACATTGAGATTTACGACCATCTTCCCCAGGCTGTTGACAGTATCATGCTGTTTCTGAAAAAACATGCCATGCGCGGGGCCGACTTTTCAGAGGTCCGGCGTAAAGATGTCTGGAGCATTCCCCTTGGTATTCTGCGTGAGGCCGTCATTAATGCCTTGGTTCATGCAGACTACTCCCAGCGGGGGGCTCCAATCCGGATTGCCTTTTTTGATGACCGCATTGAAATTGAAAATCCCGGAATTCTTCTGCCCGGAATGACCATCCAAGATATGAAAGAAGGCATATCAAAAATCAGAAATCCGGTTATTGCCCGTCTCTTTCGGGAGATGAATCTGATTGAACAATGGGGAACCGGTGTGCCCCGCATGTTCAAAGAGGCACAAGAACTGGGGCTGCCGGAACCTCAGATTGTGGAATTAGGCATGAGATTGAGGTTCATTGTGCATCTGGCGGAACAGGTAAGTATTCAGATCAATCCGGCAACCGAACAAGTAACCCAGCAAGTAACCCAGCAAGTAACCCAGCAAGTAACCCAGCTATTGGAAAAAATGGAGGGAGAGATAAGCCGATCACAGCTTATGCAAGCCTTACAATTAAAAGATCGAGTAAATTTTTCTCGTATTTATCTTGAACCGGCACTTGCGCTGAATTTGATTGAAATGACGCAACCGGATTCTCCCAAAAGCCCAACGCAAAAATACCGGCTCACGGCAAAGGGACAACAATTAACAGGTAATGGGGTGGCTTGATATGAAAATAAAATTAAAAAATTTGGGTCCATTGATAGAGACTGAATTTGAGCTGGGTGATTTGACGATTATTTGTGGAAAGAATAATACCGGAAAAACCTATGCCACCTATGCAACCTACGGGTTCTTTGATTTCTGGAACAAAGGGTATCAGCTTAATCTGGAAAAGGAGATCGTGGCCAAACTGTTTGCAAATGGAAAGGTGACTCTGGACCTCTCTTTGTATGTAGAAAAGGCAAAAGGATTTATTTCAGAGGCCAACAAACAGTTTTCTGGAATGCTATTCAATGTTTTTGCTGCAAAAGAAAATCTCTTTAAAAATGTTGATTTCAAAGCTGAATTTGCCATCAGGGATGAATATCTGAAAGATGCCATAAAATTTGAAGCAGGTTCGGCAGAGCGGACAATACTTCAGATCGTAAAAGAGACCGCTTCAAAGGACCTGGTCGTCTCCCTGATGATGGACAGGGCTGAAAATGGTGAAATGCCGTCTGAACATATTATTAAAACCATTATCAGCGATACCTTAAAAGACCTTTTGTTTAAACGCGATATCCCACGGGTTTTTATTGCCAGTGCCGAGAGAACCGGGGCTGCTATCTTTCAAAAGGAACTTGATTTTACACGTAACCGTCTGGTTGAGCTGCTTGGTGATAAAGGTACCGGTTTGCCTCCATTGAAGCTGCTGGACAAATTTTCTTCTGAATATCCGATTCCGGTTAGAAGAAATGTCGATTTTATTCGTGAGTTGCCCTCTGTGTCCAATAAAGACAGTTCAATCTACAAAAAACATTCTGATATCCTTTCGGATTTCTCCACGATTATTGGAGGAGAGTATAAAGTGACCAGAAATGGTGAGATACAGTATATACCAGATACGAATAAGCGCCTTCGCCTTTCCATGGTGGAAAGTTCAAGTTCGGTTCGTTCACTTCTTGATATTGGATTCTATTTGCGTCATATGGCTGAACCTGGAGATATGCTGATTGTTGATGAACCGGAGCTCAATCTACACCCTGAAAACCAGCGGCGTATTGCCAGATTGTTTGCACGTCTGGTTAATATTGGCATTAAAGTATTCATCACCACGCATAGTGATTATATCATAAAAGAGTTGAATACTCTGATCATGTTAAATAAGAAAAGCAGCTTTACCCGCAGAGTTGCGGCTGAAGAAAAATATGATGAAAAAGAATTTCTCGCTGCTGATCAATTAAAAGTGTTTGTTGCTGAAGATCGGCTGGTGTTGAAAAAAGGTAATACAAAAAAAACAGCTTGCAAGTCACTGGTATCTGCCAATATTGATAAAAATCTGGGTATAGAAGTGAAAAGTTTTGATTCCACAATTGATGAGATGAACAGAATTCAGGAAGCACTTGTCTGGGGAGATGATTGATATATGTCCGAGATTGAAACACTTAACAGCATGATCCATCCGGATGCCAAGGTTCCCATTGTAAACTGCTACGATAAAGCATCTGTCATTTTAAAGGAAGATAAAGCACCTGAATCAACAGTTGAGATAAAAGGGGTGCCCCAGAATGCCGTGGTGATCAAGATTGATGATGCGTTTAAAAATGATCAATTTTTTTCCGGCAGTAAAGGAGAGTGTAAACGTGCTGATTATGCCATTATCGCAGATACCGGCAAGAAAAAACGTATTATATATATTGAGCTGAAAAAGACCAGTGATCAGCTCAATAAAGTGATCAAGCAGCTTCAGGGGGCTGAATGTGTAATGAATTACTGCTGTATTATTGCGTCTGTTTTTTATGAAAGAACAAACTTTTTAGCCGATTATGAGCCTCGTTTTATTTCATTTGCACATACCGGAATGGGAAATAAACGTAGAACTCGAATAAACCGCTCAAACTCTGTTCACGATACCCCTGGCAATGTGATGAAAATAGACTGGCCCGCCAACATTCAATTTAACCGTTTAGTTGGATAATCGAACTACCGGAAATAATAATGGATATAAAACAAATAAACCAGACCCTGACACGGATCTTTAAAGAAGAGAATAAACGACTTGTTTTCTGGTATGACGGGGAAAAAGAATTTGAAGAGAGTTTGCCGTCAATAGTGGTGGATGGTGTTACTCTCTTAAGGCTTGATGAAACCTCTGCCCTTGATTTAAAGATAAGGCTTGAGACAAAGGATGTTAATGAAAGATTCATTCTTTATGGCCCTTATTATGAACCCGCTCCAGAAAAAGACTGGCTTTTTGATATTAAATTATATTCCTATCTTTTCCATGCTGACAAAGCGTCGATCCTGATTAAGGAACTGGGCCTGGAAAACCAGAGTATGAGGCCATTTATCAAAGAAAGAAAGGCTACCCACTTAATGCGGGATATTCTCAAGGCTTTTTATGTGGATAATCAACTTTTAACCCCTGAATTTCAGGCTGCTAAGACGCTTGATTTTAAAGGCTGTCCCGCCTTAAGTGGGTAGCCTAAAGGTTAAACCCACCGACTTTTAGTCGATGGGTGTTTAGTTATCCGATACGGCCAGATTCTCTCTCCAATTCACTAACCAACCATTTTTTGAATGTCACAAGCTCGGAAGAAGGCGGGCCAACTGGGCACGCCAGATAATAAACGCCGGTTTCCGCAATGACATTTTTTTGCCCTTCAAGGGGTTGTACCAGCCGGTTTGTCTCAAGATCGTCTTTGATAAGATTGATATTCCCCAAAGCGATGCCCAGACCTGAGGCCGCAGCTTGCAACGCAGCATCATCCATCTCAAAGGTCTGGCCTCGCTCAAATGACAGCTCCATGACGCCTACCCATTCTGCCCATATGCGCCACTCCTTATGTTCCGGATTGTTGTGAAGCAACCGATGATGCTTCAAATCCTTGGCTGATTCAAGCCTTTTCTCTTTGCTCATATAAGAAGGAGAGCAGACCGGGGTCAAGCGCTCTGTTGCGATTTTTGTTCGAACCATGCCAGCTGATTTTTTTTCTTCATTGGGGGCTTTAATATAGACAATGCCCACATCAAAATTTTCCCGACTGAAATCGACGTTGATGGAGGAAGTCGTCAGGCGTATCTGTATCTTTGGATGATTTTTTTGAAAGCGGTGAAGCCGTGGAATGAGCCAACGGATGGCAAAGGTTGGGTGCACTTTAAGCCTCAAGTCTCTGGGCTGGTTTTTCAGGCGCTCCAGGGCCGTGGCCATTAAATCAAAGGCTTCCGTCAGAGGGGCAAGCAGCATCCTGCCTTGATCCGTCAAAATAAGTTGGCGATGACACCGATGAAACAGCGGCATCTGAATCTGCTCTTCAAGCTGTTTGATCTGGCGACTGACCGCCCCCTGGGTTACAAACAACTCTTTAGCCGCTTTTGTAAAACTCAAATGTCTTGCCGATGACTCAAACGCCCTGAGTGCATTGAGTGAAGGTAAATACCGAATGGTAGTTTTTTGCATGAGTTTTCCTCATCCAAGGATGATTTATTATCGTTTGACTGTTCTGTATCATCATGCTTAAATATAATGAGCTTATAAAAAGTCCGAGTTTTTACAGATTTTTCAAACATGTTTCAACTATGCGACATAGCATTTTATCACTGTAAGCCATTTTCAGCCATTACCTGAGTGTTTAACATATTTTATATATTAGAGAGGGAGATTTTTCCATGAAAACAACGATGACAGCAGAAATGTATATTGAAATTGAAGACAAACTGGGTGCCCATAACTATAAACCCCTTGATGTAATCCTCAGCCGTGGAGAAGGGGTCTGGGTGTGGGATGTCGATGGGAACCGATACATGGATTGCCTTTCGGCTTACTCTGCGGTAAACCAGGGGCACTGCCATCCTAAAATCAGACAGGCCATGCTGGATCAGTCCCAGCGCATGACCCTTACCTCACGGGCCTTCCGAAATGATCAGCTGGCACTTTTTTACCAGGAGCTGTGCGAAATGACGCATTCCCACAAGGTGCTGCCCATGAATTCCGGTGCCGAGGCTGTGGAAACTGCTGTCAAATGTGTCCGAAAATGGGGCTATGAGACAAAAGGCGTGCCTGAGAATCAGGCCGAGGTCATTGTGTGTGATAACAATTTTCACGGCAGAACCCTTGCCATTATCGGCTTTAGCACCGATGAGAACGCCCGGAAAAATTTTGGTCCCTTTGCTCCGGGCTTTATCTCCATTCCCTTTGGCGATGCCGATGCCCTTGAGGCGGCCATCACCCCCAACACCGTTGCATTTATGGTGGAACCCATCCAGGGAGAGGCCGGGGTCATAATTCCTCCGGCGGGTTATTTGAAAAAAGTTCGGGAGATCTGTACCCGAAACAATGTCATATTGATCCTTGATGAGATCCAGACAGGTCTTGGCAGAACCGGAAAGCTGCTGGCCGAGGAACATGACGGAATCGAAGCAGATCTAACCCTCATCGGCAAGGCACTTTCCGGTGGATTTTACCCGGTCTCAGCCGTACTCTCCAGTGAAGCCGTCCTGGGCCTTCTACAGCCGGGCCAGCATGGCAGCACCTTTGGCGGAAATCCACTGGCCTGCGCTGTGGCACGTATGGCCCTCAAGGTGCTCACCGAAGAGAACATGATCGAAAACGCCGAAAAAATGGGCGCATACTTCCTTGATGAACTGAAAAAGATATCTCACCCTGCCATCAAGGAAGTCAGAGGACGGGGGTTAATGATTGCCGTGGAGTTGGTTGAAGGCACCGAGGGTGGTGCCAGAGCCATTTGCGAAAAATTGATGGAGATGGGAATGCTGTGTAAAGAGACCCACACCCACACCATCCGGTTTGCGCCTCCTCTGATCATCACCCAGGCAGATATCGACTGGGCTATGGATAAAATCAAAACTGCTTTTGAGGCGTAACTACGACATCAAAACCACAATGGCCGAATGGCTGTTTGGACTCTTCCCAAAGCAATGTTTCGGGAAGAGTCTCCCCATTCAACCCAAGAAGCTCACCTTCAGGTTCCAAATGTCTTAGGATCTTGGAGGCAAAGAATTACGCCAATATGGCGCAGGATTTCAGCTCGTATCCAAGGCGTGCCAATGGGAGCATAGTGAAACCCTATGTGCCTATTGGTGCAACGCAGGAGACGAGCTGAAAGACAAGTAAGATTGGTGTAATCATTTGTTCCCAAGATTCTTAACTTCAATGACACATTCGATACATTTTAAATTACCAGAAAATAAAAAGACAATGGGTGACGACAGATATGAAAAGAAAAATAAAAATTATAGGCATCCCCATGGATTTCGGACAACTTCACAGGGGGGTGGACATGGGTCCGGCTGCATTAAGATACAGCGGACTTGTGGTCAGACTGAGAGCCCTCGGTCATGAGGTGGAAGACAGCGGTGATGTCTGGGTGCCGGTACGGGATCAAGGATATGACACCATATTCGCTAAAGAGCTCAACTACCAGTCTGAGATTATTGAAGTGTGCCAGCGGGTGTACGAGGCTGGCAGAGAGGCCATTGATCAGGGAACCTTTCCCCTTTTCCTGGGAGGTGATCACTCCATTGCCATGGGCACCGTTGGGGGTGTCTCCCACGAACAGCCCACCGGATTGATCTGGATGGATGCCCATGGAGATTTCAATACCTCCGAAACTTCTCCCAGTGGTAATGTCCACGGTATGCCCCTGGCCGCGTTACTGGGGGACGGTGATCCCGGGTTGGTAAACATCGGGCGCTCCGGCCCGAAAATCGATCCAAACAATGTGGTGCTCATTGGCATCCGTTCTCTGGATGAAAAGGAAAAAGAACGCTTGAAGCACAGCGGTGTTACACTCTACACCATGCGCGATATCGACGAGCAGGGCATCAGCACCATCACCAATGAGCTTCTCATGAAATTTATTCACATGAAACGTATCCATATCAGCCTTGACATGGATATCATGGCGCCGGTGGAAGCACCGGGCGTGGGAACGCCGGTTCCCGGTGGTTTAACCTATCGGGAGGCTCATCTGTTCATGGAAATCATTGCCGACTCCGGTAAGCTCTCTTCCATGGATATGGTGGAGATCAATCCCATTCTGGACCAGGCCAATAAAACGGCGGGACTGGCGGTGGATTTAACGGTCTCTGCTTTGGGCAAACGAATTTATTAATGACCCTGTTGATTTAGTACAGATTTCTGGATTATAGATACAATATACTGAATATTAAATCACCCAATATCAATATGTTGTGTGTTTATTTTGCAAAAAACGACTTAATCAACAGGCTCGTTAATCTTATTAATAACGCTTCAATGATTGGCCTCAGAATCAGAGTCAGCCGTTGTGTGGGATGGCTGTTGTTAAAAGAATCCCCCACAGTCATCGAAAACAATAGGGGTCTTTTTCTTTGAAAACATCGCATCCCAGTCCCTGGGCCACGGCCATGCAACCCCGGCAATCCATTCTGAGAGAGCAGTCGACGCATGCCTGGGGACCCTGGCGGTATTTTAAGGCCAGCGGGGATGAAAAGATATCCTCCAGTGTGTGGGTGACCAGACTGCCCAGGGGGGAATGAAATTTCCGGCAGGCATGCACATCCCCATTGGCCAATACAGAAACAAAATTAAAGGCTGCACCGCATCCATGGCCGGTGCAGCCCCCAAAACAAGGCTCCTGTTTTCGTTCCAGAAGCACATTAAACAGGTTATCTTTCATGGCAAGGCAGGGATTGGTCTCTGCTGCGGCCATGTAGTTCTCCAGAAATACCTCATATCTTGTTATATCTACGGAGGCAAGTTGGGCCCCCTGGCCTGTGGGGGACAACCGGTTAAAGGTGAATCGGTCAACGCGATCCCTTAACACTTCGCCCAGGGCAAGAACCTGATCCATATTGTCCCGGGTCAGTGTCAGCATGACCATGCTGTAGATATCTTTTTGTTTGAGCAGTTCCAGAAAAGCCAGGGTTCTTTCAAAATGGCCCTTTCCCCGCATGTAATCATTGTGATCTGCCAACCCTTCCAGACTTACCTGGTAATAGGCTGGCGGCTGGATGGCGATAATGCGGTCTATTGGGTGGGCATTGGTGGGATTTCCCAGGATACTGGTGGTAAAGCCGTGGTCTGCTGCAGCCTGGTACAGCATTTCAAAATCGGGGTGCAACAGGGGATTCCCCCCGGTGAAGGTTACTTGACCGTACACATTTTTCCGGACACAGAACCCATTAAAATCTTCAAGAACAGCAAGGCTTTTTTCCAGGGGAAGCTGATCGCTGGGATTGCGATCATAGCAGTGACGGCAATTTAAATCGCATGCCTGGGTAATATGCCATTGCAGGGTGAACATTCTGGGTCTGCCAAAAAGGCGAGAGTGTGGCCAGGAGGTTGCCTTGAAAGGTCTTGAGATCGCCGGTAAGGGGCCAATGAGTATTCCTGCATCCAGTGCCCGTATAACCGCGCTGTCCACACTGGCCCTGGAGGTATTGCCCACATCGGCCACTTGGGATGATGGCAGTGATTCCATGGCCATTTTCATTACCAGCAGGTCTTCTGGGGTAACGGCCTTTGCCCGGATCTCTCCTGTAACAGGGTGACGCCACACCAGGACCTGTTCCGGTCCTTTTTCCGGTGTAGCAGGTCTCTTTTCATTCTGAAAAAAAGTCCATAAATGCCTCCAACTCAGATCAAAAAGCTGTAAATGGGGATTTATGCACAGCGCTTCTGCGGTTTCAGGCCTAGGGGTTTTAATTAACTTCAGGTGATGCTCATATGCTCTCAGTCGAGATAGATCGGATTCATATTCCATGGCCATTTTTTTCACATTTTGTTGACTTTGATCAAGGGAAACCGGATATTCAACACGCCTTACTCCGGGACTTGTTGACAATGTAAGCCATTGCCGGAGATTGTCAGGTTTGATGATATTGGAGTAAGTCCCTATTTAATGTTTAAATATCCGGCTTCAGATTAAATAATAGTGCAAACTGCACTATAAGGTTAGCCTCAGCTACCCGAGCTGGCGGGTTTTTGTTTGGTTACTTCCTCAGTTTCGGTGCTCCCGGCACCGGTCTTTTTTTCTGCACTTCAGGCTGTGGCGCATCCAGTCATGGTTAGCCCGGCACCGGCAATCAAGCCAGCCACACTTAGGCTGGCCAACAATTTCTTTAGCTCTTTTGTGTCCATACCATTCTCCTTAATCTGGGGTTAATGTTAAAAAAAGAGGGCGAGAAACAGAAATCGCACTCCATGAAAATAGACGATATGTTAATGGTGGAACGGTTTGGTTTGGTTTGTTTTTCCAAAAGTTGCTCAAGAAACGTCACCACCAGGTAACACCGATAAAGCAGAGGGAAATCATTGAAGATGAACCCACTGGTAAAATTGTCGAGGAGGAGATAAAAAAAACAAAATCAGTATACCTGGGAACATCAGGGAATGGAAGAGTGAACTCTCATTGTGGATGCTTTGAAAGGTAATAAGCTGGCTGCGGGGCTTGACCCCCCAATATTGATCAAAGCGCTGGATGGTAGTGTCTCCCCCAAAGTGCAGGGATTGCATTTGATAGGGGCCTGTCCCCACGGGGGTGCGTTTAAAGCCCTCTTCCCCTAAATCGTTCCAGGCATCACGGCTGACGATGAACGCTGGCACGGAGCTGAGCATATCCCATAGTTTTGATGGAAATGACGAAAAATGCAGGGCAAAGGTGTAATGATCCATGACCTGGACACGCGTTATCTCCTGCCACACATTGTGAAAGATTGTGTGGCCCTTAGCATAGAGGAACCGCTCAATACTGAAAACAACGTCCTTTGATGTACATTCGCCATACCCATGGTGGAATTGTACGCCCCTTCGCAGGTTGAAGATGATCTTGTTTTCATTTTCAAATATTTCCCATTTTTCTGCAAGCCCCGGAACCACTTCCCATGTCCCCGGACGATAGGCGGTCAACCCATCATACAGGCATTCCATCACAGGCATATCCCGTGCAAAGGAGGTTAGGGCATAGGGATCAAAAGAAGTTTGCCGTCCCCAGATACCGATGCGCAAATGCTCCTGGTGTTCTGTTATGGGATCATTGCCCTGGAACAGTTGCTTTTGGATGTCCAGCTCTTTTTGTTCCTGGGGAGGGCGACTTTCCTGGAGAAGATTCCCCAGATAGTGCACAAGGTGTGTCAAGAGCAGGGTAGGGCTGACGTTGCCGGAACCTGCCAGGGAAAAAAAGGTTGTGGTGTTTTGTTGTAAAATGGGATTCCGGGTGGTGCAGAAGGTTATTAGATGAAAATTATTTTTTTTGATAAGTCGTGCCGCTCGTAATAAATTGGAGGAGGGGACATCCCCTGCCAGGGCAACAAACAATGACTGCCTGGGAGCATTGTGGATGTCTGCCCATGTCTGTGCATGTTCTATATCCAGGGATATGCACAGGGTGCCGGGATATTGGATGGCCTTTTGCAGTTGCTGGGCCATGGGGGCGTTTTCATTTGTGCTGATGATGTGGACGCATGTGGTTGTGGCGATTTGCTTTGCAATTTCCATGAGGGGAGATGTGTCAATGGCGCCCAGGCGTATGGCAACTCTACGTAATTCATCAATAAAAGGGTGTGAGGTAGAAAAAAAGACATCTTCTATTTTGGTCATCTTTTTGTCTGCCTGTACTTCATCTCTCAGCTGTTTCATAAAATCACTGTATCCTGAAAACCCGCTCTGTACGGCAAATCGAACCACCGTGGCCTCGCTGACGTCGCAGCGTCGGGCCATTTTACGGGTTGTCAGAAAAATGCTTTCCCGGGGGGTTGCCAGGATAAAGTCGGCAACCTTTTTTGTTTTTGAGGTGAGTTTCGGTAACAACAGCCTGACTTTATCCAATACAGAAATTTGTGATCGCACGTTGTGATTCCTCTCTTTTTTTTGTACTCAGTGGGAGAGCTGTTTCATGTGAAACTGTGTCAGGCTTGATTTATGGGTGTTAATAATGACCATAAGCCAAGTCTAACACCTCCAGTACGCCTCTCGATATAAAAAAATGGCCGTCGTATATCATAAAATTGTGAAACAAAAAAAATATTATTAGCTATTTAAAATAAAGTAAATATTTAATTTTGAAACGTTTAATTTTTTTATTTACAATAAAATTTTTCAGCGTTATTAATCATATCAATAATATCCCTGTTATTTAATTTTACCCCTGGGTCGTAAGGTTCCATCCATCATACTGAATTGCTTCTGTTGAATTTTCATCAGGCATATTATGTGGTGGCAAATCGGAGAACCTGTGACTGATGAGGATTTTAAGAGGAGAGTCAGCATGAATAGAGCAAGCGATTGGTTAACCAAGGCCGTTCACGAAAAGATCCACGAAAAAAGTCTGGAAATGCTTGCGACGGTGGGGGTTTTATTCCATTGCCAGGAGGCGGTGGATGTATTTACCGCCCATGGATTCAAGGTGGATGGTAATGTCGTTTTCTTCACTGAAGGTCAAATGACAAAAGCCATTGAAACAGTGCCATCCAGTTTTACCCTGAGTGCCCGTAACCCTGAAAATGATATTGTGCTGGGGGGCGATAATTTTGTTCTTGCCCCGGGATATGGGCCTTCCAATATGATGGACAATGATGGCAATGTTCGCATGGCCGTAATGGATGACTTTGAATCTCTTTGCAAATTGGTACAGACCTCTCCAGCCCTTGATTTGAACTCCGCCATCGTGGTGCAACCCAATGATCTGCCTGCCCAGACAAGCCATATCAACATGCTTGCCACTTCCATCCTGCTCACTGACAAGCCCCTCATGTGCAGCACTGTGAGTAATCAGGCGGTGAAGGACTCCCTTGCCCTTGCCCGGTGTGTCTGGGGGGAGGATCTCCAGGAAAAAATCGTCATGCTCGGCCTTGTGGACGGACTTGATCCATTGACCTTTGCCGAAGAGAGTTGCCAGGCCCTTATTCGCCAGGCAGAAGCAGGGCAGGCCACCATTGTCCATTCCGGCGGTATCATGGGGGTGACAAGTCCTGTGAGTATCATTGGCACCCTTGCCACCACCAATGCCATTATCCTTGCCGGTATTGCCTTAAGCCAGTTGGTGCTGCCTGGGGCACCGGTGGTGTACGGCATGGGTGGGTCGCCCATGAACTTTCAAAACGGTGAATATACCAATGCCAGTACTTACGATATTCGCCACACGGCCATTGCCGCTAAGATGGCAAATTATTATAATTTTCCCTGCCGGACCCATACCTGCCTCACCGACAGCTACAGTGTGGATTACCAGGCCGGAATGGAGTCCGGGGCCATGGTCTTGAGTGCTGCCTACAGCGGGGGCAATATCGGCATGCATGCCTGTGGCACGCTGGGGGCCATGACCTCCATGAACTTTGCCAAGTTCTTGCTGGACGAACAAGCTTGTCTTACGGCAAAACGGGCCATTGAAGAAGTCCGTATGGAAGAAAAACTCTGGTATACGGCCCTTGTGGAAGAGATGGGACATAAGGCCAATTATATGATGCATCCGGAGACGGCGAAAAATTGTCGTGGTTTTTTTGTACCCAAAATATTTACAAAAGAAAACCATAACAGATGGCAAAAGCGGGACGATAGAGACATTGTCACCCGGGCCCAGGCAGCCTATGAAGAGCGAATTCGGACGTATCAGGCTCCTGCCATAGATGAGGATGTGAAAGCCAAAATTGAAAATTATGTGGCCCACCATACCCTGTAAAACGGATACCCTTTAATGGGCACGAACAGTGGATTAAATTTAAAAAAAGAACAGGCTTTTCCAGGAAATTTGATTTGGAAAAGCCTGTTTAGTTGTCACAAAAACTGGATAGGGAGTTCATAGTAAATAATATACCCGTTTTCACTTAAAACATGCCCGTAAATACTGGGCATCAGGTTTGAAAGTGGGTAGTTTTATTCTTATGAAGTCCCATAACTCTTTTTTAAAACTAATTAATTTTGATGATCTTATAAAAAGTCCGAGGTCAACTTTTTTTTAATACAACCCATTGTGGATGAACAAGGCTCAAATCCATGCATGATGTGCTAAAAAAATCATGGACCGACTTTTCACAGGTTCATCAATTCTACTTTATCCCATAGCTTTCGAGAATTTTAGCATACTCTCCACTTGTCTTGATTTCAGCCAGTCCTTTATTAAAGGCATCAATTATTTCTTTGTGTCTTGGATTGGCAAGGCCGCATGTCACATAAAGGCTGCTGCTGGACAGAGAATTTTTCGTAAACGCAATCTTCGATAGTAGATCAGGATTTGCCTTGGCGATAACCATACGGGCCACGATTTCATCTTCTATGGCAAGATCTATTCGTTTACTTGAATGGGTCAATTTTTTAATATTGGTAATCAAGTCATTGGACTCTTCCTTTGTGAAGTTGGTAGCAGCTGCAAATGCGTCTCCATAGCCGTAACTTCTTACAGTACCGACCTTTTTACCGGTAAGACTCTCAATACCGTCAAATTCAAAGGGATCTTCCTTGGTTTTGATGAACTTAATTTCATTAACAGCATACGGCTCACTGTACATCAGATATTTTTGACGTTTTTCATTTTTCCAGGTATTGGGAAGTATATCATATTTTCCTTTTTTAACGCCGTCCTCAGCCCGGGCCCATGGCATATATTCCATTTTGACGGTATATCCCTGGGTTTTGTAGGCGGCCCGGATAACTTCCAGGGAGAGTCCTTCCTTGGGCGCTGAAGGATCCACAAACGGAGGCCATGGGTCTGCTACCGCAACAATGGTTTTCTCTTCGGCGGCACAGTGAACGACGGACAGGAACAGGATGGCAATCAACAGAACTAATTTTTTCATTGGTTTTCTCCAAATGTTTTTGAGGTTAATGGTGGAAACTGCGGCTTTTAAAAAATACGAATTAATGCACGATCATTTTGAAGCTGAATAGTTGCCAACTTTTTTCATTTTAAAAACTCCATTTATAACGATAGAGAATTTTGTCTTTCAAGATCAATTAAAAAAGTATCCTGGTTTATATTCGGGATTAAAAATCACTAAAATCGTCGTCATCATCAAAGGGGATAACCTGATCCGGTCTAACCAGTTTTGATAGGGCTGCAGGCCTGTTTTTTTGGGGTAGACGAGTCTCTTCAGATCTGGAAACAATGGGTTTGATTTTATTGACCGGATTATCCCTTTTTTGTTCTTTCTTGTTTCCTCTGATAAGTTGAATAAGTTCAACAATATACGCTTTGAGTTGTTCTGCCTGGGCACTCAGCTCTTCTGAGGCTGCAGCAGACTCTTCTGAATTGGCTGCATTTTGCTGAACAACCGTATCCATTTCGGAGATGGCTGTATTGACTTGGTCTATACCCTGGGATTGTTCCTTTGATGCCTCGGAGATTTCAGAGACCAGATTTCCGACCTTGGCTGTACTTTCTGCCACCTTGCGGAACGCATCATTTGTTGTTGAAACAAGTATAGAGCCGTGGCTGACTTTTTTGACGGTACCTTCAATCATCTGGGCGGTGTTTTTTGCCGCATCTGCCGCTCTCATGGCAAGATTTCTGACCTCATCTGCGACAACGGCAAAACCGGCACCGGCTTCACCTGCCCGGGCTGCTTCAACAGCAGCATTCAAAGCCAGAAGATTGGTCTGAAATGCAATTTCATCAATGGTTTTGATTATTTTAGATGTTTCTTCACTTGCTTTGGAAATGTCCTGCATGGAAGAAATAACCTGCTCCATGGCGTCGTTGGCGTTCCGAACCACCTGATTGGCGTCTTGCATCAGCGTATCTGCTTGTCCTGCATTTTCAGCATTTTTTCGAGTCATGGAGGACATCTCTTCCATTGATGCAGAGGTTTCTTCTATGGCCGATGCCTGTTTTGATGCACTGTGGGCAAGGGACTGGCTGGAAGAAGCGACCTGGTTGGAAGCATTTGCCACCTGGTTGGCACCTTCATTCATACCCTGGGTAATGATATGGATGGGTTTTTCCACGATGAATTTAAGGCATAAGATGATGGTCAAGATTAGGGCGACAACGATACCTGTGGCTAATAAGACCTGACTTTTTATGGAACTGGTTATGCTCTTTGAGGCGATATTGCTAAATCCGGTAATACTTTCTTCCGTTTTTACCTTTTTCTTTTCTATTTCATTTTGAACCAGTCTGTCCGTATAAAAAATTTGGACACTTCCAGCCTTTGTACCTTCATGGATGGCATCCTGGGTATAAGAGAGCTTTTCATCCAGGGTGATTTCAGGGGGAAGACTGTCACCTGTTTTGATCTGAGAATCTTCCCATCCCGCAGCAAAGGGTTGACCATCCACATCAAGGACTTTAATGGCGGTTATGCCATCAATTTTTAAAAAACTTACCAACAATCCTTTTAGATTCTCTTGATCAAAATTATAAATAAAAGACGCGGCAATATTTTGACATATTTCTAAATTTATTTGTGTGTTTTGTTTGACCAATTTATTTTGGGTTAATGCATATTCCTCAAGGTCTCTACTTTGAGATTTAGTAAAGTCTTCAATCATCAACCCGGACAAGTTCGATTGGAGCTTTATGGATATGAGACTGCTGATGCCCAGCAAAATAAGAACAATAATGCTGGCAAGGATGGATGTTTTTGCGGAGATACTAAATCTGTTCTTTTTTGTTATGGCCATTTTAAGAAAGTCTCAATTTGATGGATTAATTTAAAGTGTTTGGGGGACAAATAAAAAGAAAATTATAAAAAAGGGCATCCTTCATATGACCCCAAAAATACTTTATATTTTTTGGGAAAAAATCATTAAAAATGGGGAATGTCTTCAGTTCAGAAAGTGTAAATCCTTTTTGAACAATGCCTGAAAAGGATAGAGAATAAGCCCTTCTTTGTCAATAGACGTGTGGTAAAAATGTGATTATTCAGCAAAAAGAATACATTTGCATTAAAATCTATTTAATCAAAAAAGTTTCTTGAAATCAAAAGAAAATTTCGTTGTCATGGATGATGTCAGAGGATAAATGATACTAAAGTCAAGATGTGGGGATCTTAAAATAACCAAAATTCAGCACAAGATATCGTAGTGCTTTCGTTTCATAAAATTAGCACAGGTATTGTGTATAAATTGCAGAGTTAAGCCATTCGGTTTAAAAAGACTTCATGTCGCTGTAATTATATTTAAATATCCATTGTTTTCGTTATTTGATAAAATAATTCAGATACTGACGTTGCGTACGATTCGAATACTTTTATTTAAAATAAGTTTTTGAATAGATCCTTGATGAATCTGTAAAAAAATAGTGGCACCCTTCATATGACACCAGAATTACTTTACACTTTTTGGGGAATAATTCCCGAAAAATGGTGTTATTGCGCCAACAAGCGTAAACTGTAAAATAAAGGATGCCGAATTTTATGCCATTATTTTTTTAACGCCTGGTGCCATGAGTACACCGAAGGGAGTTCCGCCACCTCGGATGCCGCCACTACATCAATGAACACGGGACCATTATGGTCAAAAGCCTCATCCAGGGCCGCGTCCAGTTCATCGGGCTGGGTCACGTGGAATGCCTTGAGCCCAAAGGCCTTTGCCACCGCAGCCATATCACCCTGGGTAAAATCCACAGACATGTATCTGCCCTGGGAATGGATGGCCTGCAACGCCTTGATCCATCCAAAGGTGCCATTGTTAAAATGGATCAATACCACAGGTATATTCAACCTTGAAAGGGTTTCAAGCTCACCTGCGGACATGCCAAGGGAGCCGTCGCCGAACATTGCCACAAGTCTGGCCTGGGGGTTGGCAAGGTGGGCACCTACCACGGCGGGGATGGCGTATCCAAGACCCCCGAAGGCCCGGGGAATGATAAAACGTGATCCCTTGCCTTTCAGGCGTAAAAATCGGTTGATGTGCGGAGTGGGGGTGCCAGCATCGGCAATGACCACGGTTTGTGGGTGAGGCGCGCATAGGTGTCTGCCATAAAAACGGCGGATCGTTCAGGATGTGCCTGATCTTTGGAGAGGCTTTATAAAGGGCATCGTAGAGCGGAAGGCTGGTATCTCCGGGTACGCCAAAGATAACTTCCACACCATAGGCCACAAGCATTTCAACAACCGCTTCTGCCCCGTTCATTGCAGTGTCTGTGCATTTTGTCGTTGTACGCTCCTTAATGGGAACTGCCATTACATTTAATTTTCTGTTGAAAAAACCTTGGGCTTATGCCTTCATGGATGGGCTTTGATGAACTGGATGGAATAATTGGGTTCGCCATGGCCGCCTTTGAATTTACACTATATGTTGTTTGAGATTGAATTCACTTTGTATGAACAAAATGGATACATGAAGATTTGCCGTTTGTAAATGTTTTTTTAATAAAAACAGCTGGGATGATTTATTGAGAGGCTCACCCTGGTGAGTGGGTAATGTAAAGATGGACAATGGCATGAATTACTGGTAAAAAGTTGAAACTTAAATGATGGACATTATTATGCCAAAGATTGAGCTGAAAATTGAATATATAATTGGATTACAGGCGTTTGCGTGGCATCCGCTCCAAGGAGTTTTATGAAGCACCTCAATAATAAGAATGGTTCTGATTCCCGGAAAGACCTCACCCGGGAAGCGTATCAAGATATCAGAAAAATGATTTTTTCCAACGAATTGAGACCTGGAGAAAAGGTTCCCTATCGAAAAATGGCTGAAAAGCTGGACATGAGCCTTACGCCCGTGGTGCAGGCGTTGAAGCACATGGAGTTCATGGGCCTGGTGGAGCATCATCAGAATCGAGGCTTTTTTATTAAGCATGTGAGTCCCGATGAAATTGAAGAGGCATACCAGTTGAGGATGATGCTGGAGCCCATGATCATCCCTCATACTATTGAAAACTTGGACGAAGAGGGCGAAAAGCAGCTTGATAGGGTGCACAATGAATATCTGGAGGTGAGCCATAGCCCTTCACTTAAAATCAGGCTGGTGAAGGACATTCAGTATCATATGACCCTGGCGGAACTTTCCAAGCAGAAACTGTCTATTTTGACCCTTCGCCATCTGTTTGATTTCCTCTATTTGAGGTTCAGCCAGGAATTGCTGTTCTCCCGTCCCCAGGAAAATGCAGCGGCAGATCACACCCTTATTTATAATGCCGTTAAAGCAAGGGATGTGGAGGCTTCCAGAAACGCATTGGAAAAACATATTTCCAATATTTATAAAAATGCCGTGGAGGGAATTCAAGAACGGCTGGACGATTCAGAAAAGATGATTTTTTAAATATTCAACTGAGGGACTTACCCGAGTATAAACTACCACCATGCCCAGTTTAATGTGTTGATATTGCATTATAAAAAAAATTATTTGGTAGTTTATTATCGCTCAAGTCCCTGAGTGTTCGTGCTTCGTTGCTCAATGATTGAGCGTGGTCTGATGAATGCCCACTTTTGAGAATATTCCCCTTCCGGATCAAGAAGGGCGGCTTGACAAACACGGCGGATCATATGTGCCGGAGCAACTTCAGGCCGTTCTGGACGAGATTACACAAAGTTATAATGCCATCAAGAATGATCCTGAATCCATGAGCCTGTTGATTAAGTCGTGATTCTCATATTTCAGGCATCACCCCTGTCTCTATGATGTGTGTTGGCTCAGTAAATCGCCATATCTTGTGATGATAAAATCGAACCA
>Ga0208900_1000666_pt1 | contig 20811 bp, 15 predicted proteins | sample AntAceMetag02UKK_FD_184763 | JGI IMG/M metagenome (GOLD analysis project Ga0208900, IMG submission 184763) | Saline lake microbial communities from Ace Lake, Antarctica - Antarctic Ace Lake Metagenome 02UKK (SPAdes) (version 2) | ecosystem: Environmental > Aquatic > Non-marine Saline and... | reverse complement strand
ACTTGGAGTGTAGGTCGGGTCTTCAATATCGGCTGTGGCAAATGTTCCGGTACCGGTACTGGTCCATGAAATGGAACTATAACCCGATAATGTAGCGTCCAATTGATAAGGCACATTATCTTCACAAATGGTATCATCATCACCTGCATCAGCAACTGGGTTTTTAACGATGGTTAATACCATGTTGTCTGTATTTGTTGCTGAAGTATATTTAGGAGCTCTACAAGGAGAATTGTATCCAAGGGTTACGGTAAGCGTAACCGAGCCATTATTGATATCGGCAGTACTTGGATTGTAGCTTGGGTTATTAGTGGTGTCATTACTAAATGTACCCGATCCATTAGTTGTCCATGAAATGGATTCATAATTTTCAAGTGTGGCATCTAATGCGTAAGGAACATTGTCTTCACATACGGTATCATCTTCACCGGCATCGGCAACAGGATTTTTAACGATTGTCAAAACCATATCATCGGTATTTGTAGATATTCCTTTTGGAGGAGTAATTCCACAAGGTGATTTGTATTCGAGGGTTGCGGTTAAAGTGACTGAACCATTATTAATATCTGCTACACTTGGGTTGTAAGTTGGTTTTTCGATTAATCCATTACTAAATGTACCTGATCCAGAAGTTGTCCATGAAATGGATTCATAATTTTCAAGCGTGGCATCCAATGCATAAGGAACATTGTCTTCACATACGGTATCATCTTCTCCGGCATCAGCAACTGGGTTTTTGATGATGGTCAATACCATATCGTCTGTATTTACAGTTGCCCCTTTATCAAAACCACAAGGTGAGTTGTATCCAAGAGTTACTGTTAAAGTAACCGAACCATTATTGATATCATCTGAACTTGGATTGTAGCTTGGGTCTTCGATTAAACCATTACTAAATGTACCAGTTCCAGAAGTTGTCCATGAAATGGATTCGTAATTATCAAGTTCGGCATCCAATTGATAAGGCACATTATCTTCACATATCGTAGCATCGCTACCAGCATTGGCTGTAGGATTTTTGACAAAAGATAGTGTCAGATCATCAGTGTTAGAAATGGTGCCTTTTTCAGGACCACAAGGTGTGTTGTATCCGAGGGTTACAGTTAAAGTAACCGAACCACCATCAACATCAGCTACACTTGGATTGTAGGTTGGGTCTTCGATTAATCCATTACTAAATGTTCCAGTTCCGCTTGTTGTCCATGAAATGGATTCGTAATTTTCAAGTTCGGCATCCAATTGATACGGCACATTGTCCTCGCAAATGGTATCATCATCTCCGGCATCGGCAACAGGGTTTTTGATGATGGTCAACACCATGTCGTCTTCATTTATTCCAGAATATTTAGGAGTGCCACAAGGTGAATTGTTCCCGAGGATTACGGTTAGTGTTACTCTTCCATGTTCAATATCATTTAACCCTGGGCTATAGGTCGGATTTATTACCGACTGCGAACTGAATGTTCCATCGCCACGACCATTCGTCCATGAAATCGAACTATAATTTTCAAGTGATGCATCCAGCTGATAGGGTACATTGTCTTCGCAAATGGTATCATCATCTCCTGCATCAGCAACTGGATACTTAACAATACTCAACGTTACTGTTGAAGATACAGACTCACAGTAAGCATTTCCTGCTTCAAGGGTTAGTGCAAACCACCCTGTGGATTTGTCAGTAGTCCCGGGGACATAAGCGCATTGCGTTACACTATTGTAATTGGTTAAACTGCCATCACCAAGTGTAGTCCAGGTTACTGCAGTATAATTTGATGCTGAGGCATCTGATGTTGTGTAGCTTTCCGTTTCACATATTGTTTTGTTTGTACCTGCGTTTGCTGTTGGTGCATCAGCAAAATACAAATTCATAAAATCGGTGGTTGGTGTAGCCGAACCCACTTTGTTTGCAGAAACAGTTAAGGTAACATATCCATCAACATTGGCTTTATCGCCCGCTGAGGGATAATAGGTTGCACGTAGTAAATGATCAGTATTACTCCATGTCCCCGTTCCGGAGGTAGTCCATGTAATTGCATCATAACCCTGCACATCAGCGTTATCCAAAGTGTAAAATGATGCATCTTTGCATATTGTGGCATCATCACCTGCATCCACAACATCTGTTGGCGGGATAAATGCAAAACTAACCGAAGCAAACCCGATCAGCATCAATAGCAAAAAACTAAGCTTGTAAAGTTTTTTCATTGTTTATTAAATTTATGTAATTATTAGTTTAAATTATTATTCATCTACTAAATTTGTGATGCCATCAAAATCAAGCGATTGCCCATTATTGGATAATTAATTTTCTCATTTTTCGAACTTAACATCACCACGAACATCCTAAATTTTGGTTTTTTAATTATTAGAATCCAAAGCAAATTTATTAAAGTTTCCGAGTATTCGAGAAAGCGATAGACCACAAACAAAACATATTAACATATTTTAACATTTCAGGGTGGGCCATTAACAAACCAAATCGGTGAAAACATACACATACAAAATAAATATAAGTCTCATATTTTAAAATATCAGAAGTTAAATAAAATTTTTGTATAAGCCATATTTACTTGCATTTATACTTTTATAACAAAACCCAAAGTGATGGATAAATACAATTGAAATATCAAAATGGTTTATAATAATTAAGTGCTTTTTAAACGTTATGCCTCACATCTTCCGCAATTAAGAAATCCCTGACTCGCAAAACAGGCTTTACAACATTTACAATATAAATACCTAAATATTACCTTCATAAACGAAAACAACATTTTGCATTAAATGCAGGTCAACGCCATATTTTTGAACGAATAGAAAAATTAATAAACTGAAAGTTTTTTAAACGGCGACTAGTAAATTAAATAAATCTATAACTTTTAAGAATTGTGCTTTTCCCAAAGGTTGAATAAATTGAAAACACTAACAAAAGTTTTTTTTGAGAAAAGTTTTTTTACTTTAATTAATTATTGCTATTATTGCTTGCCCGCTGGAAAACCATATTTCATTTAAATGATTTAATCAGGCAGGTAAAATTGAACAAAAGAAAACAGTAAATTTATTAATAAACTAATCCGATTGCACTATGAAACAATTGTTACAATTTTTTACGATAATCCTGTTATTCGGGGTTTTCGCATCCTCCGATCTTAACGCTCAACAAAAAGGGAGTTTAACCATCGAAGAACTTCAAAGCTACTGGGCAAACCAGTACAACAAAGATCAACCAAAAAGCATAGACATCAATGTACTTCGGCATGAGCGAATAGCCAAAGCTGAACCGGATGAAACCTTTTATGGAATTGGTGACCCAAGAAATAATTACAATCCTTACGCTGAACATTTCTCCACCGACTCAACCACAGCAAAAACAAATCAGGCCTATGTTTGGGGGCTTACCCAAAATGAGGACAAACTGTTTTTTGGAACAGGTCCAAATATTCATTGCCTTGTTATTGGCGGGTATTTACAGCAAACATCTCCCGTACAAACAGATTGTTATGCCTGTGAGTTTGGTTCAAGTCAATTTAGCCCACCCTTGCCACCTACCGCAGGCGATTGGCGACCGGCACGAATGTTTACTTTCGATACATATTCCGGGACTCAGGTAGAAATTACACCCCAGGATCCAAAATTAAACAACACTTCAGGGATACGTTCAGCCGGCAACCTCAACGGGGTTGCACTTTTGGGGGGACCAGCTTTTACAGGTGGTGTTAATATTTTTGCTTTTAACAGCGAAACCGGAAGCTATTTGGGCTCTACAACTTTGATGGCTGTTCCGGGAACTACAATGGGCGTTACCAACATCAGGAAATGGGTAGTTATTAATGATGTACTGTATGTTGGTATAGGCACTATTGATGGCGGGAGCATTTTAAAATGGACCGGTGGCATTGGCAATCCTTTCCAGTTTGAAAACGTGGGTAACGTTGATGGACAGGCTGCCGAACTTGCTGAACATGATGGTAAACTATTTGTAACCACCTGGCCGACTTTTGCCGGAAAAGCTGCAACCTTTGCCGGACTGTGGATGAGCCCCGAAATAAATGCAGGTGGATTAACAACTGCTGATACTGAGAATTGGGAAAAAGTATGGAGCGTTACTGATTACGAACCCGATTATGTAGTTGCATCAACTTATGGTGGTGGAGCATTAAAATCGTTTGAAGGGAAGTTATACTGGGGTACAATGCACGTACCATTAACTTCAGCATTTGCACATTTTTTAAGTTACCCACCGAGTAATTTGGAAGATAGTCTAATTGGTATTCTCGGCACCTATCGCGCAATAAGTTTATTTAATGGTGATAACTTTGGAACCGACGATGAGGAAGTGAATTTACTATACGGAAATGCAGTGCTTCCAAAATATACCCCGGGAGAAGGTTGGGGTTTGGCATCCAACAATATGGGTGCTTTCCCAGCTTATGGCCCTTCAGGAATATGGAATCTTTTCAACAACTACACCTGGACTATGGATACTTACAAAGATGAGCTTTTTGTTGGTACCATGGATTGGAGCTTTTTATTGTTGGGCGATTTATATGGCGATTTACTTGGACAGGCATTTTCGATGCCAATCAAAGATGGCGAAGCTAACCTAAAAGATATTGGGGGTTTCTCGCTTCCAAACTATTTATTTGGTGCCGACCTATTCAGGTTCTCAGGCTCAAACGCTTTTGCAATACCAGTTGATGTAACCGGCGTTGGAAACCACCTTAATTATGGTATCCGAACTATGGTTAGTGATGAAGATAATCTTTATCTCGGCACGGCCAACCCAATGAACCTTTCACCCGATGGGGGCTGGGAGCTGATAGAACTGGAAGAGGATACACTTGTATTTGATTTGAAAGAATTCAACATCGATCTGGTAACCAAAAACGAAGCCGACGAAACTTTCTATGGCATCGGAGACCCAAGAAATAATTATGACCCTTACAGTGAACATTTTAACACAGACTCGACCATTGCCAAGCACAACCAATCGTATGTTTGGGGCATGACAGCTTCTGAAGGTGATGCGTGGATGGGTACCGGACCCAATGTACTTCAACTTGTTTTGGGCGCATATTTACAAAGCACAACTCCGATCCAAACACCATCATTCGTTGGTGAATTCGGCGAAAGCCAATTTAGCCCGCCATGGCCGGATATTTTGGGCGACTGGCGTCCGGCACGAGTTTTTAAATGGGACGATGAAGCCGGGGAAAGGATTGAATTCACCCCAAGCTTTGAGGATGCACCCGAATTACAAAGCACCCTCGGGCTAAGATCCGCCGGAACCATTGGTGATCTTGTGATACTGGCAGGCCCAAATATCGCAGCCAATAATTTTGGCATTAATTTCTTTGCCTTCAATAATGAAACGGGAGAATTTCTGGGTTCGCACCAGATTTTAGATGTAATGGGCGACCCTGTAAACAACATAAGAAAATGGATTAATTATAACGGAGAATCCTACTCAGGCATTTCAGGGGAAATGTATGGGTACATTATTAAGTGGACCGGCGATGTGGGCGATCCATTCCAGTTTGATGTGGTCGGTATAATTGATGCCGCACCGGCTGAATTTACTATTCACGAAGGACGGATAGTTACATCGTGCTGGCCCGGCGGTGGCGAATTAGGCAGCCCAACTGGTGGTTTGCCAAGCGTATGGTATAGTCCGGTAATCGAAACAGGTGGCTTAACAGTGGCCGATAAATTTAAATGGGAAGTTCTATGGGAATCGTCCGATTATGAAGTGGATCCTGTAATGCAACGAATGATGGCTGGTGGTGCTATACAGTCGTTTGATGGTAAATTGTACTGGGGTAGTATGCACGTGCCTTTTATGGCAACCTTAGCCCACATGCAGGTTTACCACAGTGGAAAAGACCAAAAAGCCGGCGAAGTAGAGCTTATCGAAGCAATTATCAATACCCACCGTGCCATTAGTATTTTCAGGGCCGACAACCTTGGAGAAACAAATGAGGAAATTGAATTGCTGTATGGAGAAGAATACCTTTCGGCCTATAGCCCTTACACCGGATGGATGAGAGTTCCCAATGCCTCCGGACTTAAACCCCTATATGGCCCCTCGGGTTTTGGAAGCCCTTTTAATAATTACACCTGGACCATGTCAGAATGGGATGGTAGCCTGTTTATAGGTACCATGGACTGGAGTTACCTTGTTGGCGAAATTGTTCCTGGCTTAATCGAAACACTTATTCTCCAATACGGGGAAGAAAAATTTAGCTTTGGCTTGGACGATATTTACCTTTTCCATTTACCTATTCCATTTGAAGGTGCAGACCTTTATCGAATAGGAGACAATAGCAGCATTGCGATGCCTGTATCAGTTAATGGATTGGGCAATAAGCGCAATTATGGTATTCGTACAATGGCGGCCACCGAAGGTAAACTGTACCTCGGCTCTGCCAATGCAATGAACCTACACCCGGAAGGTGGCTGGGAACTTTATGCCCTCACCAACATTACAGCCGATTTTATTGCCGACAAACCAACGGCAAACCCCGGCACTTATGTAACATTTTATCCATCGGTTGATGGGTTCCAATTGTTTACTGCCGACTGGCATTTCCCGGGTGGTGAGCCGGAGTATTCATCACAACTGTTCCCAACAGTTTATTATCAAAATACCGGCAAATATGATGTTGATTTGGACATCCATAAACTCGGCGAAACAACAAGCCAGTTCAAATCCGATTACATCAATATTGTTCCTATTGATGAAGCACAATGTATGGACTTTTATTCGGGATGGGGAGGCGTATCCTCCTATATGATTCCAGATGTGAGCAACCTTGAAACACTGATGGACCCAATGATTAAAAACAACTTCTTTGGCCAAATGGTTATCTTTATTGGTGAAAATGGCGTGTTCTGGCCGGCACTAAATTTTAATACTTTGCAAAACTGGGATACTTATCACGGATATAAAGTTAAAATGACCGCATCAAACTACAATTGTATGTTTGGCGATCCTGAAACTACAAATGAAATTAATTTAAGCGCCGGGCTACATTATTTGCCAATACTTTCGATGGAATCGGTATCGGCATCCTCTATATTCGGAAGCGCACCCATAAGATATGCATACAATTTGTACAATGGCGAACTTTACTGGCCCGATGGAGGTCTTTACACCTTACAAACGCTATACCCGGGAATTTCCTATCTGGTTAATTTATCTGCCGAACACAACTTTGTTTTCAATACTCCGCCAAAAACCCCGGAAACTTTATCCAGGATGCCGGTTAAGGCTTTTGAAAACCCGACAACCGTTTGGGAAAGCCCTGTCAACACAGCAAAGCCACACATCATCTCGATTTATAAGGAAGCATTAGAAGAACTCAACCCGATGGATGTTATCGGTGCATTTACATCAAATAACTTCTGTGTAGGGATGAGTCAGGTGATTAACATCCGCGAAAACCTGGGATTGATTATTTACGGTGATGATAATACTACCGAAGAAGTTGATGGTATGCTTGATGGCGAAACCATCATTTTCAAAATCCTCGAAGGTAAAAACATTGTGCGTGAGGTATATCCAATTTTTGATGAATCGATGGAGAACCATACCGGGAAATATGCCGAAAGTACATTCTCCGGGATCAAGTCATTTAAAGGCACAACCAGCATTGTGACAAACGAAATCAGGGGGCTGGAAATCTATCCAAACCCGGCGAATAATGAACTTCATGTAATATGCCCGATCCAGGATGGTGGTACACAAATTTCAATTTATTCTGCACATGGCCAGGTTATGCTAAATTCAGAATTAAACGGAACCGAAAACACCCTGAATATTCGCCATCTTGAAAATGGTATTTATTTAATCAAAATCAAAACCAGCGATAAAATGCTTGTAAAACAATTGATAAAAAAATAAATAGCACATTTGAAATAATTAAACCAAAGCCTCATGGACCATCATGGGGCTTTTTTTTGTGAAGAAATTGTATCATTGCATTGAAATTTAAATATTGAAGCCCAATGGACATTCAACCGATAATTACAGAACTCAAATCCGAAAAAAAACAGGATTTTGATAAGATGGAATTGCTAAAATCTTACCCTGAGCCTGTATCGAGGTACTTAAGGTTTCACCTACCAAAGGGCATCCCCGACAGTACTTTTGGCGAATTCCGCTTGAAGGGCATAATCAAGTTGGTGAATTGGGCGAGCTTCAGGTCAACACTTTACACCAACCCATTTCGTGGTTTCGTGTGGACGGCGAAAGTAAACATGGGGGTTTTACCCGTAAAAGGGTTCGATTATTTCCTCGATAATAAAGGGGCGATGAATTGGCGGCTTTTTAAACTATTCAATGTAATGAAGGCAGATGGCGAGGATGTTAGCCGTTCAGCCGAAGGCCGCGCCAAAATGGAGGGCATCTTTTTCCCCCATTTACTTATCCACCCTAAAGTAAAATGGGAAGTTATTTCGGAAAATGAGATTACTGTGAACTGGAAAATTTATCAGGAAGATCAGCCCATCCACCTAAAAATTGGGGATGACGGCTCCTTAAAAGAATTCGTTTTTAAAAGATGGGGCAACCCGGGCGATGTAAAAGAATTCCGCTACCATAATTTCGGTTGCCTGATTGAAGAAGAAATACTTTATAAAAGTGTGGTAATCCCAAAAAAAGGAAATGCAGGCTGGTGGTTTGGCGAAAAAGAATATGATGACGGGGAGTTTTTTAGGTTCGAGGTTTATTAGTGTGCAGTCTTCAGTTGGCAGTCTTCAGTTCACAGTTGGCAGTCTTCAGCCCACGGTCTTCAGTCCACAGTTCACAGTAGGCAGTCATCAGTTCCGAAAAAACATCCAGAAGGTTCGGGATTCGATTTCATTATTTTGAGGCGTTCAACTCCTTACTTATTATTTTTACCAAAATTGAGTTTCTTATTTTTGAACGCGGATGCGGCAAATTAAACGGATTAGCACAGATCAGTGTTAATCCGTGTTATCCGTGTTCTTATCCATAGATCCAATTGCTATTTCATCAACTAACAAAAACAGGGTAAAAGTACGCCCCAAAACATGTAATTTTTAGCTTTGCAGAAATTTTTAAATTTTGATTAATACACCATATATAGATATTCACACGCATCGGAAAACAGAACCACAAAGTGGATGCGTTTCCATAATCAACCTTTTTGCCAATGAAGCCCACATTCCCGATAAAGAAAACAACACATTTTTTTCGATGGGTTTGCATCCCTGGCATATTGATTTGGAGACATTGACATCAGATTTAATTAATATAGAAAATTTATTAATCAATAAAACAATAATCGCCATTGGCGAAACAGGTCTCGACCGTGCCATCAAAACTTCGATGGAAATTCAAAAGGAGGTGTTTGAGCAGCATCTCGTGTTGGCGCAACAATTTGAAAAACCGGCAATCGTTCATGCTGTGCACACCTATCCCGACATTGTGGAAGTTTATAATAAATCCCGTGTAAACGTGAACATGGTTTTTCATGGATTTAATGGAAACCTTGAAATAGCAGAGCAACTAATTAAACGGGGATTTTACCTTTCTTTTGGAGAACATTTGTTCAATTCAACCAGAAAAGCTGTAGGGGTTTTTAAAGAAATCCCTCTTGGAAACATATTTTTGGAAACTGATGAATCGGAAAAAAGTATTACTGCAATTTATGATAAGGCTGCCGAAATTAAGGGCCTCGGTCGGTCGGTGTTAAAAGACAATATTTATAATAACTTCACTCACTGTTTTGGAAAAATAATATGAACAATGAATTTTGGAATAGCAGGACCGAACTACTGATAGGGGAAGAAAAATTAGAACTTTTAAAAACCAAGCATGTGCTGGTGGCCGGACTTGGCGGTGTGGGCGCATACACCGCCGAAATGCTGTGCCGCGCTGGCGTGGGCAAACTTACCATTGTGGATGGTGATGCTGTTGCACCCAGCAATCGGAATCGCCAACTTTTGGCTATGACAAGCACCGAAGGTAAACGAAAAGCACAGTTGATGGCCGACAGGCTCAGAGACATTAATCCAGACATTGAATTGATTGCGGTCGATGATTATTTGAGACATGAAAAGGTTGAACAGATACTGGAGTATCCCTACGATTATGTGGTTGATGCCATCGACACCTTATCTCCGAAAGTTTTTTTTATCATCGCTGCCATTAAGAATAATCTAAAATTGGTAAGCTCCATGGGAGCAGGAGGCAAGTTCAACCCGGCACTAATCGAAGCCGCAGATATTTCAAAATCGCATGGCTGTAACCTGGCATTTTACATTCGCAAACGCCTGCAAAAATTTGGTATCCGCTCGGGATTTACCACAGTTTTCTCGCCCGAGCCCATCGAAAAGGACAGGGTAATTCAGGTTGAAGGCGAACAAAACAAAAAATCGATGGTAGGGACAATTAGCTACATGCCTGCAATTTTTGGCTGCTTTTGTGCTTCGGTGGTCATCCGTGATTTCCTTCTTGAAGAGGCTGGAGGTTAGAGGTTAGAGAATTGGAGTAATGGAGAATTGGAGTAATGGAATTTTGGAGTTTTGGAGTTTTGGAGTTTTGGAGTTTTGGAGAGGTGGAGTGGTGGAGTGGTGGAGTGGTGGAGTGGTGGAGTGATGGAGTAATGGAGTAATGGAGTGATGAAAGAACCCTATCTTAAATCATATATTCAAATTCAACATCTAAATTCTAACATCTAAATTCTAACATCTAAATTCCAACATCTAAATTCTAACATCCAAATTCTAACATCTAAATTCCAACATCTAAATTCCAACATCTAAATTCCAACATCTAAATTCCAACATCTAAATTCCAACATCTAAATTCCAACATCTAAATTCCAACATCCAAATTCCAACATCTAAATTCCAACATCTAAATTCCAACATCTAAATTCCAACATCTAAATTCCAACATCCAAATTCCAACATCCAAATTCTAACATCTAAATTCTAACATCCAAATTCCAACATCTAAATTCCAACATCCAAATTCTAACATCTAAATTCCAACATCTCACTTCTAACATCTAAATTCCAACATCTCACTTCTAACATCTAAATTCCAACATCCAAATTCTAAATTCTAACATCTAAATTCTTCATTCTAACATCTAAATTCTAAATTCTTCATTCCAACATCTAAATTCCAACATCTAAATTCCAACATCTAAATTCCAACATCCAACATCTAACATCTCACTTCTAACATCTTACATCTGATTTCTCAGAGTTCCTCATCCTCGAAAAACAAATGTGCGTGGGTTACGCCTGCCGACTTTTTAAGATCGGAAAGCATTTTGTTACTTAATTTAGGGTTTTTCATTTCCACGTAAAACGACAATTCCATCATGTCGGTTTCGCCCAAAGTCTTGGTGTTGATCAAACGATTTTTCCGGCAATAGGTGTTGAGTACCGGGATATAGGGCTGCTTTTTAAGATCATCATCAAAAATAAAATGAAACTGCAAAAGGTACTTGGTACGCCTGGGAAAAATAAGGTTTGTTTTGGAAAGGATGACGAGAATAACCCCGATAAGTATCGTTGCCGCGATGGCCACATCAAAAAGCCTTACGCCGCAGGTCATCCCGATGGCCAGGGCAAAGAAAATAAACATGATGTCCTGGGTTTCTTTTACGGCAGTTCTGAACCTGATTATCGACATGGCACCAACCAGCCCGAATGCCCGTGCCAGGTTGTTGCCAATTACCAAAATAACAATGGTTGTTACCATGGCAAGCGTAATAAGCGAAAATAGGAATGTTTGTGGGTAGCCAGCCCCCCGATAAGATAGCTTGTAGAAAAATGCAATGAGTAAGCCACAAATAAATGCCACCAGTATTGACGACAATACCTCCTCTACGCTGGTGGGAAATTGAAAAACACTCTGTAAATCCTTCTCCATTTTTTGCTTAGTCGTTAATTAGTTTTTTTTTCATCCAACAAATTTTGAATGGTAAAATCAGAAGATCAGTTAAGCGATCGTGGTTTAATAAATCCATAATATCAGAACTCCTGCCTTTTCGTAATTGCTATGTTTTAATATCCTTTGTGAAACTTTGAGCCTTAGAGCCTTCGTGGCAAATCGTTGATAAGAGCCACCAAGACACCAAGAAACACAAAGTGATTTTGAGTGATTTTGCGACATGTAGTTTTACGATAGCATTGCTCTAACAATTTGATTTTAATTTCATGGGTCAGGAGGTCTGAATATCAGCGACCCTGATTTCCTCCGCAATTTTCAGGAGCACCGCAAAATTTTTCAATTTGAGCGAGTCAGTCCTGCGAAATAGCTTTTTCGCGAACTCTACCATCGCTTTACTTTCAGGAAATCGAAGCATCTCAATTTTCAAATTATGCTCGCTAATGCGCACCCGATCCAGGGCATCGGCATCTTTTAGCAAAGCCACAGTTTTATAATACGGATGATCGATGGCAATTTCTTTGGCCTGAGAGTGATTGGTAACTGCAAGTTTTATGGCCTCCAAACCCTCGGGGCTAACACCCTCCTCAATAAAGAGTTTTTCAAAAAGTGGAAGTTTGGTTTTTGCCGACCAATACCCATGCTCTGTACAATAGCCATCGTGTTGGCGCGCCATATCGTGGATAAATGCAGCACACCAAGCCCATAAAATCTCATGCTTCAGCCCTGCTGCCAAACCAATTTGCTGCACATGATACATCACCCGATAGGTATGATTTATTCCGTGCAAAGCACTTCGATTTTCAAAATACGCCTGTTTAAGTGTGAATTGTTTGTATTTAATTCCGTGCATGACTTCTGATTGTTGACTCTACAAAAGTAATGTTTATAAAACACATCATTTTTTTAGTCCATATTTCTAATCGAAAATCCAAGAATTACAATGATGGTGATTACAATACCAATATTTATCCAGTCGTACGAATGAAGCACCAAAACAAGAACATTCAAAATTATTGCTTGCGCGATCACAAAATAATAATATCCCCGCTTTTTTAATCTCCAAAGTAAAACCAGTCCGTAAAATGATCCTCCCAAAATGATTGCTGCTAAAGAAATAATCAGAAAAGAAAGGGATTTTGAAACGTAAAATTGTTTGTAATAGGTCTGCAAAAGTTCCTGTAATATTCCCGGGAAGAATAAACCCAATATTACAAAAAGCAATATAATCCCATTGTAAACAAGAGAGAAGATTAATAATATTGATAAACCCAGGCTGCGCTTTTTACCGGGTGCACGAATTAATTTTCCACCATTTACTTCGCCGGACTGTAAAATTTCCTGATCGTTATGTTCCATAATTTTTGATTTGTCAGCTAAACAAACGGTAAAATTTTGAATATAGCAAAATAAAGAGTAGGGTTAGTACACCATCAAAAAATGGAAATGGAAAATCCTGAATATAAAATAGTGGCATCAGGAGAATCATAACCTGGGCTCCTGTATAAAAATGGAAACCTGCGTTTCGGAACCTCCACATCAGGCTTACGCCAATAATCGAAATAAAATAAAGGACAAATCCGGTTAAGAAGAAACTCCTGCCTGCTCCTAAAAACATTTTAAATCCCGGAAACTGATCGCCTGCCTCAGCAAGTTGGGGCATAATCTCGCTGTACATACTGAATATCATAAAATAAGAAAAGCTTGCTATGCCTCCCATGATATAACTCAGGACACATAGAACAGTAAGGAGTTTAGGCCTGTCACCAGCTTGCGGTGAGCTTTCAGGAGTATTTTGCATATTTAATTTTTATTCTAATAAAAAAAAGAAGTCTATTGAAAAGCATTCAGATACATTCTCCGCCGCTCCACGAGGTCGGCCAATTCGATGGCCATATAGTGGTCAACCTCTTCAGCCATCGGATAGATGTAATCCATGGTTTGCTCAAGGTAGTTTTCCATTTTTCCATGTATCATAATATCGAGGTGCAGATCGGTGATGTTGCTGATACGGTCGGCCACCTTGAGAATTTTTGCTTTTTCGCTACCTGTTTTCAATATCTTTTCAAGATATTCGATTTTTGTTTGATGGGGATAACGGGTTACTTCCTCAACCAACGCTACCACCTCATCGCCATGCTCATCGACAATCCTGATTTCATCGCGACTCGAATCGGGAATATCTTCAAAAAGGTCGTGAATCAGTGCTGCTTTAAGTAAAACGTGGTCGGTGTAGTGGTAATCTATCAGGATGGTAAAAGTGGCCATCATGTGCCTGAACTGATTGCCGCCAACCTTACGTGCAACGCCAATAAGTGCAGTAGCTTTCTGAATGTATGGCGCTGCAATCAACCTGATTAATTCATCCTTTTCATTGTCTTTCATAGTATTCGAGCTGTTTGTAGTTTATTCCAAAGTTCCGATTTCCTTTTCTACTTCATTAAGTATTTCGCACGATTCAACCAGGGCTTTCATTTTATTATGGTCATCATAAAGCGGCCGGTCAATGTCCAAAAATTCGACATGTTCGCGTATAACCTCTTTCGCCCTTGTTGTGCCTTTTCCGAAATTATATTCTCTGAAATCCAGGGCTTGGGCTGCTGCCATAAACTCAATACCGAGAATCCCGTAAGCATTGTCGAGAATCTGGAAGTTTTTGATGGCTGTGTTCATTCCCATCGAAACAAAATCTTCCTGGTCGGCGGCGGCAGGAATCGACTGAACAGATGCCGGGGCACTCAGAATTCTTTGTTCAACAATTTGCATATCGGCAGTATATTGGCTCAGCATCAGTCCCGAAAACATTCCGGCACCCTTGGTAAGAAATGCCGGTAGGCCAACACTTAGCGCAGGATTATTGAGTCGGTTCATTCGGCGTTCCGAAAGCACACTCACCATAGTAATAGCCTGGCCAGCCATTTCCATGGGCAGCGATACGGGTGAGCCCTGGAAATTAGCTCCGGAAATCTGGATGTTTTCATCAGGGAAAAATATGGGGTTGTCCCCTACCCCGTTAAGCTCGATCTCAACCTGCGACCTGGCATAAGCCAGCGCATCGTGTGCCGCCCCAATCACTTGTGGGGATGAACGCATCGAGTAAGCATCCTGCACTTTACAGGCAATTCTACCCTCCTCCAGGTCGCCACCTTTTACCATATTTTTAATGGCCAAAGCACTTCTGATGGCTCCTCTAAAACCACGTACTTCATGCAATTTTGCATTGTAGGGTTTCATGTTGGCTTTGAGTGCTTCCAGCGACATGGCCGCAGCAATTTCGGCCTGCTTCAACCAGTTGTTGGCATCAACCAAAAACAAAGCACTCATAGCCGTGAGCACATTGGAACCATTTATCGTGCCCAGGCCATCGCGGGCCTGCAACCCGGGAACTTCAATGCCTGCTTTTTCCATCGCTTCTTTTCCACCGTACAGTTCGCCCTGGAAATATGCTTTTCCTTCGCCCATCAATAAAAGTGCAATTTGCGACATAGGTGCCAAATCACCACTGGCACCTACCGACCCTTTGCGACAAACCCAGGGGGTTACACCCTTATTCAGCATTTCAACCAGGGTGAGCGTAATTTCGGGTCGAATGCCCGAATTACCGTGGGCATGAACATTTATGCGGCCAAGCATGGCTCCACGCACATAGTCTTCGGGCATGGCATCGCCAATTCCGGCGGCATGATTATACACCAGGTATTTTTGGAAATCCTTTACCTGGTCATCGTTTAAAACGACTTCCGAAAATTCGCCAATTCCTGTATTTACGCCATACATAATTTCTTTGGCTTCAATTTTTCGTTCGAGCATAGCCCTGCATTTTTTAATGCGGGCAAGGGCTTCGGGGTGCAGTTCAACTTTTTGTTGATGTCGGGCAACGTTTACAACATCTTCAATTTTAAGGTTCGATCCGGTAACAATGTAGGTCATAAATATGTAAGTTTTTGATTTTGATATGCTAATGCCAAATTGAACCTCCAAAGGAACAAATTTTTTATTTTTAAATACTGAGAAAATTAGTCTTTACTGATATTTGGAAAGATTTTAGATTGCAGAAATGAGTGAATGACTGAAACGGCTGAATGAATGAAACGGCTGAAGGGCTGAAACGGCTGAATGAGTGAAACGGCTGAAACGGCTGAATGAGTGAAGGGCTGAAACGGCTGAATGAGTGAAGGACTGAAACAGAAGAATGAGTGAAGGACTGAAACAATTGAAGGACTTAAGAACTGAAACGGCTGAATGAGTGAAACGGCTGAAACGACTGAATGAGTGAATGACTGAAACGGCTGAATGAGTGAAACGGCTGAAACGACTGAATGAATGAGTGAATGAGTGAAACATTTGAATGAGTGAATGAGGGAAACATTTGAATGAATGAATGAGTGAAACATGGGAAGGAAGGGACTTGAGGGAACGAAGAGACTAAGCGAACGAAGAGAACGAAGGGACTTGAGAGAAGTAGGCGACTGGAGAGATTTTAGAAATTTTAGAGAATAAAGAGACTTTAGGGATTTAAGTTAGAATGGGGAATCTTTAATAATTTCAGTACAGACAAGGCATGCCTTGTCTCCTGGAATTTGAAATTCTAAAATAAGGATTTAAGAAAACGAAGCGACTTGAAAGGCCGTAGAAATTTAAGAGAATGGGAAATTTTTAATAATTTCAGTACAGACAAGGCATGCCTTGTCTCCCGGAATTAAACCCCGAACATAATGACTTGGGAGACCAAAGCGACTTTAGAGACTTTAGCGAACGAAGATACTTAAGAGAAATAAGCGAACGAAGAGAACGAAGGGACTTGAGAGAAGTAGGCGACTGGAGAGATTTTAGAAATTTTAGAGAATAAAGAGACTTTAGGGATTTAAGTTAGAATGGGGAATCTTTAATAATTTCAGTACAGACAAGGCATGCCTTGTCTCCCGGAATTAAACCCCGAACATAATGACTTGGGAGACCAAAGCGACTTTAGAGACTTTAGCGAACGAAGATACTTAAGAGAAATAAGCGAACGAAGCGAACGGAGCGAGGTTGGCGAATGGAACGAACGATTAACGATTTTCCATTAACTATGAACGATTTTCGATTAACTATTTTCGATTAACGATTAACCAATAGAACGAAGCGATGGAAGGAAATATTCCAACAACCTGCCAGTAACCAAAGACCAATAAAAATTTAATGTAGTTTTGCATCGGCGTAAGCCGGATTATAGATTGTTATTGGCGATTATTAAATAATTAATGTCTTAAAGATGTCGGGCAACAGCAACTTTTTATCAACACTACAAAGCATTTCAATGGTGGTGGTTTACCTCTTTTTTGTTGGACTCATTTTTATTGGGGGATGGTATTTGCTCAATACATTATTCCTTATTCCGGGCGGATTCCTGGCATTGTATGTTATCATCTTTTTGTTGGGTGGCGGTTTGCTGGGCGCGTGGCTGTGGGTATTGATTAAATTACCGTCGGGGATGGCGCGGGCTTTCGATCCTATCAAAAATAAAATTGCAAGCAGGCAGATTGCATCAGCAGAAGAATTTGCCCTTGAGATTGGGGAATTTATGGTAGAATATTTCAGCTTCTTCAGGTTTGATGTGGTGGCTGTTCAAATTGGGATAAAAGGGCAGAAAGCAAAAGTTTACCCTCAAGGGTTTAGCCGTTGTACTCCAAACGAAACCGATCTACAGGAAAAAAGTATGGCAACGCAGGATGTGCTATACAACGGGCAAAACACATTAAACGGCCAAAAATGCTTTTTCTACCTCATCCCTATTTGGTTTGGTAAGGAATGGCTGGGCTATATCAGTGTTTTTTCTGATACCCGCCTGAATAAAATCAACCTGAACTTTCTAAAAGAATTTGAAGAACTTTATGTGGACGACCAACTGATGCACGTGCTTTATTATGAAAACATAAAACAGAACAACACTTTAAATGTTAATGGGATATCATAACAGCTAATTGAAAGTTTTTTTATGGAAATCACTTTATCATTCATATTAATCGCTTTAAGCTCGTTCATCATCTGGCGCTCGACCGATGGCTTTGAGCTGGCTTCCGACTTTTTGGGAAGACGGCTTACCAAAGGCATCAAAGGAGCTACCATCAATGCAGTGGCCAGTTCCATGCCCGAATTCCTGAGCACCATTTTCTTTTTGTTTTACCTTAATGATGCCAATGGTTTTTCGGGGGGTATAGGCATAACCGGTGGAAGTGCCGTTTTTAATATTCTCGTTATTCCAATAGCCATATATTTTGTTTTGTATTTTACGAAAGGCATCAAAAAAATTCCGATAGCCCGCAAAACCTTCCTGCGCGATGGCGTAATTCTTTTCGTAATGACAGGTTTCGTGGCCTGGGTTGTAAACAGCCCTCAACTTCACTGGTGGCACGGCACACTGCTCACAGCTCCATACCTTGCTTACCTGGTTTATCTTTTCTTTACCCATAAAAAAATATTAGGCAAAGGCGACAATTTCTCCTACGATGCAAAAGATAAAAAAATGCACATCGTTGATTTTGTGATGATCGATCTCGAAAAAATGGTATTGCAGGGAAAGACCATACGCGTTACCAATGCCTGGTGGTTGCTACTGTCCAGTATTATGGTAATGGTGGCAGGAACGTGGTTGCTCGTATATGCCACCGACCGTTTGGGCCAAGAGCTTGGTATTCCCATCCTATTTGTTTCGGTTATTTTGGCTGCCGCAGCTTCCAGCATCCCCGACACCATGATTTCTATCCGCGATGCCAAAAAAGGCAATTACGAAGACGCTTTTTCAAATGCACTGGGCAGCAATATTTTCGACATCAGCTTTGCTTTGGGATTTCCCCTGATGATTTATACGCTATTGAATGGGAGCATCGAAATGGAAGCCGGAATTACCCAGGCATCTGCAGAGCTATGGTCATCACTTTTGGCAATCACCGCCTTGATTGTTATTTTGTTTGCAATAGGCAAAAACTTTACTTTATACAAAGCATTGCTACTAGTAATTATATATCTGGGATTTATCCTTTTTGTGGCTATTGAAGTTATGAATTATAGCATTTTTTAAAAACCCTTAATTTATCAAAAGCTGTTATTTTTATTAACTCCACCACTTTCCCGCAAAAGAGGGATTTCCCCGAAGGGTCAGCGATTTTATTGGGGGTATTGATTTTAGTATTTTGCTATTTGAAATTAAAATCGAGTTTGTAATTGTAGAGCCATGGGATTCTCGGATCTATTCCTTCCGAGATTAGTTTTTGGGGCAGGTTTTGGTAATTATGGTGGAGGTTTAATTCTGCTGGAACCTTGTAACAAGTTACATAGATGGTATCATCCTTTACGCTTACTGCACCGTCAAATTTACTGAACACTGCATCGGCAAGATGGGCAGCATTCCACCGTTTGTAGGGGTTTGGCAGCTTTTGCCGGAATTGGCATGCAGCAGCCTGGGCAATCATTGCCAACGACATTTTCCCGTAGCGAACATTCAGGTTAAAGGTCGAAGCCCTGTCGAAACCCATCGCCCCGTCAAAGTTAAAGAAATCTTCTATTGACCACCGCTGCGGGTACTGTTCACTTAACAAGTCAACGGCTGGTAGGTTAGATGTTGTTATAAATGACATGTACTTATATGGTGTACACTGTTCCCCTTCCCTTTGCACCAACAACCTGTATTCTTGCTTGTCCCCTGCAAATTGAAAGGTGGTTTCAGCAACTGCATACCCCGCCCATATTGGTTGAAAAACGAGTGACCTTTCTATCTTTTTTATCCTCTGGGTAGATGGTGCCGGGATTAGGAAATCAAATTGTGTGTGCTGTTTTATGTACCGGGCTAAGTCTTTTGTAAAATGCTCTTTATCGGCGAGGATCAGTGCATTTGGCCTTACCTTTTCCACCATGTTGAGTAAATCTATTGTAGCTTTTGTGGTGTTGACACCGGGGCTACCGATACCAGTACCTATGGGCTGGCCGGCTTGCGTCTCCAAAGCAAAGAAGGTTTGCAGCATTTTTTTGGAGGGTTCACCGGGTTGTTTTTTCTTTTTTGGCATCACCCGCCTGGTCGTGGAAATAATCCGGTGGGGGTCTATGGCTATCGTGTTGCCGGGGTAATGCCCCCTGCTAAGCCTATTGAGCATCAAGGCTTCCTGTAAGGACTGGGCTTGCAAAACGGTGTGGCTTGACAAGAGTTCATGTGCCTGCTCATCTGCTACCAAAAACCCGAGGCCATTTAATAGTTCAAACCCCTGGTGTGTAATGTAGTTTTTTTCCCTTACCCTTTGCTTGCATAAGGATGCTTCGTTGACCATTTGCATGGCAATACGGGGGGCCAGGCTTGCATCACCACCCCCGGTATAACCCTTTACCAAATCCCAGCTCCCCAGGCGGAGGTGTTCGGCTACCAAAAACCACAAGCCAACCAATGTACTGCTTACTTTTTTGGACAAGCGTTCACGGAATGCCCGCTCCACACCATCTTTATTCACCTTGGTTTTCCGGGTCTCACGTTTTGTTAGCTGGATATTAACCTCTTGTTTTTCTTTTTCCTTGGCCGGGTTCAGCGTATGAGTTTTTTTTTAAGCCCGTATTCTGTTATTGTCCTTTCCACGCTGCGTTTACTTACCTTGTAGTTCATCTGGTTCAGCTTTTGTGTCAGCACATCCGTAGTTGCAAGGGGGTCGAGGAAACGCATTCTTATAATTTGTTTCACAAGCCCATCCGTCCTTACCGGCTTTTTGTTCGAGCCCCGCTTTTGGTCTATCAATGCCCCCAAGCCCCCCTGCTTGTATTTTTTAAACAACTGGTAATAACTTTGCTCGGTGTAACCATATTTTTTAATCGCTCCGTAAACCCCAATTGTACATTGCCCTTCAAAAAGCATAGCAAACTTT
>Ga0208900_1000663_pt1 | contig 20839 bp, 15 predicted proteins | sample AntAceMetag02UKK_FD_184763 | JGI IMG/M metagenome (GOLD analysis project Ga0208900, IMG submission 184763) | Saline lake microbial communities from Ace Lake, Antarctica - Antarctic Ace Lake Metagenome 02UKK (SPAdes) (version 2) | ecosystem: Environmental > Aquatic > Non-marine Saline and... | reverse complement strand
TGGTTCTGGCTGGCATTGACAAGCTCCTTCCCTCTTTAAAAGACGCCCTGACCATTGCCAAGGTGCTTCCCAGAAATGCAACCGGTCAACGCCTGACCTCCTATGTCACATGGATCACCGGACCTTCCCAGTGTACCGTGGACCCCTCTGGAAAACGGGAGATGCACATTGTTTTACTTGACAATGGACGCAGCAAAATAGCCGCTGACCCTGTTTTTTCCCAGATACTGCACTGTGTGCGGTGCGGTGCCTGTGCCAATGTCTGCCCGGTGTACCGCATGGTGGGGGGACATCAAATGGGGCATATATACATTGGTGCCATCGGACTGATCACCACCTATTTTTTTCATGGCGCGGAAAATGCCAGAAACCTGGTACAAAACTGCACCAATTGCGGGGCTTGTAAAACCGTGTGCGCTGCGGGTATTGATCTTCCCCGGCTCATCAAGGAGGTTCACACCCTGATACAGGACAAGGAAGGCCATCCGATAAAAAGCCTCATGCTTGCCAAGGTCCTGAAAAGCCGAAAAATGTTCCATGGACTGTTAAGGGCCGCAAGTCTTGCCCAAAAGCCCGTCACCGGTAATACCCAGTATCTTCGCCATCTGCCCATGATCTTTTTCAAGGAACACAATTTTAAGAGATTACCTGCCATTGCAGAGGTTCCCTTCAGGGATCGCTGGAAGGCCATACAAGAAGACCTTAAAACAGCCCCCTCCAAACCCGGAGCCAAGCCCATCCGGGTTGCCATATTTTCAGGTTGCGTCCAGGATTTTGTCTATCCGGAACAACTTGAAGCCGGGATCAAACCCATGCAGTCATGTGACAGGGAAATCGTATTTGAGTTCCCCATGGGCCAATCCTGCTGCGGGCTTCCAGCCATGATGATGGGAGAAAAAGAGGCGGCCCGGGATGTTGCCGTTCAAAACATTACGGCATTCAAAAATGTTAAGGCCGACTACATTGTCACCCTTTGCGCCTCCTGTGCCTCCCATCTTAAACACGCCTGTCCATCCCTTGCAGAGGAGATTCTTGGGGAGGAGGCTACTCGATTTGCCGACAAGGTGATCCCCTTCAGCCAGTTCATGCATGACATCGCAGGCTTTCCCAAAGGCTCAACGGATCAAACCAATGGCCAGGATAAAAGTCAACTGGAAAACCCCAAAAAAATTACCTGGCACTCCCCCTGTCACCTGTGCCGGGGTCTTGGTATCAAGGAGGCTCCCAAAGAACTCATCCGCAGCACGGGTAACACCTTTGTGGAGGCCACAGAAGAGGAGACCTGCTGCGGATTTGGCGGCAGTTTTTCCGCCAACTTCCCGGCGGTGTCAAGGGAGATCCTCACCCGGAAACTGGATGATGCCGAAAGCACTGGAGCAGAACTTCTGGTCACCGAGTGCCCGGGCTGCGTCCTGCAACTCCGGGGCGGTGCCTTGAACCAAAACCGAAAGTTCAAAGTAATTCATCTGGCGGAACTACTTGCCGGTGAAAAAAAATAACAAAACAGGGCTTGCCCATTCAGGCAAGCCCTGCCCTCCCCCCCTGCCAACGCCAGACCACCCCACAAAATAAAAATCATTTTCTAAATTTTTAAAAAAACATTTGACAAATGATCTTCAACAAATATAGTATCGTTTACAATAAAACCGAGCGCTCGTTCGGCAAGTAAGAGGTTCCAACAATAGAAAGACTTGAACCAAGTAACGGCACCAGCCATTTTCAACATTGATTACCATATTTGTTTTCCCGTTTGTCATGGCGTGCCCTTTGGACAGCAAACTTAAAAGTTCTATATCATTGACCACAAATATAAGGAGGAGATAGGGTGAATTTTGACCTTACTAAAGAACAGGAGATGATTCGCAAGGAAGTGAGAAAGTTTGCCCAGAAAGAAGTTGCCCCCATTGCAGGCGAACTTGACGAAAAAGAAGAATTTTCGTCTGAACTCACCCGCAAGATGGGTGAAATTGGTCTTTTTGGCATGTTTGTCTCGGAAAAATACGATGGGCAGGGCATGGATTACATCTCCTATATCATCGCTGTTGAAGAAATCGCCAGAATTGATGGGTCCCAGGCTGCCACCATTGCCGCAGCAAATTCATTGGGCATTGGGCCGCTTTATTATTTTGGTTCAGAAGAACAAAAACAAAAATACCTGCCCAAACTCTGCGCCGGGGAAGCCCTTTGGGGATTTGGACTCACCGAGCCCACCGCCGGATCAGATGCCGGAGGCAGTAAAACCACCGCCGTTCGCGATGGAGACGACTGGGTGATCAACGGGTCCAAAATATTTATCACCAATGCTGCCTGCGAGATGACAATGGGCGTCACGGTGCAGGCCATCACCGGTACCCGGGACAATGGTAAACCTGAATACACCTGCTTTATCGTTGAAAAAGAGACCCCGGGCTTCAAGGCCGTTCCCATGCATAAAAAAATGATGTGGCGGGCATCCAACACAGCGGAACTGTATTTTGACAATGTCAGGGTGCCCAAGGAAAACATTCTTGGCAACCAGGGAGATGGCTTCCATCAAATGCTCAAAACCCTCGACGGGGGTCGTCTCTCCATCGGTTCCATGGGACTTGGCGGAGCCCAGGGTGCCTATGATCTGGCACTGAAATATGCCAAGGAGAGAAAACAATTTGGCCAATCAATTTCAAAATTCCAGGCCATTGCCTTTAAACTGGCAGACTGTGCCATGGAAATTGAATGCGCCCGGAATTTAATGTACAAAGCCTGTTGGTTGAGAGATGAAAAGCGGCCCTTTGAAAAAGAGGCGGCCATGGCCAAGCTGTATTGTTCCGAACTCATGGGACGGGTGGCCAATCATGCCGTTCAGATCCATGGCGGATATGGCCTCATGAAAGAGTATGATGTTGAGCGGTTCTACCGGGACCAGAAACTCCTTGATATTGGTGAAGGTACTTCCGAAGTGCAGCGAATTGTTATTTCACGGCACATTGGATGTTAGACCATTGCCGGAAAAGAATAGACCAGGTTGCATAGAATTTTTATATTAGAAGCAAGCCAGAGTTGCGGATATAAGGGGGATACATCAAAATAAACTCCCCACAATCAATGTACCTCACCTGTTGTACCTACCCTCTTTCTGTAAAAGGGTGGATGAATTGATGTAAAGCCCCTTATTGTTAGGAACATGTGTGTCCAAAGTATTTATAACTATTACTTAAAGAGGGATTAAATGCAGAAACCAGACATTGAAATAGGCAAAACCACCATTGGTAACATCGTAGACATGCTGGCAGACAACCTGGGAGACAACAGTGCTCTGGAATATTTATCGCTGGATATAAAGTACAATTTCAAAGAGTTTAGAGACCTTTGTGATCAAGTTGCCAAGGGACTCATGGCACTTGGTATCGAACGGGGTGAAAATGTTGCCATCTGGGCCAACAATATTCCAGAATGGGTCTACACTCAATATGGCAGCGCCCGCATGGGGGCCGTTCTGGTTACGGTGAACACAAGTTATAGAAGTGCAGAGCTGGAATACCTTCTGGAGCAGTCCGATACCACCACCCTTATTCTCACCGGAGGGGTCAGGGATGCCGATGAATATTTAAAAGTGCTTAATAAGGTCTGCCCCACCCTCAAGGACAGTGAGCCTGGTAAATTTAACGATCCCAAACTTCCCTTCCTGAAAAACATCATCTACATGGGAAAAGAGAAGATTCCCGGCATGTACAATTGGGATGACATTATAGAAATGGGCAAGACGGTTTCCGATGCACAAGTTAAAGAACGTCTGGATTCCCTGCACCCCGACGATGTCATCAACATGCAGTACACATCCGGGACCACCGGTTTTCCCAAGGGGGTTATGCTCTCCCACACCAACCTCATTGGCAATGCCTCAAGCCTTGCAACCTGTATGAACCTGACCCCCGACGATGCCATGTGTATCCCGGTTCCCTTTTTCCATTGCTTTGGTTGTGTCATCGGCACCCTGTGCTGCATGGTTTCCGGAGCCACCATGGCTCCGGTGGTGGCCTTTACCCCGGTGGATGTCCTTAAAACCGTGGAAGCCTCCAAATGCAACGCCCTTCTGGGTGTTCCCACCATGTTCATTGCCGAATTTGAAGAGATGGATAAAAACAGCTATGACACATCAACCCTTAGAACAGGTGTCATGGCAGGCTCCACCTGTCCCATTGAGGTGATGAAACGGGTGATCGAAGACATGGGTGCCAAGGAAATGACCATTGTTTACGGTCAGACAGAAGCCTCCCCCGGTATCACCCAGACCCGTGACAACGATTCTTTGGAACTCAAGACCTCCACCGTTGGCAAGGCCCTGCCCAATGTGGAAGTGAAAATTATTGATCCCGTTACTGACAAGGAAATGCCCGTCAATGAGCAGGGAGAGCTATGCACCCGGGGATATCATGTCATGAAGGGGTACTACAAAAATGAGGAGGCCACAGCCCAGGCAATTGATAAAGACGGCTGGCTCCACACAGGCGATCTTGCCACCATGGATGAAAATGGATATTGCATTATTACCGGACGTATCAAAGACATGATCATCCGGGGCGGAGAAAATATTTACCCCAGGGAAATCGAAGAATTTCTCTATACCTTTGACAAGGTTAGAGATGTCCAGGTGGTGGGGATTCCAGACACAAAATATGGGGAAGAAGTGGCTGCTTTTATCCAACTCAGACCCGGAGAAACCGCCACAGAAGAAGAGGTCAAGGCATTTTGTAAAGACCAGATTTCCTATCATAAAATCCCAAGATTTGTGTTTTTTATCGAGGACTATCCCACCACGGCAAGTGGTAAAATCCAGAAGTATAAATTAAGGGATATGGCCACTGAAGGGAAGGTCTGATAATTCAAAAACTGCCATGGGCAGACCCGGGTAATCCACCTTGGTCTGCCCACACTACAAATGAAATTTACGGCTTTGGTTTGCCAAAGACTTTAATAGAAAAAAGGAGGTAATCGTGGACCATGAAACTGTTCTGATAACTGAAGAAAGGGGAAGCGCCGTTGTCCTGACTTTGAATCGCCCCAAAGCCATGAATTCCCTCAATTTTGATCTTTTAAACGCCCTTAAAAAAGAAGTGGATGCGCTGCAATATCGCCCGGATATCCGCACGGTCATTCTCACTGGAGCCGGTGACCGGGCATTTTGTGCCGGAGCCGATTTAAAGGAACGGGCCACCCTGTCCCAGGATGAGGTTAAAAAATTCATCCTCACCATCAGAAATGTACTCACCTCCATACAGCACCTGAACAAGCCGGTTATCACGGCGGTGAATGGCATTGCCCTTGGTGGGGGGACCGAACTTGCCCTGGCATCGGATATTCGCATAGCTTCAGACTCTGCTGTCATGGGACTGACTGAAACACGCCTGGCCATTATTCCGGGGGGGGGTGGCACCCAGAGACTGCCCCGCATCATCGGCGTGGCCAAGGCCAAAGAATTGATCTTCACCGGTCGCCGGGTGGATGCCCAAGAGGCCCTTAGCATTGGCCTTGTGAACAAAATATGCAACCCGGAAAATCTCATGGATGAGTGTATGGCCATGGCAAACATGATTGCAGAGACCGGCCCCATTGCCGTTGAAATGGCCAAATACGCCATCAACCAGGGCATTGAAACCGATCTTGCCACGGGTCTTGCCATTGAATCCAACGCCTATCGAGTCACCATCCCCACCGAAGACAGGGTTGAAGGGCTCACCGCATTCAGGGAAAAAAGAAAACCGGTTTACCAAGGAAAATAGGGGAACAGATATGAGTGAAAACAGAACATTCTGGGAAAATGAAGAAGTAAAACTTGCCCAACGTCAATACGAAGCCATCTGGCCCGGTGGACAAAAGGCAGTGGACCGCCTGACCCAAAAGAACAAACGCCCGGTAAGGGAGCTGATACTGGATCTCATTGATCCAGAGACCCAATTTTTTGAGCTTTCCCTGCTGGCGGGTTTTGGCGTGGATTATCCCGGAGTTCCCGATGTCCCCTGCGGTGGCATTGTCACGGGCCTTGGCAAAATCCATGGTAACTGGACCATGATCCTGGGCAATGACTCCCGGGTCAAGGCAGGCACCTATTTTCCCATTACCTTAAAAAAACACATGCGGGCCCAAGCCATTGCTGACAATTGCGGCATCAACTGTGTGTACATTGCCGATTCCGGCGGGGCATTCCTTCCCATGCAGGTGGATGTTTTCCCCGATGATCAGCACTTTGGTTCTCTATTTTACAACATGGCCCGGATGTCGGCCAAGGGACTCAAACAGATCACCATGAGTACCGGTGGAAACACCGCAGGCGGTGCCTACATTGTCTTTATGGCCTGTGAATCCATAATGATTGATAAGCAGTCCTTCTCCTTTCTGGGCGGACCGCCCTTGGTAAAAATGGCCACGGGTGAAACCATTTCCGCCGAAGATCTGGGAGGAGCAAAAACCCACACACAGATTTCAGGCGGAGCGGATCATCTCTGCTCTGATCAGGCAGATGCCGTCTCCCGGGTCCGGGACATTCTCTCTTTGAGCAAACCCCAGACCAATCACCTCCATAGATACCAGGAACAAGAGCCTGCGGTACCTGCTGAGTCCATTTATGATTACATGCCAGTAAGCTTTGGCCAGAGTATTGATACCCGCAGCATCATCAATTGCATTGCCGACGGCAGTGTATTTATAGAATATAAAAAAGATTTTGCCGTGGGAAAAGCGAGCAATATTCTCACCGGTAAAATTCGAATCAAGGGGCTTCCCGTGGGCGTTATCGCCTCCAATGGGGTGGGTATCATCTTCCACGAGGCCGCCAGAAAAGCCACAGAGTGGATCGTTCGATGCAGCCAGGAAAAAATTCCCCTGCTCTTTATCATGAATGCTCCGGGATTCATGGTGGGGTCTGAGGCTGAACATGCAGGCATCGGCAAATATGGATCAGATCTGGTGCGGGCCGTTTCCTGCGCCCAGGTCCCCCGGATTCAGCTGGTCATCGGGCCGGACAACGGGGCTGCCAATTATGGCATGTGTGGCCGGGCCTATCGCCCCCATTTCCTGTTTTCCACCATGCGGTCCCGCACCTCGGTGATGAGCGGAAAAAGTGCAGGCGGTGTGTTGCTCTCCATTGAGGAGGCCAAACGAAAACGCTCGGGCATCCCCATGACCCAGGAAGAAAAGGATGCGTTTCAGAAAAAAATGATTGAAAAATATGATGGTGAAGCCCATCCCTTTTACTGCTCTGCAAGACTTTTAAACGACAGGGTGCTTAAATTTTCTGAAATCCGGGACTGGCTGGCCATGGGCTTTGAAGTAAGTATGCTCAAAGAAATTGGCGAACCTGCCTTTGGTAATTTCAGATTCTAATATTACTCAACACCCAAAAACCATGCAGCCATAGGAGTTTTAAATGACTGAATATGATATGTGGAAAGTTTTTCCAAAAATGCCAAAAAAAGTAGTCATCGGAGACATCACCGTACGGGATGGGTTCCAACATTCAGAGAAATTTATCTCCACCGAAGCCAAAAAATTCTACCTGGAAGAGCTGATCTTTGCCGGATGCCGTCACATTGAGGTTACCAACCTTGGCAATCCCTATCTCATGCCCCAGTTCAGCGATGCAGAAGAGCTGTTAACGTATGTGAGAGGGGATCTCTTTAAAAAGAAATGCACCCGCCGGGGCATCAATGTGGATGACATCTGCTTTACGGCCATCACCATCCGTGAACCCGGCGTAGACCGGGCAATAGCCCTTAAAGAGAAGGGCATCGGACCGGACCGGCTTTTGATGATGGTCTCCACCGAAGAGGAGCATCACTTTGCCAACTCCGGTACCACCCTGCCCAACTATTGGAAGGAGTGCGAGCGCAGCATTAAAAAATGCAACGATGCTGGCATGAAAATGTGCGGTACGGTTAGTACCATCTGGGGCAGCCCCATTGGGGGTGCCACGGACATGAAAGATGCCGTAAAATTCACCAAAAGATGGCTGGACATCGGTGCCAACGATGTGGAACATGCCGACCACGACGGCAGCGCATCGGCCGCTGATGTGTACCGTTATTTCTCCATGGTACTGGATGAACTACCAGACGTAAATCTTCACATTGCCCATTTCCATGAGACCAAACGCATGGCCGCAGCCTCTGTGCTGGCTGCCATGCAGGCGGGTATCAGAAACTTTGAGGCCACACTGGGCGGCCTGGGCGGTCAGCCTGCCAACTTCTTGGACGACAGACCCATCAAGGGCACCGGGGAGTACTATTACGATGACCCAAGATATGTGGGACTTGTATGCCTGGAAGACACCCTGGTCCAGGTGGATGAAATGAACATTGAACATGGCTGGGATGTGGACCGGGTGTTGTGGCTTGGTAAACAGTTGGAGCGGACCATGGGGCATCGTCTGAGAAGTGAAGCCATGATCAACGGCAGAACCCTGAAAGAAGGCCACATGCAATATGCCCGACCCGGTCTTAAAAAACTCAAGGAAAAGCTGGGTGAAAAACCCAACCAGCTACTGCCCGAGGGATGGGTATAGCCTCCAAACATTTACATTACCAACCCCAATATTTACATAAAAAATCATGCAAATTGATAAAAGTTTTGGCATTCTTTATTTCACAGTTTACACGGGTCAATGCATCCCCCATTTCCGGGGGATCATTGGAAAACATGTAAAGTCCTTTTAGAATCGGAGGCGGGGACAGATTTAAAAATCTGTCCCCTAAGCACTCAAGGAGAAGACATGAAAAAAGAGGAACAAACACCCCACATTAATGTGGATTATTTTGAGGACCTCACTGGTAGTATCGAAGATGGCGCACAGGGCGATGTTGAGGAAGTGGGGACACGCATTAAAGAGTTAAGGGAAAAAAAAGGCATCTCCATAGAAGATCTTGCCAACCTCACCGGATTTGATAAAGAGCGCCTTGAAAACATTGAAAAAGGCGTGGTTAAACCCCAGCCTGGGAACCGTCATGAAGTTATCCGGGCATTGGACAGCGCCCTGGGACGTCTGGTGTCCGGAACAGGGGACAAGCTTTACTCCATCACCCGCAAAGAACAACGTAAAACAATCTCCAGATCCACCTCCACCAAGGGAGAAAAAAATCTTTATGCTTACATGAGTCTTGCCCCTGAAGTCCAGGGCCGTCATATGGAAGCCCTGATTGTTCAGTTGGAAGCAAACCCTGCCAAAGATGTCTCCGTACACAATGGTGAGGAGTTCATATATGTGCTGGAAGGCACGGCCCTGTTGCACATTGGTGAAGAAGTCTTTGATCTGGAGCCCGGCGACAGTGTTTACTATCTGTCCACAACCCCCCATCAGATCATGGCAAAAAATGGCAAGGCCACCATCCTTGCCGTACTTTATGAGTAAAACCTGATCATCGAGTAAAATCAAGCCCGTGGATCGCATGGAAATAACGACGTAAAAGGAAGGCATGGAAACCGGAAAATCGGTTTTTCATCTCTAAATGGAGGAGCAGACCATGGCAAAGTGTTTATGGACGCCATCGAAAGAAAGAATTGAGCAAACCAACATGTACCGCTTCATGCAGGTGGTCAACGACAAATATAAAAAAGATTTCAATGGCTACGATGCCCTCCATGAATGGTCCACGGATAATCTTGAGGATTTCTGGGCAACCATGTGGGATTTTGCCGAGATTCAAGCGTCCCAGGGGTATGATAAGGTAATTGATGATCCCACAAAAATGCCCGGGGCCAAATGGTTTGAGGGCTCAAAACTCAACTTTGCAGAAAACCTTTTGCGTCATAGGGATGATAAACTGGCCCTGATTTTCCGGGGAGAGGACAAGGTCAGAAGAACCCTCACCTACAAGGAATTGTATGATGAAACCTCCCGGGTGGCCGCATCTTTAAAGGCCGCTGGCATAAAACCCGGTGACCGGGTGGTGGGATTTGTACCCAATATGCCAGAATCCATCATTGCCATGCTGGCCGCCACCAGTCTGGGAGCGGTGTGGTCCTCCTGTTCCCCGGATTTTGGCATCAAGGGCGTTCTGGACCGATTTGGTCAGACCCAGCCCCGGATTCTTTTCACGGCAGATGGCTATTTCTTCAAGGGAAAAGCCATGGACAGCCTGGAAAAAATCGCTGGAATCATCCAAGAGCTTCCCTCCATTGAAAAAATCGTGGTGATTCCCTATGTAAATGAAACCCCGGATATCAGTGTATTACCCAATGCTGTACTGATTGATGATTTCAAGGCCGATACCCCGGAAGAGATTGAATTTGAGCAGCTTCCCTTTGATCATCCCCTTTACATCATGTACTCATCGGGTACCACCGGGCTTCCCAAATGCATGGTCCAGAGTGCGGGTGGGGTTCTCATGCACCAAATCAAGGAGCTGATGCTCCATACGGATCTTAAAAAAGAGGACACCATCTTCTACTTCACCACCTGTGGGTGGATGATGTGGAATTGGCTCACCGCCTCCCTGGCCACTGGCGCCACCCTGGTGCTGTTTGACGGTAATCCCTTCCACCCCGGCCCTGAAGCCCTGTGGCAAATGGCCGAAGAAGAAAAAATCACGGTGTTTGGCACCAGTGCTGGTTACATCGCAGCACTGAAGGCAGCAGGCGTAAAACCCGGAACAAGCTTTAATCTTTCTGCCTTGAAGTCATTGCTGTCCACGGGCTCGCCCCTTTCCGGGGAGGATTTTGAATTTATCTATGATGAAGTAAAGTCAGATCTTCAATTGGCCTCCATCTCCGGTGGATCAGATCTCAACGGCTGCTTTGCATTGGGCAACCCCATGGGGGCTGTCTATTCCGGCGAGTTGCAATGCCGGGGTCTTGCCATGAAGGTGTTTGCCTATGACGATGATGCCAAACCCATGGTGGGACAGCAGGGGGAACTGGTTTGTACGGCCCCCTTCCCCTCCATGCCCATCTACTTCTGGAATGATGAGGATGGCTCACGGTATCACTCTGCCTACTTTGAAACTTATCCCGGCATCTGGGCCCACGGCGATTTTATTGAAGTCACAGAACGGGGCGGAGTTATCATGTATGGCCGATCCGATGCCACCTTGAACCCCGGTGGGGTGCGCATCGGCACCGCAGAAATTTATAGACGTCTGGAACAGATGGAAGAACTACAGGACAGCGTAGTGGTGGGACAAAAATGGAACAACGACGTCCGGGTCATCTTATTTGTCGTTCTGGCCGACGGACAAACCCTCACCGATGAGCTCATGGGCAGAATCAAAAAAGATATCCGCCAGAATGCCTCCCCCCGGCATGTGCCTGCCAAGATCATCCAGGTACCGGACATTCCCTATACCCTGAACATGAAAAAGGTGGAACTGGCCGTTAAAAAAGTAATCCATGGGCAAGTGGTGAACAACAAGGATTCCTTGAAGAATCCTGAGTCTCTGGATTTCTTTGAAACAATAGAGGAACTTCAAAATTAAGCATTAGAGCCCGTTTAGACATTATTATTTAACTCGATGATCAAGTTCTTTATCTTGACAAAAAAATCTCAATTGATTATTGAGTACAAAAAAATGTCTCTCAGAAGAGGGCAATTTAAAGAACAAAAAGACGAAGAGGATAGAAAAACACTTCGTCTGGAATTAAATAGAAGCAACATTAAGCCACGAAGGCAAATAGCAGAGAAATATCTGCTGTGCCTTTGTGGCTTTTTTTTTGGTAAAGGGAGATAAACAGCGGATGGAAGATGAGATCAGCCCGGACAACACCATGGATACAGGCAAGCTCTGGGAATCGCAAATTCAGGCCTGGGAAAAAACACCGGGTCAAAGTTGCAGGGAAAGTGGTTCTGAAAAAAAAGCAACACAGGTATATGCTGAGAAAAACAGTGTCCGACATGCCAAAAGAATCCAGGCAATGCTCAAGCAACTTCATATTAAACCCCATTACCGAATACTGGATATTGGTGCCGGAGCAGGTACCCTTGCCGTCCCCATGGCCCAAAAGGCTCACCAGGTGACTGCGGTGGACCCATCAATGACCATGAATTCGGTTTTAAAGGATTACGTGACGAGCCAAAAGATCACAAATATCTTCTGTGTCCAAAAGGCATGGGAAGACCCTGACATCCTGGATTACCTTGAACCACCCTATCATCTGGTGGTGGCCTCCCTGTCCCTGGGAATGCCAGACATAAGGGCAGCCATAAAAAAAATGGAGGCGGTGGCATGTGGTGATATTATCCTTTACTGGCATGCTGGAACCCCGGGTTGGGAAAAAATGCCCCGGGCGCTGTGGCCCACCCTTTTTAAAACCCGTTACCATGGGGGACCCAAAAGTGACCTCCTTTTCCTGGTGCTCTACGAAATGGGTATTTATCCCCGTGTGGATCTCCTGGAGTGTCAATTTGAAGAAAAGTTTCCTTCCATTGATGCGGCGGTGAACAGTTATGCAGAAAAATTTCGTGTAACGGACAGCGCATTATTTTCATCGATTGAAGCATATTTGAAAAAAGTTCTGATCCATAAAAACGATGAATGGGTTTACCCCATTGACCATGTCGTTATGAAATTCCAATGGCGGGCAGGCAGACGTTGTGGTAAAAAAATCTGACGTCATTGTGAGTGATGGAGAAAGATAAAAAAAGAGGAGAAGGACAGCCCTTCCCGGCCAAGGTCATGGCTGCCCTTCCCGGTCACGGCAGATGTTTCCACCGAAATTTTACTTTATCAGGGATAAAGTTTGAAATCAAGCGGTGGGAAAATCAGCAATTCTAACTTTGACTCAAAATATGAGAGTGTTCATGAACTACCTTAAACCCCCAAAGTTAGAATGACTGGTGAAACATCTGCCTTTCAACAGAGAAAAAGTAAAAGGAGAAAAAATGAACGTGTTGAAAGGATTTATGTTGAGTATCATTGCAGTATTCATGATGACTTTTTGGTGCAGCGCCCAGGAGCTACCGGCGGTTTTGGATACCCTGGTGGTCACCGCCACCAAATACGAAACCCCGCTAAAAGAAATTCCCGCATCGGTGACGGTGATCCGTGCGGATGATATTGCCCGGCAGCATCTTCCCAATGGAGATGTGGGGAATATTTTGCGATCCGTTGTCGGTATTACCAGCCGAAGGCCTATGCCCCTTTCCCACCTACCCCAACATCCGGGGCATGGGCAGCAATGCCACGGTGACCCTGGTCAACGGGATACCCACCAACTGGGAGATTACCCAGGCCATCCCCACGGAAAATATTGAGCGCATTGAAATCCTTCGGGGACCAGCCTCGGCCCTGTACGGTGCCAATGCCACCGGGGGCGTGATCAATATCATTCTTAAAAAAGGCCAAAAGACCCAGGAATCCCGCCTGGGAGCCTCTTATGGACGCTTTGATACCCTTGGGTTCCATGGAGAAACCCGGGGAGCAGGGGAAAAATTCAACTATGCCCTGGCAGCCTCCCATGAAAAATCCGATGGTGCCAATGTGGTGAAAAACAACCTGAACCCCAGCATCACCATGATAGACACCTGCGATTACACCAAAGAAAAATTTTCCATTAACGCCGGGTATGATCTCACCGAAGAGAGTGACATTTCTTTTTTCTATAATTTTCTCCATGATGAATATACCCGGGGACGTCCCTATGTGGGAGGAGACTGGGACAGGCATTTTGCCGGGTTGAACTTTTCACAAGACCTGGGAGATCGTTTTTTATTTACGGCCTATGCAGGCTTCCGGTACGATGATCTTCTTCATCTCTATGACAAGGGAGGCTCCAATTACGATCCCAATAAAAAACGGTACACCGATTATTATGAAACCCCCGCAGAAATAAGGATCACCGCTGATGCAGGCGCAAGCATGTGTTAAGCACCGGATTCTCATTTAATGAAACCAGCACCGATCAGGAATATCAGGATTGGTTAACAACAGATGTGATCCAGGAGAATGAATATAAGGTCAGAACCCTTGCCGGATATGTTCAGGATGTGTGGAAGCCCATTGCCCCTCTGACCATCCATGCCGGTGTGCGCTATGATCACTGGAAAAACTTTGACAATGTTTTCAGTAATTATGTTAATCCCAATCTGGAAAATAGAACGGACAGCCAGTGGAGTCCCAAGGTGGGAATGCGATATCAATTCACCGACCAGACGTCCGGATGGGTCAACTATGGCACAGGCTTTACCCCCCCCCACCTCTGCCCAGCTCTACGATGACAGAACCTCCGGTGGTAATCCCAGAGAACCCAACCCGGACCTGGAACCTGAAAAAACCCAATCCTGGGAAATCGGACTGGAAAAATGGATGGGAAAGGCTGTGCAGGCAAACGTCACAGGATACTATAATATCACCGACGATAAAATTTTATCCTGGTTCAATGACAGCAATGTGTGGGTGAATAAAAACATCGGAAAAACCCAATCCTATGGTACAGAACTGGCCCTGGCCTTTTACCTATCAGACAATTGGACGGTTAACGCCAATTACACCTATACCCACGCCACCATCAAGGAAAATCCCTCAGCTCCTGAAAAAGAGGATAATTACCTGCCCTTCACCCCCAGAAACAAGGCCAATATCGGCATTACCTATGCACGAGCTGAAAATTTTTCCATTAACCTCATGGGACGCTACCTGGGAGAACAATTTGTCAGCGACACCAACGCCAGGGTCAATGCCAACGGTGAGAGCCTTGTCATGAACGAGTCCTTTGTCTGCGATGTAAAGGTGATCAAGCATTTAAGACCCACCATAAAAGGCATTAAAGGCGTTGATCTATCCATGAGTGTGGACAATCTGTTGGGGGAGGATTACAGAATCTATTACATGTATGAAGATCCTGGAACGGTGCTCACCGCCCAAGTGGATTTTATTTTTTAACCCGATGATTAAGTCTTTTTATATGAAACTCGTATATTACCGGCGACCGGGGGCAGGTATTCCCCTTCGCTCATTCTCGCAGCCCGTCCATGGGCTGCTCCGAGGGAAATGGCAGCTCTTTCAGCGTCCATGCTGACCGCTGCCATTTAATCCGCTACGGGCAATACCTGCCCCCGGTCGCCTCTGTGGTCGAACCTTAAGTTTTATGCTTCGTTGTGTCCGTTAGGACATGTAGGTTTATGTGAGAATTAAAGTCCAAAAGTTGTATTTTTCAGGAGAACAGCATGGCCAACATATTTTTTAAAAATCTCAGGGAAATAATACTGTGCGTTATGGCAGCTGCTCTGCTCATGGCTGGATGTTCAGAACCATCGGCCAAACAGATTAAAGGCCCCGGTCAAACACTCAGGGTGGGCACCCCCATGAAGTTAAAACAGCTCAATCCCCTGGCAGACTATACATATAATATCCTGGCCATGCTGTTAACCCATGACACACTGATCCGCCTGGACGAAAACCTCCAGCCCATTCCCCAACTGGCCAGGACCTGGTCCGCCAACAAGGATGCCACGGTGTGGACCTTTGATCTGGTGCCCAATGCCCTGTGGCACGATGGAGAAAAGGTGACCTCACAGGATGTGAAGTTCACCTTTGATTATTTGGGAGAACATGATCCGGCCCACGCCTGGATACCGTCTTTGATCAAAGAGATCAAGGCAACGCCGGGCCGGGTGATGTTTACACTTAATCACCCCTATAGCCGTTTTCTCATCAATGCAGGGTTCATTGTACGCATATTGCCTAAACATATCTGGGAAAATATCATGACCCCCCGGGCCGGAGAAACAAAGGAGATGACCGTGGGCTGTGGTCCCTATCTATTCGCCCAATATGACCGCACAGCCGGCAGAATGATTTTCCAGCGCAACCCCTCATATCATGGGGGTGCCATGGGTGTTGAAACCATTGAATTTTATTTGAATCGCAATCTTGACATCATCACGCTTTCCCTGAAAAAAGGCACCATTGATCTCTACTATAAATACGCCTCTGGATTTCCCTTTCCCTATTTAAGAGGATTGACAGGGGCAAAGAACCTCCAGTTCATCACCGCACCATCCATGGGTATATCTGCGGTTCTGGGGTTTAACATGGCAAAAAAAAACATGGCCGACATAAAATTTCGACGGGCACTGTCCCTTGCCATAAACTACAGGGGAATCAATGAAAGCCTTTTCATGGGAAAGGGTACCCTTCCCGGCACCGGTTTTGTGCCCGGGGCCTTTCCCCTGCAAAACAAACAGCCCCTTCTGGAGCAGGATACTGTCCGGTGCTGCAAAATCCTGGATGATATGAATATCACAGATAGCGACGGCGACGGCATTCGGGAGGATATTGATGGACGTCCACTGAACCTGATGTTTCTGGCCCGGTGCGATCTTGAAGGGCACGATGTGGTGACCCGACGTCTGGTGAATGATTTTAAAGCCGTGGGAATTGGACTCACGCTAAAAACCGCTGATCTGTCCACCTGGATCGCCATTGTCAGAAAAAAAGAGGCGGATCTGATACTTTTTCGCACCACTCCCTGGGGTATGATGATGGGGGCCGGTCATGGCAGCGGTTATTTTGATTCCAGAAGAGAGGGCGGCGGGGTGATTGCCAATGTAAGGGACACCGCTTTTCACCACCTTTGTGATGGAATTCTCTCCACCACAGATCCGGACAGTCTTAAGGAACTTTATGGAAAGATGGATGACTACTATGCCCGGACGCTTCCGGCCATTGCACTGGGATGGCACCCGGTGATCTATCCTTGTCAAAGTAGCTATCCCGTCCCCCCTGTGAATCAGATTGAAGGGGGAATTTTAAACCGAGCCAGTTTGAAAAAATGGGGGGATGCTGCGATTTCCCAACCGGGAGCCCCTGTGCAATGAAGCATATGACGGCTGCCTTTTGTCAATATGGTCTGGCACTTCTGGCTGTTCTGGCCCTTAACTTTCTTTTAATCCACATGATGCCGGGTGATCCCCTGGTGCATATTCTGGGAGAAGAAGGATACTACCAGATGACCCGCCAGCCCCCGGCGTACATTGAAAAAATTAGAGAAACATATCAATTAAACGACTCTTTATTGAAACAATTCCTGACCCATATCTTACGGGCACTCCAGGGGGATCTGGGGTGGTCCCATCACCATGGTATGGCAGTGAGCAAGATTATTTATCCCCGCATGGGATGGACCCTTTTACTGCTCATCCCCTCTGTTATCATCTCCACCATGGCAGGGGGAACATTGGGAGCACTGGCAGGCGGGTCTCCCCGGGGATGGATGGATCGGATTCTAACGCCCTTTTTTTTGTTGATCTATTCCATCCCGGCATATTGTCTGGGGCTTTTTCTGCTAATCCTGGCCTTTCATGTGGACGCGCTTCCCATGGGGGGAATGCCCTCGGGAAAAACAGATATGGCGTTGTACATGATGATGCCCATGGGAGTACTTATTTTGCACAGCACTGCCTATAAGTACATAATCATGAAAAATGCCGTGATCCAGGAGATCCATGAAGCATATGTCATGACCGCCCGTTCCAAGGGCCTTGATGACAGGGGTATTTTATTTGGTCATGTGGTGAAAAACGCCCTGCCCCCCTTTATCACCGTAGTGGCCATGCATTTTGGGTTCATGATGGGTGGCAGCCTGGTGGTGGAGATGGTTTTTTCCTGGCAGGGCATGGGAACTTTAATTTACGATGCGGTGATCTCCCGGGATTACCCCTTGATTTCAGGAAGTTTCATGATCATCTGTGCATCGGTAATCCTTGCCAATGCCCTGGCGGATGTGATCCATGGCTGCCTGGACCCCCGCATCCGTTCTGGAAACCGATCCAATGAGTGACTACTCCCCCTCTAAGCCGAAGCTATAGAGGAGGCTTCTTGGAGGATTAACTCCGGAGACTGTAGCCCCAGTCTCAAAATATTTATAGCCGCATTGTGGTCTCGGTTTAGAACAAGGCCACAATGAAGACACCTATGGGTTCTGACAGAAAGACTTTTTTTGACAATCTTTCCGCAGTCTGGATTGGAACACATCTGTGAAGTGTAAGCCGGATTCACCGGGATGACCTGTTTGCCTAACATCCTGGCTTTGTATTGAAGAAAGAGTATGAATTTACTCCAACTTGCGTCAGCGATAGATTTGTTCAGGCCAGATTTTGCAGATGCACCGTTCGGGAGATAGCCATCAGAATCAGGATCTTTCTTTGGCTTTGCCCGTTTTGTCATATTTTTGATATTGAGTTTTTCAAAAACAATTACGTCTGCCATGGACAGGAGTTTGTTGGCGGTTTTATGGAGAAAGTCATTACGTTGGCACTTTATTCTGTAATGACATTTCCTAATAGCTTTCAACAATCTCAAATACTTTTTTGTTCTTTTAGTGGTCTTTGACAATTTCTTTTGCAATTTGGCAAACCGCTTTTCATTGGCTCTAAAGCTCTTTGGTGGTTTAACTGAATTACCGTCAGAGTCATAATAGAAATCGTTTAAACCAAGATCTATCCCAAGGAAAGTTGTTGGATTCTGCTTAATCTCTACTTCAAGGTTATCTTCAAAGGAGAAGCAGATAAACCATTTTCCAGCTTCCTTGGAAACAATTAGGGTTTTGACTTTTCCGGTTTCAGGTATCTCTCTATGATATTTTACTTTAACATTTCCAATTTTGGAAATCTTTAGAACGCCGTCAATTGGACGGTTTTGAAACTGAGGATATGTAATGCTATTCCAATCTTTGAACTTTTTGAACTTTGGAAAACCAACAACCTCACCGCCTTTTTTCACTCTTCCAAAAAAGGATTGGTAAGCAAGGTCTAACCTAACGAGGACATTCTGAAGCACTTGAGAGTGAATAGATGCAAACCAAGGTCGCTCTTCTTTTAGGAGAACAAGTTCATTTATCTGTTCATAGCGACTAATCGAAACACCATGATTTTCATAAAGCCAGATCCTGTCAGCCAAAGCCCAGTTGTACAAGTACCGACACATAGAAAACTGGTTCTCAAGGCGGGTAATCTGAGCTTTGGTTGGATAAATTCTGTACTTATGAGTTATTATCACTTTGCTTCCTCATTTAATTGACTTTTTATAACTATGAATTGTACCATGTTTTACACTTAGTGTCAACAAAAGATAAGAGATGTACAAGAGGTTTTATCATTTATAACTACACACTCATAGCCATTGTGTCTATAGTTTGACATACCATTTGGTGTTAGTTAGCAAATACAGACGCAAATATTTTACAAATGAGTTGCTTGAATATGCTGAAAGTATCTGCAAAAGGACATGTGAAAAATGGGATATCGAATTGCTTGAATTTGATGGAGAGTCTGATCACGTACATCTGTTATTTTCAGCTTATCCAAACTTAGATTTAAGCAAGTTCATCAACAACCTGAAGACTGTCTCGTCAAGTAATGATTAGGAAAAATTTTCCTGAACACTTGAAATAGTTCTACAACAAGCCGGTTCTGTGGACACGGGCATACTGTCTACTATCAACAGGAGGCGCAACAATTGAAATCATTCAAAAGTACATACAAAACCAGGGAAAGAAATAGTCAAACAAATGCCTATCCATCCCCTACCAAATTAGAAATTATGGAAGGGGTATTCCGGCATGACAGATAAAAATTCCCGAAACTGGAGAGAAGGGGCGCTTATTTTAATGGCGGCTGCCCTGCCCGGGGTATCCATCATCCTTTTCAAAAACATGGATATAGCCAATGCCTTGTTTTCTCCCTGGTTGCCCCCGGGAGATGGCCATTTACTTGGCACCAACGATGTGGGAGAGGATATTTTTTTTCAACTTATCTCCGCCGGTGGCAGATCCCTCATGGTGGGCATGGCCGCAGCCCTCACAGCCACCCTAGTTGGCACCCTCACCGGATGTGTGGCGGGCTATTACCGTGGTATTGCCGACCGGGTCATCATGGGGCTTGCAGATATATTTCTGCTCATTCCCGACATTCCCCTGGTGATTGTACTGGTTTCGTTTTTTAAACCCGGGCTCTTCAACGTTATTATTGTCATTGCCATGACCTCATGGCCGGGCACGGCACGGGTGGTGCGATCCAGGGTGTTAAAAATAAAGGAATATCCCTTTGTCTTAAATGCCAGAAGTCTGGGGGCCGGAGATGGACACATCATTTTCAAACATATCCTGCCCCACACCGGGGAGTTGATTCTGGCCAAGGCCACCCTTGCCGTGGCAAGTGCCATGCTCACTGAAACCGGAATCAGTTTTCTGGGGCTCGGAGATCCCTGTCAGGTGACATGGGGAAGCATGCTTCATGGGGTTTTTGCCGGTGCCGGTCTCATCAACGGTTATTGGTGGTGGTATTTGCCGCCGGTGCTGTGCATATCTCTCACCGTCATGGGATTTAACCTGGCAGGTTTTTATTTGCAAAAAGGATGGGGAGGCAATGTCCCGGCGGATTCTCCCCTGAACAAACAAGGGCAGATACAGGGAAAAACACACACTGACGTCCCTGTCCTGACGGGCATAAACCCACCTGTTTTGATAAAAAACAAAGATACAGACACCCTTGCCCCGGAACCTGATACCCGGAACCCAATATCCAAGACCCAGAATCCAGCCCCCCATATCCAGCCCCCATCGTTTCCTTTGAACAGGCAAATTTTCCTTATTCTTAACCTTGGTGTTTATTTTGAGACAAATCAGAAAAAAACCATAAAAGCCCTGGATGGGGTAAATCTCTCCCTGGAAAAGGGAGATCGCATGGCCATCATCGGTGAATCCGGCAGCGGAAAAAGTATCTTGTTTCTGGCCATGCTGGGTCTTTTGCCTGGAAATGCCCGGATGTCTGGTGAACTCTTTTTCAGGGGAAAAGGGATGGCGTCTTTTTCCCGGAAACAATATCAACACTTAAGAGCATGGGATATTGCCTATGTTCCCCAGGGGGCGGGCAATGCCCTGA
>Ga0208900_1000662_pt1 | contig 20841 bp, 5 predicted proteins | sample AntAceMetag02UKK_FD_184763 | JGI IMG/M metagenome (GOLD analysis project Ga0208900, IMG submission 184763) | Saline lake microbial communities from Ace Lake, Antarctica - Antarctic Ace Lake Metagenome 02UKK (SPAdes) (version 2) | ecosystem: Environmental > Aquatic > Non-marine Saline and Alkaline... | reverse complement strand
AACCAAAAATTTTGGAATACCTTACTATCCAGATAAAGCAGGATATCAAAAGGGTTGTAAACCTGCTGTCCCAGCCAGCTATAGCCGTTGTACCAGGTCTTGACTTTGGTCAGATCTGTATTGTCGTCTATCCAGCCAGAAAAAATGCTTTCCAGTTCATCCTGGGTATAACCGCAAATGTCTGAAAAGCGTTTGTCTATGGTGATGTCCTTGAGATTATTCAATCCGCTGAAGAGAGACACCTTGCTGAATTTGGAGACCCCGGTGATGAACACAAACTCAATGTAGGGGTCAGCATCCTTGATCACGGAATAGAAATTTTTGAGTTCCTCTCGAAGGGCAACGGCAATTTCCGTGTTTTCAATGCTGTCAAGGATGGGCTTGTCATACTCATCTACCAAGACCACCACCCGACGTCCGGTTTTCTCATGAAGGGTCTGAATCAGTTCAGCAAAGCGACCCTTGCGGCTTGCCTTGTGATATTCAATGCCAAAGGCCCGGCTGTGGTCGTACAAAATTTCATCACAGGTCTCCTGAAGCTCTTCTACACTTCTGGCTACCCCTGCCCCGAAACTGATATGCACCACAGGATTGCTCTGGCTCCAGTCCCAGTTATCATACAGGAAAAGGCCCTGAAAAAGCTCCCGTCGACCCTCAAAGGCAGCTTTAAGTGTACTCAGAAACAGGCTTTTGCCAAACCGGCGGGGACGGGACAGGAAATAGTACGTGCCTTCATTGAACAATTGCTGCACAAAATGCGTCTTGTCCACATAGCAATAATTGTCCTGGGCAATTTTTTCAAAGGTTTGAATACCAATGGGAAGTTTTTTATTTTTCTGCACGGGACACCTCATGTTGGGGTCTGACCCCGATAAGTATTTGTTATTAAGGTTTAATTGCTTCAAAAAAGCTCTATTTTATCTCTTAAAACCCACTTTTCGGGGTCAAAAACAGCATTTTAAGGCTCACCAGTTTTCATCAAATTTTGTCAGATTCCACCTCAAAACGCACCACATTGCGTTTTTTGCTGGAAAATTCCACCCCGATCATGTGGATTCTTGCACCTTGGGTGCGGTACTTGTCGGCATAGCCTTTGTCTTTGATCTGCTGCAAAGCCCGGCCCTCGGCAAGAAGTTCCACAACTTTAAATTCAAAAATGTAGATATGTGTGCCCAATTTCACCGTCATGTCAATGCGGCCATGGCTTGTGGCGTCTTCCACGAATACATCCAACCCCAGGGCTGCAAAATAGCAATAGACAATAGAGGCGTAATAACCCTCGTAATTGGCCAGTTTATTTTTGCGATACCAGTCATGGGGGATGGAGGAAAAAAACGCCTGCAGGGTCTGCTTTAGGGCATCAAAATTATTGGCAATCAGGGCTTCATATAAATTGAATTTGTTATTTTCCTGGGCAACGGTGCTATTGGTGAGAAAGGAAAGAATATAGTCGGTCAGGCTCTGCCGCACCTCCTGGTTGGGATAGCCAAGCTGAAACCAGCGCATGCCCCCCATATGCTGGGTTTCCCTTATGGTCAAATAACCTGTTTGGAACAAAAGGGTTTCAATCTCCAGCCCCTCCACATCAAAGCTGCCCAGAATCTTCTCGCTGGCCCTTAAATCATGCAATGCCGGAATATAATATTTTTTTTCCTGTAGCAGTCGGATCAGAAAAGTCGGGGTAGCGGTTTCGAACCAGAAATTCCGGAATTCACCCTGCTTGAGATAAAGCAAAATATCAAAGGGATTGTAAACCTCCTGGCCCAGCCAATTGTACCCATTATACCATGTTTTTACTTTGGTTAGATCCATATCCTGGTCTATCCAGTCTGAAAATACGTCCTCCAGCTCATCTTGGGTATAGCCGCAGATTGAGGAGCAATCCGGGCTGAGGGTAATGTCTTCCAAATTGTTCAGTCCGCTGAAAAGGGAGACCTTGCTGAATTTGGAGACCCCGGTGATGAACACAAATTCAATATAGGGGTCAGCATCCTTGATCACGGAATAGAAGTTTTTGAGTTCCTCGCGAAGAGCAATGGCCATTTCCGTGTTTTCAATGTTATCCAGGATCGGCTTGTCATACTCATCCACCAGCACCACCACCCGGCGACCGGTTTTTTCATAAAGGGTCTGAATCAGCTCGGCAAAGCGTCCCTTGCGGCTTGCCTTGTGATATTCAATGCCAAAGGCCCGGCTGTGGTCGTACAAAATTTCATCACAGGTCTCCTGAAGCTCTTCCACATTTCTGGCCACCCCGGCCCCGAAACTGATATGCACCACGGGATTGATCTGGCTCCAGTCCCAGTTGTCATACAGAAAAAGGCCCTGAAAAAGCTCTCGTCGACCCTCAAAGGCAGCTTTAAGCGTACTCAGAAACAGGCTTTTGCCAAACCGACGGGGACGGGACAGAAAGTAATATTTCCCTTGGTCGGTCAGTTTGTGGATAAAAGGTGTTTTATCCACATAGAGATACCCTTCCTCAATAAGATTGGCAAAGGTCTGAATACCAATGGGGAGTTTTTTATTTTTCTGCACGGGACACCTCATGTTGGGGTCTGACCCCGATAAGTATTTGTTATTAAAATTGAATTGCTTTAAAAAAGTTCTATTTTATCTCTTAAAATCCACTTTTCGGGGTCAAAAACAGCATTTTAAAGCTCTCAGAAATTTTCATCAAACTTTGTCAGATTCTACCTCAAAGCGCACCACATTGCGTTTTTTGCTGGAAAATTCCACCCCGATCAGGTGGATTGTGGCCCCCTGGGTGCGGTATTTGTCGGCATAGCCTTTGTTTTTGATTTGCTGCAAGGCTCGGCCTTTCGGGAGTAGTTCAACCACCTTGAATTCGAAAATGTAGATATGTGCGCCCAATTTCACCATCATGTCAATGCGGCCATGGTTGGTGACGTCTTCCACCCGGACATCAAGGCCCAATGCGGCAAAATAGCAATACACGATGGAAGCGTAATAGCCCTCATAGCTGGCCAGCTGATTTTTACGATACCAGTCATGGGGAATGGAAGAAAAAAAAGCTTGCATGGTTTTCTTGAGGGCAGAAAAGTCATTGTTAGCCAGTGCATCCAGCACATGGGACTGATTGCGGGTTTTGGCCAGATGATCCTGAACCAGTCCGTTTAAAATGGCATTGGTCAACCCGGCTCGCACCTCCAGATTGGGATAACTTAATTGATAGCGCCGGAACGCGCCGATCTGCTCAAACCCCGTTATTGTGAGATAACCAGTCTGAAACAACAATGCTTCCACCGTGATATTGTCCACGTCAAAGCTGCCCACAATTTCCTCGCCAGCCACCATATTCTGGATTTCAGGAATATAGTAACGACCCTTGCGCAACAGTTTGATCAAAAAGGCTGGGGTTCCCGTCTCAAACCAAAAATTTTGAAATTCTTTACTATCCAGATAAAGCAGAATATCAAAGGGGTTGTAAACCTGACGCCCCAGCCAACTGTAGCCGTTGTACCAGCTCTTAACCTCGACCAGATCCGCATTGTCGCCTATCCAGCCGGAAAAAACGCTCTCCAATTCATCCTGGGTATAACCGCAAATGTCTGAATAACGTTTATCTATGGTGATGTCCTTGAGATTATTCAATCCGCTGAAGAGAGACACCTTGCTGAATTTTGAGACACCCGTGATGAACACAAATTCAATGAAAGGGTCGGCATCCTTGATAACGGAATAGAAATTCTTGAGTTCATCGCGAAGGGCAATGGCCATTTCTGTGTTTTCAATGCTATCCAGGATCGGCTTGTCGTATTCATCCACCAGCACCACCACCCGGCGACCGGTTTTTTCATAAAGGGTCTGAATCAGCTCTGCAAAACGCTCCCGCAGGTCATCCTGACATAATTGCAAATCATGCAAGCGGACATGGTTATCAAGAATCGCGCTGAAACGGATCTCTATATCGCGCACCGAACGCATCACCCCGGAGCCAAAACTGATATGCACCACAGGATTGCTCTGGCTCCAGTCCCAGTTATCATACAGGAAAAGGCCCTGAAAAAGCTCCCGTCGACCCTCAAAGGCAGCTTTAAGTGTACTCAGAAACAGGCTTTTGCCAAACCGGCGGGGACGGGACAGAAAATAGTACGTGCCCTCATTGAACAATTGCTGCACAAAATGCGTCTTGTCCACATAGCAATAATTGTCCTGGGCAATTTTTTCAAAGGTTTGAATACCAATGGGGAGTTTTTTATTTTTCTGCACGGGACACCTCATGTTGGGGTCTGACCCCGATAAGTATTTGTTATTAAAGTTTAATTGCTTTAAAAAAGCTCTATTTTATCTCTTAAAACCCACTTTTAGGGGTCAAAAACAGCATTTTAAAGCTCTCAGCGATTTTTATCAAACTTTTTCAAAAAACCTTTCTCTAAGTGTATCAAATCACCCGCGTAGGTCTCCATTTACGTGGGAGAGGGGAAGTGCGGATTCAAAGGCAAACCCCACCAGATTCCGCTCTTTTTTGGAAAAATCCATCCCCACCAGCATTACATCGGCACCCGCCTGGACGTACTGCTCATGATACCCCTTTTCCCGGATCTGGTGAATGGCTTTTTGGCCGTCTCCCACAATCTCCACCACCTTGAATTCAATGATGTAAACATATTTGTCCGTCTTCAAGACAAGATCGGCCCGACCATGGCTGGAGCTGGGTTCAGGACGCAGATCAAACCCCAGGGAAGCCAGAAATGCATAGACCACAGATGCATAATAACCTTCGTATTTATCCAAGTTGCCGGCAGTGTACCACTCATAGGGAATGGATGAAAAAAGAGACTTGAACAGATCCTCTATCCGTCCCATCTCTTTTAACTTCAGTGCCTTTGACATCTTGAGACGCAAGCTGCTGGTTCCGGAAGATTCTGCAGTAAAATAGTTCAAGAGATGCATATTGAGACTGACCCTCACTTCATGATTGGGGTAGTCCAATGTAAAAATACGCTGCCCCGGTGCAAAGGTCTCCACCGACTTGATCGTTAGATAACCGGACTGAAAGAGAATCGCCTCCGGCATCAGGTTTGCCAGATCAAAACCGGAAAGCAGGCCCTGATCGATCTCGATGTGAGACAGATCGGGGATGTACACTTTCCTCTGATGAAGCAGCTTGATCAAAAAACTGGGCGTCGCACTTTCAAACCAGTAATTGCCGTACTGCCGTTTTTTCAAAAACAACAGCACATCAAATGGGTTGTAAACCTTCTCTTCACCTAAAAAGTTATAGCCATTGTACCACTCTCGCAAGGTGTCGATGTCAACACCGTCAAGTCGCTCTGCAAAGGTCTTTATCAGCTCCGATTCAGTGTATCCGCACAAAGACCCCATTTCAGGCAGCAAGGTAATATCCTCAAGATTATTCAAATCACTGAAAATACTCACCTTGCTGAATTTGCTCACCCCGGTGATGAAGCAAAAATGAATATAGCGATCGCTCTCCTTGATGACGGAATAAAAATTCTTGAGGCCGTCCCGCAGAGTTTCGGATTGAGAAGGATTCTCGATGTGATCCAGGATGGGTTTGTCGTACTCATCCACCAGGATCACCACTTTTTTACCAGATTTTTGCCATACCGCTTCAATTAATTGGGCAAAACGATCGGCCACCAGCCCCTCATGACACGTCACGCCATGATATGCTGCCTGCTCGGAAAGAAATTTGTGGATACGTTGATCCAGCTCATCCCTATCCTTCACAAGTCCTCTGCCGAAACTGATGGAAATAACGGGGTGGATATCCTCCCAATCCCAATGCTTTTCAAGATAAAGACCTTTGAACAGATCTTGACGTCCCTCGAAAGCGCATCGTAGGGTATCAATAAAAAGGCTTTTCCCAAAACGTCGGGGACGAGAAATGAAATAGTAACTGGATTGTTCGACTAACCTTTTGACAAACGATGTTTTATCCACATAGTAACAATCATCTGTCCGAATTTTCTCAAATGTCGAGATGCCTATGGGTAGTGTCTTCATAGATTTGTGGCAAGGAAACCCCTGAGTCTTTAGCTCAGGGGAGGAATTGCCACCTCCTGTGTTAAATGTTAATATTCAAATAGTGTAACGCTTTTAGCATGAACAACCTCAGAAATAGTGTAACGCCTCTTTTTGTTGCAAGGGGAGAGCTTATTCCAGGCCTTTCTGCAAAAGAAAATCCAATGCTGTCTGCCGCTGGCTAACGTCTTGGTTTCGCACAGCCATGGACATGGCCTTGCGCGTCCCCACAAACACGGCCAGTTTTTTCGCCCGGGTAAGGCCCGTGTACAAAAGATTTCGGAACAGCATTTTATAATGCTGGGTGAGCACCGGAATAATCACCACCTCAAATTCACTGCCCTGGGATTTATGGATGGTGATGGCCCAGGCAAGATCCAGCTCCATGATGTCATCCTGCTGGTAAAACACCTGGCGCTGATCCGGATAAAAGGCAACAGTGAGGGTGGGCTCTGAGTTATCAAGGGCAACGATGCTACCGATATCACCGTTGAAAACCCCCAGATCATAGTTGTTTCTGCGGTGGATCACCCGATCACCCAATCTAAAGATGCGTTCGCCCACCTTGAGCTGGGGCTTTCCTTCCATGAACGGGTTAGCTGCATTTTGGATAACCAGATTCAAATTGGCCGTACCAAGGGTGCCCCGGGTCATGGGAGAGAGGATCTGTATCTCCCGGCCAGCGCCAAAGTATTTGGGAATCCATTCAAGGTAAAGTTTTTTCACCACATCCAGGGCCGCAATTCCATAGTGCAGGGAGGACCAGGGGTGTACTTTTTTTAACACCGCGGTCAGTTCTTCCACCCGGGTACCTGCCTGGGCAAGAGCCGTCAGGTTCACATGCTGAAACTTCGAAGGGATAGTGATTTCTGTTTCATAGGGTCTGACGGTTTCATTGATGCGAAATTCATACAGCAAAGCGTCTTTTTCAGCATCTTTTTCAGCATCTTTTTCACCATCCAGCAAAGCGTCTTTTCCGGTATCCTTTTCATCATCCAGAGAATCATCATAAAGCCGTTTAGCCCGGCCAATAAACCGAAGCTGTTCCCCGGTGGCCTCATCGGAATCCATGAAAAGGCAATCAGATCCATCCTGCCACACCGATGGTTTTTTAAAGGGGGATATGACCCAGGGCATTTCTCCCCGGTTGATCTGGTGGGCATACTGGATGATTTTAGATTCCCGGGCCTGGCGAAATATCTGGGTGAGCCGGCAACAGGGCACGGTATCGGCGGAAATGATATCCCTTAACATATTGCCAGCCCCCACCGATGGTAGCTGATCTGCATCGCCGATGAACAGCACCTGGCTCTCCTGGGGCACGGCCTTTAAAAGGGAGGCTGTCAGGCTGATATCCAGCATGGAGCACTCATCCACAATGAGAAATTCGGTGTCCAGTGGCTGGGATTCATTTTTTTTAAATTCCCCTCCCTTCCATTCCAGAAGTCGGTGGATGGTTTTGGATTCCCGTCCGATGACCTCGCCCATGCGCTGGGCGGCCCGGCCTGTGGGGGCGGCCAAAAGTACCTTAAGTCCCATGGCCTCGGCAAGTTTCACAATTACCTGGGTGGTGGTGGTTTTTCCGCACCCGGGTCCCCCCGTTAAAATGGAAAACTTTTCACCCACTACCCGGCCCACGGCCCGGGCCTGTTCATCACTGAGGTCTATTTCTCTGGTTTTACAGAACAGCTCTATCCAGCGCTGGACCCGTTCTGGGTCCACCTGGGGCGAAGGCCCCATACCCGCCACCCGTTTTGCCACATAGCGTTCATCAAAATACAGGCTTCTGACATAGTAACAGTGGGTGGTGATTCCTGCTTCGGTGGGCAGCTCCCGAAGCATGAGCTGCCTTTCCTTCACCATGTGATCCAGCAGAGAGGATAATTGATTTTTGAGATCAAGCTCCAGCAAGGCTTTGACCTTTTCATCAATCTGGGAATGGGTGAGATAACAATGACCGTCATTTCTGCCCGCTGCCACCACATGGCGAATACCGGCCATGATTCTCTGGGGGCTTTGTCTGTCAAGACCGATGCTTAACGCCACCTTGTCCGCAGAAAAAAATCCAATGCCATAAAAATCATTGGCCAGACGATAGGGATCTTCAGTGACATTGGCAATGGCTTTGTCCCCATAGGTTTTGTAAATCCTTACGGCAAATAAGGTGCTGATCCCATGGGTCTGTAAAAACATCATCACCTCCCGGATGGATTTGTGCTGGGTCCAGGCGTGGCGAATCATTTCAAGTTTTTTAAGGGCAATTCCCGGGACTTCGGTGAGGCGTTCCATATTAGTTTCAAATATGGTGAGCGTTTCTTTTTGGAAGTGTTTAACGATTTTGAGTGCGGTTTTGGGCCCCACGCCTTTGATAAGACCGGAGCCAAGGTATTTTTCCAGGGCCGCCTGGGTGGCCGGTTTTTTTTCCGTGGCCACCACGGCCTGGAACTGACGCCCAAATTTGGGATGGACAGTCCAGGCCCCCTCAAATAGCATGGTGGCACCGGCAAACACCCGGGTCTGGTGGACCACCACCGTCTCCTGGCCCATGGCATTAAAAGGGGTGACCCTTAAAATGGACCATCCATTGTCTGGATTATGGTAGGTGACCCGGTCAACAATGCCCTCCAGGCGCTCCTGGATCACACCCGTGTGGGGAACTGCGGTTACCATGCCTCGGCATAGGCAGTTTCGGTGTAGGCGGATTCCATTTTGAATTTATGGCCCTTTTCCATGGTGGCAAGATTCTCAAATACCTTGCGAGCTTCTGCTGAATCGCAGTCCGCAGCCAGCTTCAGGTACATGTTCATGGCCTCTTCTTCATTTTTCATGGCAAGGGCAAAGGCATCTGCCAGGGTCATGCCACCGGATACATCGGGTTTTTCCACGGTTTTGGATATGCCGTAATCACTGGTGGCCTTGAAGTTGGCTCCAATGGTTTTGTTTTCCAAAATATTCTTCAACATGGTTTCGTGCTTTTTTTCTTCGTCGGCAAAGGCGGTGAACATCTCCTTAATAAAGCTTTCCGTGGCCTTTGAAGCCACATCTTTGTAAAAATTCTGGGCTTCTATCTCTTTTCCAATGGCGTAATTAATAATCTCTTCATAGGTATTCATGGGACAGATATCCTCCTGACAAAAAACAAGGTGATGCAAGTCTGGGGTGTGCTGCACAGTGATCAGCGCTGCGATGAATTGCCATTTTTTCTCTACCCAGTATATCTGATTCAGCCCGGTGAAACAACTTTAATTTCTTATAATTGCCGGGGGCTCTGCTGTCGGCACTCCGGTGCTGTATTTCCTCATTCAAAAAGCAAAAAGCAGGACTTGCGCCCTGCTTTTTTTAAAATCATTTCCTCAATGTAACAATGACAACATGGTTTTACTTGCCAATAACACTTTTGCGGATGCTGTTTTCCGGGGTCAGTTTATGCAGCTTAACCATCTCAAAGTCCCTGAGTTTCATCAGAAACTTTCCTGCTTCATCCACCAGATCCATGTCATAGGTGTCTGTTTCGTCGTCCGATGCTGTCCGGGTGGTGAAACACAGATAATTGATATTTCTTAACCCCCGGGCCATGAACTCAAGGCTGCCGATTTTATAGGGCAGGACCACACAGGAGTCGGTGAAGAACTCAAAGGCTCCGCCGGTCTGGAACATGCCGTCCAGGAGCACCACATCCGTTAGGAATTCCGGTTCAGCCCCATAATTAAAAAAAGGTTCATCACTGGTGTAGGACAAAAGGCTCACCAGAGTTTTGCCGTCAAAGCTTAGAATATCATGGATGGAGCGGAACAGATCATCCATGAAAAGGCGCTGGGGATGATAGATCTGGTTGGCCAGCTCCTTGGAGTTTTCCACAGGGGTGAACGCGGGGATGGATCGTTTTTCCCCGGGCAAAGGCGCATCCTTGACCATGAACCGAGCCTGGTAATGCAGCTTGGGATCTCCCATGACCACTCCGGCGGGATTGATGAACTGCGAGGTGATGGTACAGTCCCAAGCATGGGGATCATCCACCACAACCTCCGTTGACACAAGAATGGCCTTAGGCCGATTCTGGAGCAGTTTGATGCCATAGGGAATGGAAAAATCGGTGACCTTTGTGAGGTGTCCGGGTTTTTTCCGGCTTGCCATGGCCGCTTCAGCCATGGTCTCCACCCCGGTAGCCCCCAGAAAAATGGGGGTGCCTTCCATGGCGTGGTCCAGGAGAAAACGGTCCCTTTCAATGGAAAGATGCCTGGAAAACACAGTTCTTTCTACTTGTGTTTTTGTCAGTTTGTCCAGAAACGGTGCCACGGTGAGAAGACAATCCCGGTCAAAGGCCTCATCAAGCCCTGTGATCACCACCTCGGTGGTGACGGTGTCTGTCATTTCATCCATGAAAAAGTCAATGCCCTCTTCCAGGGGCAGGAACTTTAATCCCCGTTCGGTGAGCACCTTTTTAACGGTGTCCCGGGTGGCCATGCCAGCACCGCTCCAGGCGGTCCAGTCCATGATTTTGCAGGTGATGTTTTCATTGTCACACTGGGCTTTGAACAGTATTTTGGCCATCATATCATTGGCTGCGGTGTAGTCTGCCTGTCCCTCGTTGCCAAATTTTGCCGTCACCGAAGAGAAACCGATGCAGTACCGAACCTGTATTCCCTCAAGGGCGGCCATGACGTTTGCAAAGCCTTGAACCTTGGTATCAAATACCCGGGCAAATGAATCATAGGCTTTCTTTTCAAATGGCATGCTCTCTTCAAGTCCAGCTGCATGAATGAATCCGTCCACGCGGTCAATGCCTGAGAGGGCTTTTTTAACCGCCCCTTTATCTGCCACATCACAGGCAAGATAGGTCACTGACACCCCCTGGGATCTTAGGATGTCAAGATTCTCCCGGGAGGTCCGGATGGCCATGATGCGGTCGGTCTCATTTTTTAATGCCACGGGTTTGGCCCCGGCCATGTTTTCCCTGAGACCTGCCATGATGGTGGCAGGTGTGGCGGCGGGATCAAGAAATTTTGCTTCCAGTGTGTCAATGGGGCTTCTGGCCAGGATGACCAGATTGGTCTTATACTGTGCCACCACCTGTTTCAAGATTTCAAAGGTGATGCCCCGGGCTCCCCCTGTGACCACCAGGGTGTCGCCCTCTTTGATGAGGTTCGCTCCGCTGGCATTGGGGGCCTGTTCTTCCAGCTTCAGAATATATTTTTCGCCATCTCGATAGCCTGTTTCCACCCGGGTATCTCCGGAGGTGATTTCATTGAGGAACTGCCCAATGATATCATCCTGGGATGCCAGAAAATCAGGGCAGGAAAAATCCACCATCTTCACCCGGGTGTGGGGCATCTCTTTGGCAAGGCTTTTCATCATGCCGGAAATACCGGCAAAGCAGGGTTCAATTTTTGCCTGTAGGTCATCATCATGGGGAAAGAGCACCGATTCCAGGGAGAGTGCCCCAAGAAATCGATCTTTCTGGTTCAGCTGACCGAAAAGCGCCTTCATGAGATGGTAAAAGGCGTGGACATGGGCCGCTCCGGAAAGGGTGTTCTGGGATTTTTCAGGGAAACACAGATTAAGGGGGGCCAAGTGGATAAAACCATGAATATCTCCCTGGGCCTCAATAATTTGCTCCACCGCTTCCTTTATGGACGTTTCTGATGACAGGTCCATGGGAATGATCTCATCGCAGAAATCTCCGGAAGTTTCATCCAGGCCCAGGCCGATGATCCGGGTTTGTTCGCCCAGGGATTCAGCGATTTTAGGGGCAAATCCCACGTTGTCCAGGGTCATGATCACGGTCTTTCCGGAAAGATCCATTGCTCCGGGTATCGGCCCGGGCACAGATTTAATGACCGGCACCAGGCGCTTGATATCTGAAAGTTTGGATGCACTGCGAGCGGAACTGCCTGGGGCCGTATCGGTGGTGGTTGTTTGAGCCGCATCGGGTGTGGCCCCAACTTGTCCGGATTGGCTATCTGACCCACCAGGGGTGGATTTGGCAGGACCGTCATCCCCCGCTGGCGGGGTCTCCGGTTCCGGGGGAGTGGCCTTGGTGTTGATGTAATCGGCCAGCTTGGCAATGGTGTTGAGATCCCTGAGTTTCAGATCTTCGGGTACAGGAAATCCAAAGTGTCCGGCAGCCTTGGCAAAAATCTCCACCTGTTTAACGGTGTCAATGCCAAGATCGGCCTCAAGGTCCAGGGTATCCTCCAACATGTCCGTGGTGTACCCGGTCTGTTCGGCAATGATATCCTTGACTTTGTCCAGGGCAGTGGTAAGGGACGCTTGTGCATCTGGGGGCGCTGCCGGGGCACTGCCCGTTGCCTGAACGGTTGCTGCCGTTCCTGCCTGGCCATGTGATCCGTCGGGCAGAGAAACACCGGAGACGTCTCCGCCCGCTGGTGGGGGGGTGTCGGGGCTTGCCGGAGTGGCTTTGGTGTTAATGTAATCGGCCAGCTTAGCAATGGTGTTGAGATCCCTGAGTTTCAGATCCTCGGGAACAGGAAACCCAAAGTGTCCAGCGGCCTTGGCAAAAATTTCCACCTGTTTAACGGTGTCAATGCCAAGATCGGCCTCCAGATCCAAGGTGTCCTCCAGCATGTCAATGGTGTATCCGGTTTGCTCGGCGATGATCTCCTTGATTTTATTCAAGGCGGCAGCACCCGTGTTTCCGGCAGGGACGTCCGGGGTCGGGGAAGGCTCAACAATAGCTGCGGATGATCCCGTGGGCAGCGCTTCAGAGATGTTGGCAGTATTCCCTGATGGTATGGGACTGACCACTGCTCCGGAGACCGTCACCGCCTCCTCCCTCTGTGCACCTAACTTATCAGATGTTGATGAGGTGGCTTCAGGCATGGACACAGATTCGGGCAGTTGGGTTTGTTCTCCAGGTGCAGCAGGTGCCGGCTGGGCCAGATCATCCCCGGGGCCGGGAACCACGCAAAGGGTATTGTCAATGATTTTCAATTCCGGATTCATCGCCCCGGAAACCCTTTGGAGCCACCGGGTGTAAGTTGGATTGTTTTCAAAGGGATTTTCCTCAATGCGTTTCACAAGCAAAAAGGCAAAGTGAGATCCAAACCCGGCAGCCAAATGCAGGCCATATTCCGATTGAATGGCCTTTTTCCCACTGAAATTCAAGGCCTTGAAATGATCCGGAATACTGGTCAGATTGGCAATGGGCGGTGCCTTTCGTTTTTGAAGGGCTTTAACCATGACCACATCCTCAATGGCGGCCCCCAGTGTATGGCCGGTGAATCCCTTGGTATTGGAAATGCAGATGTGCTTGAGATAATCTTTAAAAGCGGTTTTCAAGGCCGTTACTTCGGCATCTGCACTGCCTCCCCGGGCCGGGGTATAGGTCTCATGGGACATGAACAACAGTTTTTTTGCATACTCACTTTTTGTCATTTGGTGTTGTTTTTCCATGCGGGTGATAAACCGGGTCATCTCCCTTGCCATGTGGGGCACGTCAATATTAAAGGTGTGGTAGGCGCTGTTGGCCATGTGGGTACCCAGGATCTCTGCCTGGCCGTTCATGCCCCTGGCCCTGGCCTGATCGCTTTTTTCAATGACAAGCCCCACTGCACCGGCACCGATTATGGTTCCATTGCGTTCTGAATCAAACGGTTTAGCCGCTTCAGACACCCGTTTTTTCACCGTGGCAGCCCCCAGGGCCAGAAAACCAGACCCCACCCACTGATTCTGGGCCGGGGATGTGGCATTTTCACCGCCAATGACAATGACTCGTTTACACCGTCCCACCCGAATCCAGTCCTCGGCAACGCCAATGGCCTGGGTGGTGGAGGCACAGGCCGAGCTTAAAAGGGTGTTGGGTCCCTTGGCCCGGATGATCTGGGCCAAATGGGCAGATCCCAAAGGACAGGCGTTCATGAGAAAATTTCGGTCAAACTTGTAGGGACCAAAATCTTCCCGCTTGCTGCCCTTTATTTTAAAGAACCAGTCCGTTACCTTTTCTTTTACTCCCATCTCTTTTACGTTTTCCATGAGATAAAAGTAGATGTTTTCAAATTCCTCATAAGGTTTTAAATAAAAGCGATCGTAGAGATACCGCTCCATCTCATTGAGCAGGGTTTCGTTGCTGGGCCACAGGGAGGTGACAATAACACCGGTGTCATCCTGCATTTCTTCGGGCAGGGCAAACCCGTTGGGGATCATTTTCCCGCCCCCGGAGGAGGCTTTTTTGTACTGCATCACCAGGGGAATCCCGGCATCTTTCAGGGCTTCAATGCCCGCGGCTACGGCCAGGGCCATGGAAATGTCATACTGGGCTTTAATGCCATACTCGTCCGTCAGACTGAAGTATCCCAATTGTCCGGCCAGCTGGATCACATCTTCGGTTCTTGTGATCTCCACAAACCGGGCATTGCCGTCGGGTTGTTTAAAGAGCCGGGTGATGTTTTTATCGGTGATGCGGTTTTTATCTTCCATGCTCAGGGGCTCGATAAAATTGGTGCCCTCCAGAATGCGGTCAAAGTTATCCGCAGCAAACACCCGCCTTGCTTTGCCAGGGAGTCCCACGGAAACGCCGGAGATGACAATGCGGTCGGTGTCAAAGTCAAAGCGCTCCAGGGCATCCATGGCCGCTTCCCGTTTTTGTCGCCGGAACTCCTCATAGAGCAGCTTTTCTGCCAGGGCATTGTTTCGGGTCTTGAATGCAGAAAAATCATCATCCAAAATCACGGGTACAGGGGCAATTGCCGGGCCAGCAGCCAGGGCCGGTTTTGCCCCCCCGGGCAGGATCAGCTGCCTGTCATCCCGTTGCCGGGTGAAGATGCTGCTGTAGGAGGCCAGATAGGTTTTGCAGGCCTCAAAGGAGGCAACTTCCCCCTGACGTCGGTCCACGGTGACCATGCTCTGGAAGTGTACAATATTAATGTTTTTTAATAGATTGGCCAGCAACCGGCCCGGGCCAATTTCAATGTAATGGGTTCTTCCGGATTCATACACATACTCAATGGATCGGATGAACTCCACAGGGGAGGTGATCTGTTTGGCCAGAAGGTCTTTGACCTCCCGTCGGTTTTCCGGGTAGGGCCGGGCCGTCACATTGGAAATCACCCGACCAAAGGCCGTGTCATTAAAAGTGACTGTGTCCAGATAATCCCGGAGCTTTTCCGCAGCCTCCTGCAAAAGCGGTGTGTGAAATGCAGCCGAAAGGTTCAGCTTCTTAAAGATGATGTTCTGTGTGGTGAGATATTCACAAAAAGCATCAATGGCAGGGGTTTTACCGGAAACAGCTGTCTGGTTCTCTGAATTTTTATTGGTGATGTAAATATCCTGGAGCCCGCTCTGGCGAATGAAATTGCCGGTCTCCTTTTCATTGCGGAACACCACCATGATGCCGCCGGGGTGCTTTTGTGCGGCCTCTTTCATGAGGTCCGCCCGTTTGAGAAGCAGGCGCATGGCATCGTCAAAATTGAGCATGCCGCTGCAGAAAAGCGCGGTGTATTCCCCCACACTGTGGCCAATGAAACAGTCGGGTTCAAATCCCCCGGCATGGAGGCGGTCAAACAGGGCCGCCGATGACAAAAACACCGCTGGTTGGGTGTTTTCCGTAAGGTTTAGGCGGTTATCCTCCCCGAACATCATGTCAAGCAGGGAGTAGCCCCGCTGTTCCACAAAGATCTCCTCCCCCCGGTCCATGGTGTTGCGGATGTCAGGATCACTGTCATATAATTCCTTCATCATGCCCGGGGCTTGGGCCCCCTGGCCCGACAGCAGGGCCACCATTTTCTGGTGTGTTCCGTCGGTGGGAAAGGGTGCTGTGGTGGCGGGTTTCATCTGAATGGCCGAGGACGGCGGGGTCATGCGCCCGGGAGTTCCCGGTGCCCCTGTTGGTGCACCACCACCTGCAGGCCTTACTGCCACCGAGGTTGTATCCGGAGACGCTATAGCGTTGACCTTGGACGATACGGTTTGTCCCGGGCTTGCCATGGCCTGGGTATCCTGGAGCATGGCTGGCAGCGGGCTTAAGATCACATGACAGTGATTCCCGCCAATGCCGTTGACATTAAAGGCAAATCTCATGGGCTCCCGTGGTGAAACCGGAGTAATATTCTTTACGGGTCTCAACATGGTGCCGTTTTTAAGGGTGGTATGGGCTTCATCCAGAAATCTAAAGGGGAGCAGGGTTCGGTGTTTATTCATGAGCACCAGTTTGGCCATGGCCACGGCCGGGTTGGCCGCTTTAAAATATCCGAACTGGGTTTTCACATTACCGCAGGACAGTTCATGGGTGAAACATTTTTCTGCCACCTGCTTTTCCACCATGTCTCCCAATATATTGGAAAAGGCAAACAGATCCAGATGTTTGAGCTCTTTTTTAAGGATACCGCTCTCTTTGTAACACTCATTGATGGTGGAGACAAAAGTCTGCTCCGACGGCGCCAGCAGATGGTCCGGAACGCTGGATTTGACAGTGCAGTGGTTAATTTCTCCCAGGATCTCCATGCCCGATTCTTTTGCTTTTTTCCGGGTGGTGAGCACATGCATGGCTGCGCCTTCCCCCATGGAATAGCCATCGGCCCGGTCGTCAAAAAACCGGGCGGTTTCTTCCGACAGAAGGCCCAGACGTTTAAAGGCCATGAGGACCACAGGATAGAGGTTGGCATCCACGCCGCCAGCCAGGACAAAATCCAGATCTTTAAAAGCCAGGCTCCGAGCTGCGTTGCTTATGGCCATCACCGCAGAGGCACAGGATGCGTCAATGACATAGTTGGCACCATTGAGGCCAAAATGGTTGGCAATGCGGCCGGAGATGATGTTGGAGAGAAGCCCCGGGGTGGTGTCTTCATTGTTTTCCGGAACCCGGGCTCTGATGGCCTCCACCAGGGCCTGGGCAATGTTTTTGCTCGTTTCCGGCCCAAGGTTCCCGAAACTTTCAATAATTTCGCCCAAAAGGCCTTTTCTTACCCGCAAAATATTTTTGTTCTGCCGTTCCCCGGCAATGGTGCCAAGGATGACACCGGTTTTGTTTCCCGGGGAAAGAAGCTTGTCAAGGCCACAGGAAGAGATGGCCTCATCCGCTGCATCCAATCCCAATAACTGGCCCCTTTCCAGAGATCTCACTGTTGTGGGGGGCATGCGGTATTTGATATTATTAAATTTAAAATCCTTGATCACCCCGGCCTGGATCATGGGCAACCGGTAGTTGGATTTTTTATCCAGCTCGGCATAGGCTGCATTGTCAAAGGAGGTTTCGGGTATGGGGGAGAGTTGTTTTTCTCCAGATTTCAGGGCCTCCCAGAAGTGGGGCACATCCGGGGCACCGGGCAGTCGCACCCCAAGACCTGCAATGACGATGCGGTCATCGTTGAAATCATATGCCGGATTCGTGAAAATATCTCGGTCAAAGGGGGTATAGGTATGATTAAATTCTTCAATGACAATGTGGTAGTTAATGCCGCCAAACCCATAGGAACTGACACCGGCTTTACGGGTTTTGTTATCCGGTTCCACCCAGGGGGCGGATTCCTCGATGATGTACATGGCGGAATTTTTAAGATCATGGTTGGGAGACAGGGTTTCAAAATTGGCATTGGGGGGTAAAACCCCCTTTTTCACCGCCTGCACGGCTTTGACAAGTCCGGCGGCACCGGCTCCGCCCAATAAATGGCCAATCTGGGATTTCACCGAGCTGATCCCGGTTTTTGAGGTGCTGTAAACCTGTTGTAAGGTTTCAAGTTCAGCCTGGTCCCCCATGATGGTGGAGGTGCCATGCGCCTCCACAAAGGAGACATCCTCCGGGGTGATCCGGGGGGACATGTTTTCAAAACACCTTTTAAGGGCCAGGAGTTGACCATTGATGTTGGGGGCGGCAATGGATTTACCCCGGCCATCGGAGCTGCTGCCAATGCCCTTGATTACCGCCTGAACGGTATCACCGTCCCGCAGGGCATCCTTCATGCGTTTCAGCACAAACACCGCAGCCCCTTCACCCAGTATGAATCCGTTGGCCCGTTTATCAAAGGGAAAGGAGCCATCTGCAGACAATGCCCCCATTTTGCAAAAGCCAACAAAACATTCCGGAGCCAGGTGGGTGTTGACACCGCCCACAATTACCTGGTCCCGTTCACCGGAGAGCAACTCTCCGACAGCAGCGTCCAGGGCCGTGAAGGACGATGCACAGGCTGCATCCACAATATAATTAGGTCCACGGATACCCAGGTGTTTGGCCACCCGAGAGGCTTCAATGTTTAAGAGAATGCCGTGCACCGGGTCATATCCGGGGTTATTTCCCTCCATGCCAATTCTGAGATGCTCGACCAGATCGGTTTTTTCTTCCTCGGTGAGGGCAGCAAATTCCGGCAATTTTCTGAGCATGGAAACCACTTCCGGGAAGTGATACTTCAGCTGGAGTTCATTGCCAAGTTCATTGCCAAGACAGGTGGCAATGATAACGGCTGTGCGCTGGGGGTCTTTGCAGGCAAAGGAGAGATCCTCATTGAGATAGCCAGCATCTTCCACTGCCTGGTAGGCCGTCTCCAGCAGTATTTTCTGGCTTCTGGACAGTTTAGCTGTCTTGTCATCATCATAGCCGAATCGTTCCTGGTCAAACCGGTAATCCTCCACCAGACCTGCCAGCATGGTATAGGATTTATCCTCGGCGGATTTATCGGCATCATAGTACAGGTCTTTTCGGATTCTCTCATCGGGCATCTCCTTGATGGCATACCGTTTGCCCATGATATTGTCCCACAAGGTTTCCGGGTTGCCAGCCCCGGGAAGAATGCATCCCATACCCACAATGGCGATTTCATCGTTGAGTCTGTTCTTATGGGAGGAAAAAACCTCAAGTTTACCCAGATTGCGGTAAAGGGTCTCCTTGGCATTGAAATATCGGCCATGGACCTCGGGGATGGTCAGGGTCTCCTGGAAATAGGCCAGACTGTCCCCCACCAGAAAGTTTCCCTTTTCCTCCTGGGCATTGTCGTCAAAGCGGGTGTAGAACTCTTCCCCTGGGTGTTTAAAGTCCGGAAGATAGCCCTTGGCACCAATAAGCAGAGACCCAATGTTGTTCTTTTCAAAGGCCCGCTTACGTTCGGTGAGGGATTTACCCTGTTTGATCATCTCCTTTTCAAGTTCCACCGTCATCCGGGCAAATTCTGTGGGAGCTGTGCGGGAGGCAAGCCCCACACTGGTACCAATGACAACGGTTTCATCTCTTTTGCACAAAATCTCCTGGTACCGTTTTTTCATGGCCCCGGTATCAATGATCTCTTTGGTGAAAAGATAGGCACTGCCCACCTGGAGGCCGATTTTAGCCCCCCGGGCCGCCAGGGTGGCACCCATGCCGGAGATGAACCACGAGGCAAAGCAGGTGGAGATCCCTCCGGCAAAAATCAGGTTGATGCCGGTGAGATCTTTTTTTGTATCTTCCAACAGACGGCTGATGGCTGCATCCCACAGCACCAAGCTGGACAGGGAGCCCACATGGCCGCCTGCCTCTTTGCCCTCAAAGATGAACCGGGTACAACCGCTCTCCATGGCATTTTTCAGCATGGGCACCGACGGGGTATGCATATAGGTCTTTGTACCTGCCTTTTCCAATTCAATAATTTGGGAAGGAATGCCCCCGGCAAACAGGGCAAAGGGAACCTTGTACGCTTTTACCATGTCCATGTGTTTGGCAATGGCCGGATTAAAGGCCTCAATGCCCACCAGCCCGGCCCCAAAATTTTTGACTTGCTCCGACCCTTTTTTAAGCATGGGATCGGCCAGGAAATCAGGCAGACTGCCCACGGCCATGAAAGGCAGTGCACCGGCTTTAAGCACCTGGGATGCAAAATCCGCATTGTCACTGATATTGGCCATGGGACCCTGGATCAGGGGAAGGGAGGTGCCATGCTCTTTGGCCAGGGGCGAGTTGGGCACCACCGGGTCAAATTTATCCACACATTGGAGTTGTTCCCCGATTTCCTTAAAAAAGGTGGGGATCATCTCTTTAATGGAACTTGCAATTTTCTTAAAACTTTTGGCAAACAGGGCATCCTGGCCCAGAAAAAACAAAGATTGTATGGCACTGGCCTCATGGTCATCAAGGGCTGTGAGTTCCTTTTCCAGTTCCTGGTACACCAGTTCCTGTGCATTGTCCTTATCGGACCAGAGGATGGCTTTTTCTTTGAGCTCCCGGGCTATTTTAGTCCCCAGTTTGGCAAATACCCGGATGACAAAGTCAGGGCCCGTGGTCACTTCAATGGAGTCACTCTCATCCAGGTTCCCCAGAAGGGTTTTAAAATTATCCGTCACTGGGGATTCATCGGCCAGCCACAACTGACTGCCCAGGACCACACCGCTGACACCGGCGGCAAACATGCCAGATGCCGTGTTTCTTCCCACACCCCCATGGATAAAAACAGGTCTGGTGTTATTTTGCAGGTACCATTGCATCAGAATAAAGGATGAGTAGCTGGAAACCCGGCCCCCGGCTTCATTGCCCTTGAGAATAAGGGCATGGGGATCAGAGGCATCAATGAGATCATTAATATTGATATCTTTGACTTCAAGGATCAGCTTTGTGTCGCCAAAACCAGAAAAGGCGACACCCCCATTTCCCTTTTCCACGGGAACGATGAGAATGTCCAGGTAGTCAAGGTGGAGTTCTTTTAATGTATTCAAAAGGGTGTCGCTGGGAGTCACCACCCGCAAGCCGAACAATACCCCTGCTTTTTCCAGCTGCTTTGCCCCATGGATGATCTCACTTTCAGGCATGAATTCTGCGTCAAAAACAGGCAGTCCACCGGATCGGAAAATCTCAGTAAAAAAGGTTAAAGAAAATATTTTTGTGGGGTTATATACCATTAAAGGTAATTTTGAATTGAGTAT
>Ga0208900_1000661_pt1 | contig 20875 bp, 13 predicted proteins | sample AntAceMetag02UKK_FD_184763 | JGI IMG/M metagenome (GOLD analysis project Ga0208900, IMG submission 184763) | Saline lake microbial communities from Ace Lake, Antarctica - Antarctic Ace Lake Metagenome 02UKK (SPAdes) (version 2) | ecosystem: Environmental > Aquatic > Non-marine Saline and... | reverse complement strand
GACCCAGATGCAGCTCTCCGAAAAAACCGGAATTCCCCAGCGGCACATTTCCGAAATGGAACGGGGAAAGCGAGCCATTGGGAAAAAAACCGCCAGATTATTTGCAGAAGTGTTAAGCATCAATTACAGAATTTTTCTGTAAATTAAGAGTTTTTCCCTTATGGTACAATAAAATGGTTAAGATCAATGTCATAAAAAGCCTACCAAAAAATAGAGCTGACCACAAAAGCCGAGCCGATTTGTCGTTGAGTTAAAGAATTGGGCGGCTTTTGTGTCAGCTCATTTAGGCGTTCATAACCGTACACACGGGGGCGGGCTGTACGATTGTCCGATTTTACGTTACCGCTGAAGTGACAAAGGCGTTACAAAATAAAGGAAAGCGAGATGAAAATAGGAATAATGAACAACCATTCACCTATGCTTGCAATTTTTATTTGCAGAAACAATTGCAAGGTGCTTATCATTACTGAACCTTTGATTGAGTGAGGATGAACACACTTCACTGGCTGTTGACAGAAACGGCTACCTGCCCACCCACAACCAGCAGAACCAGCTCTGTCTTTGGAGGTGTAAATAACCTTTGCAACACCATCATCAGATTTTTCTGCTGGAATATAAAGATGTTCATGTTAACTTGAAAGGAAATTAAGGAAAAAATGTATCTTATTTAAATTCCAGGGTGGGATTCGATGATATCAATGAATGATTTTTTAACCCATTGTTTTTATTAACACTGAAAATCTATTTTTCCATATCAAACAATGTTTACCATAAAATTTAAACAGGATACGAAAAAATCAACATGCAATTTGTCAAGTATTTATATCTAAAAACTTGACATTAAAATTAAGAGAGCCTATTCTTTAATGTGAAATAAAACTATTAAAATAAGGTTCTTATGAAAGTAGCAGCAAAAGTCAACGACCTCCGGCAGAGCCGGAGGCTTGTATTGTGAACCGCTCAAAGCGGTCTTAAAAGCGTGAACCACCTAAAGGTGGCAAGGCTATCTTAAACAATTCGTTTGTTGGGAATTAACTATTCTTGCCAATGGCAGTATTTGGCTTTGGCTTCATGCATCTCTAAAAACCTCATGATAATTGGTTCTAATGTACTGGATCAGCATTAATCATAGGTCAAGGGACATTTTCTTATGCAAACACCTAAATGTCGCTGTAGTATTAGACCGCTTCAATTGCGTTTCACTGGAACAATTCATCGTGGATATGGATATCATTCGCCGAGTGGAATACTTCAAGCATTTCTTCACCCAGGACCCGGCCGAACAATTGGAAGAGATCTGTTTTCCTGAAATTAGAAAAGCAGGGCAGGGCGGTAATTTCCTCTCGGCCATGAGTACAGTTCAAAACTGTCGTAAGACCCCCTTCATAAGCCAGATTTCCTGCCATGAAACCACACAACGATGGCATTAAACTCCAGGCTAAAACCCGTGTGGATCAGATTCTCTCTGCATATACACCCCCTGAAATAGCGGCTGAAATCCATGAAAAAATGCGTAATTACCTTCTGGATTGCGGTGTGCCTGAGAAATTTGTGGATCATATTGATCATGAACATGACCGCTGCCAAAAAAATCAGGCAAAGGACTAAACATGAAACTGATGATCACCTGCGGTTTTCTCGGCTCCGGGAAAATCACCCTTTTGCTCAAGATCCTTCCCAGGCTTAAAAAGCAATACCCCAAAATTGCAATCCTGGAAAATGAGATCGGGGAAACCGGTGTGGATGGGGATTTTCTGAAAAGCCATGACCTTGAGGTCAGGGAATTATACGGGGGTGCATCTGCTGCACCCTTCAGACAGATATGCTGGCGGCAGTGAAACAGATCTATGAAAATTTTCATCCAGACCTTTTGATCATGGAAGCCACGGCTGCCTCATCGGGCATATTAAATGCCTCATTTACCATGAAACCAAGGGATGCGGCTATTGCAGCATCACTCACTTTGGTGAGACTGGCCTGTTTACCTTGACAAATTAATTGAATTCCATTATATTGTGCTTCATAGAAAGATCATTAAGCTATCTTATGGTCTATATAAGTATCAAAGGAGAAAATGCCAAAAACAATCACACGTACCTACTCACGCTATAGCCGTGATGCGGTAGCCTTGCTCGGTGCATTAATCCGTGAAGCTCGCAATGAGCGTAAACTCACTGCTCAAGAATTGGCCGACCGTGCTTGTATTTCCAGAGGGTTGCTGCAACGTATTGAAAAAGGCAATCTCAAATGTGAAGTCGGAGCCATATTTGAAGTGGCAACCATTGTAGGCATCAAGCTGTTTGATGCCGATGAAAGCGCTTTACCGAAATATCTGCGCCAAACCAAGGAAAAGCTGGCGCTCCTGCCAAAATCTGTTCGCAAGAAATCCAAAGTGGTACGCGATGATTTCTAAAACAGAGAAAGACGCTTTTGTCTGGATATGGCTGCCAGGCAAAACCGAGCCTGTCGTGGCTGGACTGCTTGAAGTTGATAACGGAGTTCTCCTGTTCAATTATGGTCGAAGCTATCTAAATCGTATTAATGACAGCAAGCCTGCGATTCCAATTTACGAACCCGAATTGCCGCTAAAAGCAGGGGTGTTTCCCCTGCTTGAAGGATTAAACATGCCCGGCTGTATCAGGGATGCCGCTCCTGACGCGTGGGGCAGACGTGTGATTATCAATAAAAAATTGGGGCTTAAAGGCGCTGGCACAGATACAGCCGAGCTGGATGAGCTGACCTACCTGCTGGAGTCTGGCTCGGACAGGATTGGTGCACTTGATTTCCAGCAATCCCCGACAGAATACGTACCGCGTACCGCAAATAATGTCAGCATGGAAGAGTTGATTGAATCTGCTAAACGGGTCGAAAAAGGTGTCCCCCTTACACCGGAGCTGGATCAAGCGTTATTCCATGGGAGCTCTATTGGCGGTGCCCGTCCTAAAGCCTTAATCCAAGACCATGGTAAAAAATACGTAGCTAAGTTTTCATCCAGCACTGATCTGTACAGCGTTGTTAAAGCAGAATTCATCGCCATGCGACTGGCTGAATTGGCCGGGTTGAATGTTGCACCAGTGAAACTGGTAAAAGCGGCTAACAGAGACGTCCTCCTGATCGAGCGCTTTGACCGCGTTGCAAAAGGTAATAAGTGGACACGAAAGGCCATGGTCTCTGCTCTAACTCTTTTTGGCTTGGATGACATGATGGCGCGATACGCTAGCTATGAAACATTATCCGAGATTATCCGCCTCCGTTTTACCAGTCCAAGGCATACACTGAAAGAGCTGTTTTCCCGACTTGCCTTTAATATTCTGTGCGGCAACACCGACGATCATGCTCGGAACCATGCGGCCTTTTGGGATGGTAAAGCGCTAACACTGACACCTGCTTATGATATTTGTCCTCAAGGCCGCACAGGCAATGAGGCTTCACAGGCCATGCTCATATCTGGCAACAACAATCTGAGCAGGCTCAAGACATGCCTTGAGACCGCACACAATTTCCTTCTTTCTAAGAAAGAAGCCCGCGAAATATTCGATAGCCTGATTTCCGCAATCGAACAACATTGGGAAATCATCTGTGAAGAAGCTGGGTTGAATGAGGTGGATAAGCAGCTTTTTTGGAGACGGCAGTTTCTAAACCCCTATTCGGTTGATCAATAGTCATCACACTTGTTGAGTCCGGGGGCAATATGAATTTCAACAATTTAAATGAACCGGTCGAACCGTTTATTCAGACCTCCTACAGGTAAAAATGAACATTTTTTGTATTTCATTCAAAAACAATAAGTTAAGGTGAAAAACAAGGCTATTTATCAAAATTGGACACTCATGTTTTTTTCAGGTGCATAAATTTCAGTATGTTACGCCCTGTTCAAGAAAATATTTCATACGTTTCCTTTACCAAATGTCCAAAAATAACGGCTAGAAATGGCTAAAAAGTAGGAGGTCTGTTATTTGGGTGTTCACCGCTGGAATTTTTCTTTTGGCCATCGGTATTGGAAAACGGCTGGGTGTTCTGTTTGGCAAGCGCATGGAAATTTTCGGCGGCCTGATTCTGGTCTTTATTGGTTCCAGAATATTGTTTCTTGAGTTTTTTGCATGAGCTACCATTTGCCAGACACCATAACCCCCTGGAATGAACAGGCTGAAATTTAAAAAAATGAGATGCCATGATAACACCTAAACTGCCTTTTTTAAATGATCCCGAAGGAACAGAGATTCCTCTGGGTTTGCCCTGGATAATGGATGCCCATGTTCATATCTTTCTGGACAAGATTTTTTCTGCTGTCCGAAACTGGTTTGATGCCCATGCCTGGAAAATTCGCTACCAGGAAAGCAGTCCCGATTTGATTTCTTTTCTTTTGAACCGGGGGGTGAGCCGGTTCGTGGCCCTTCAATATGCCCATAAACCCGGGATTGCCAGATCTTTGAACCAGTATATGAGTGAAATATGTCATCGGTTTTCAGGTCGGGTTCTGGGCATGGCAACGGTGTTTCCCGGAGAGGAAGGCGCTGTGGAGATTCTGGAACAGGCCTTTGAATTAGGGCTTTACGGGGTGAAACTTCATGCCCATGTCCAGTGTTCTTATCATAAATTTCCATATCACTTTACCCCCCCACACCATGAAAGGTATATAATGTTCGCAAAAACAACAGATGAATTGAGAAAAATGATGATTAAACATCCAGGCACTTCACCTTCCACCTTCCTCATGGACGATTCTTTTGCCGCCTGGTGCTATGACAATGGCTAAATACAAAGATTATTCATACGATCAAGGCGGCTTCCTCCCGGTCTTTTTTGATAAACAAATTCTCCCTGGAACTTTTGAATATTCCCTTAATCATCTGTTGCCAGAAGATCCTGATAAATATGCTAACAAATCACAAGTATAACTTGTTAAATCATAATAATATTAAACCATCTGCTTGAATTTAGTTTAGATTTGAGTATCCTATTCAAATTTCGGGGTAAAATTATGTGATGTTAATGAGTAATTTTATAACTTACTGTAGTTACTGGATCTAAAAAACTAATTCTTGGAGTTAAACGGCGTTTACCCCGAAATTTGAATAGGATACCAATATAGTTTGCCATGGTATCACCTCAACTAAATTTGATTTCTGATTGGCGTTCGATACTTTTTGAGGAAGGTACAGAGGCCGCTGCCGCTACAGCCGTTGAGATGGGAGCAAAATCGGCATACCGTTTTCTGATGTTTCGTGCCGATCATCCATTTCTATTCATGATCCGGGACAATCAAACCGGTAGCATCCTGTTCATGGGCAGGATGGTTGATCCTATCAGTAAGCGAGAGTGAGCATCGCACAACAATCAAGATGCACCTGCAAAGAATAGCTGCGCCATTCTTTGCAGGTGATCCCCAACGTTGACGGAGGAAAAACCGTGATTCGAATGACTATTTTAAGTTTGTTGCTCTGTTTGCTCGCTGGGTGCAGTGGAAGCCTATAATCGTGTACAAAGGGTTCTACGATCGTGCTCAAGTTCATAAATGGCTATGTTGCTGCGGCTAATGACAGTGCTTCCGCAGTTCAGGAATATGTCATAAACAGCGGCCTATTGACGGTGGATTTCAGAGCAAGCTATACCAAACTCCTTAGCGATGCGTGGGAAGAGGATCATGAATTCGGATTGGGATTCGACCCTATTTCCCCTCTTTAATTACCTGAACAATTTCCGTGGCAAGTATTTCTGCCGCATCCATGGTTTCAATAGGCAAGGCCCCTTTAAGGGCACTGAGCTCTGTGCAGGCAACAATGGCATGCTCCGCTTTTTGGGCCAGAAGGTGGGTACACACTTTGGCATATTCTTGTAAAACGGCCTTCCCCGTATTTCCGGCTTTAACGCTTTTAATCACCTGGAAAAGAATTTCCTGGTGGGGGGCATCGGGGTAGATGGGAGTGATGTTCAGGTTTTCAAACCGTTGCTGGTAAAGCCCTGTGATGCGTATGGCCGGAGATGCCAGAATCCCCACTCTGGAACATTGGGGATGGGTAGTGGTAACTTGTTTCACCACCAGATCAATGAGATTTATCACGGGGATGTCAACCGCCTTGTTCACATCATCGTAATAAAAATGGGCGGTGTTACAGGGGATGACCAGAAAATCAGCTCCCCAAGCGGCCAAGCGCTTTCCCATGTCAGCCATGCAGGGACCGGGGCTTTCACCACCGCCTTCAATGATGGCCTTTATGCGGGAGGGAACCTTGGGATTGTTGTCCACGATGCAGCGAATATGGTCAATGTCGTCCAGAGCTGGTGTGAGGCGGATGATTCGTTCCATGAGATCCACGGTGGCCTCGGGCCCCATACCCCCCAGAATACCCACTACTTTTTCGTTGGTTTGTGTCATTTGATGATTCGCTCCTCAAGTATTTTAAAAGATTCTGCACCATAATAACACCTCTAAGTACCCGAGCATATATTCCTCAAAATAAAACTCATAAATATCAATGAGATATGTCTGTGGAATACCGAAGAACATATGTGTGGGTACTTACTATCGGCGTTCCAGTGCTGCATTTTCTTTTTATTAGAAAATAAAACTTTAGGGCAACCTCAGCAGAGCCCCCCCTCCGATGGGCAATAGGAACCGGCCAATTGGGCCGTCTACGGTTCCGGGCCGGGCCCATTGCCCATCGGGGGGGGCGGCATTTTGTAAATATTCGGGTTGCTATTGTAAATGTTTGGGCAGTACCCCATATTCGCCTATTTGGGGTTGCGTAGCATACTAATGCTATGTGAGCAGGGCAAACTTAGGTGAAGATGTGGTGTTGACCGAATATTTACGAAATTTTTTTGTTTCGGACGGTGAAGCAGGTATTATCTGAACGTGTCCAGGTACGCATACAGTGCTGGAGATCCGCCGGTGTGGAGGAAGAGCACATTGGATCCCTTGGGGAAATGTCCTTTTCTAACCAGATCAATGAGGCCTGCCGCTGCCTTACCGGAGTATACGGGATCAAGCAAAATGGCTTCCTTCATGGAGAAGAGTTTCACCGCTTCCACCATGGAATCGGTGGGAATGGAGTATCCCGGTCCCACATAGCTGTCAAAGCAGACAATATCTTCCCGGGCCACACCGCCTTTTACACCCACTTTTTCTGCGGTCTCAACGGCCAGCTTGTTGACGATCTCCTCCTGGACATCCTTGGTTCTGGAGACATTCACACCTGATACGGGAATGTTGGCATTGACACCGGTGATGCCCACAACCATTCCGGCATGGGTACCGGCGGAACCAGAAGGTACCACAATGTGATCAATGCTGAGATGCATGTCATTGAGCTGGTTCATGGTCTCTTCAGCACAGGCCACATATCCCAGAGCACCAATGCTGTTGGAGGCACCACCAGGTATGATATAAGGGGTTTTGCCCTCTGCCTTGAGGGCCGCAGCCTTTTTCTCCATTTCACCCATCATGTCGGATCCAGCAGCCACAACACCGATGGTTTTAACACCCAGGAGTTCAAAGAGAAAGTTGTTACCGCTGGCTGTTTCCTTGTAAGTTCCCTTGACCCGCTCTTCAAGGATAAGATGACAATCAAGCCCTTCTTTGGCAGACCAGGCAGCTGTGAGCCGGCAATGGTTGGACTGTACGGCACCGCAGGTAATGAGGGTGTCTGCATCCTTTTCCATGGCATCCGCTATGCAAAAATCCAGTTTACGGGTTTTGTTTCCACCGGCGGCACCGGGAAGAAGATCATCTCTTTTGATGTAAAGGGTCACATCACCGCCCAGGGCTTTGCTCAGGGCAGGCATGGCTTCGAGGGGGGTGGGGGTCGGTACATAGTGTCTTCTGGGAAATTTGGTAAAATTCATTTGTCACTCCTTAGCGTTTTGTATTAACAAGCCAGGCCTTTACCCGGGCACTGTTTTGTTGGTATCTTAATGTATGGGGCAAGCGGCCACATCCATGGGAATGATTTTCGGGGGTGGCCATAAGATGGGCCACTACACGGGAACTGAATATATGTTATTGTCAATTAGTTGTAATTACTGACTTTATTTTTAGGTCAAAAAAATGGCTTCAAAGTGACCCATGTTATGACCACCCCCGAAAATTTTTATCCCATAAATTTATGCCCCGCAGCCCTGTCACAATGAAAGGGGATGGCATTTAAGATTAAAGCGGTCTAATGGTGATTTTACTTTCTGATTTACTACTATTGATACCTATTTTATGAAACTCTCCAGCCCCCGGCAAACCCTCTTCTTTGATAAATACCTTGTGTAGATTTTGTTTGATCAACAAGGATGAATACATCCCGGTAATGGTCGTATTGGCAAATATAGTCGCTTTGACCACCACCTCAGGATTTCCCATTTCTCTGCTTGACCATTCCGTAATTTCTTCAAGTTTGTTTTTTATTTTATTGAGTTCTGTCTCGGCGCTGATGATCTCTTTTTGGTTATTCGAGATTTTAGTGGTGATGTGATCCTGTTCGTTGAAAAGGTCGTCAAGGTTTTTTTCATCTCCTGTGATCTTGAGCATCACCTCTTTTAATTGGCACCCAAGATCTGTCAACTGCTCACTATGTTTTTGTGGATCGAGTGATTCCACTATTTTTTTCAGTTCTCTTTGTTTCACCATGGCCCTATCCAGTATTTGAACCAAGGATCCAATTTTTGTTTCAATTTTTCCAGGTAATGTCATAAGATGAATTCGAAGCGTTATTAACTTTTCTATCTCTGCCGTTTTCTGGGGTATTATTGTTTTTATTTGTTCCGTTTTTCTTTTTACGTTTTTGTCCACACCAACGATCAGGTGACATGGTTTTGAAATCTCAGATCCTATATTCATTGCACATATCCCCTTTTTTGCAGCAACCTTGGAAGATAGGATAGGGCCTTCATTGACAAGGCATTGCCCACTGGTAGCAATCTGTGAGTCAATGATTTCCTTTTCAACAACAACATCTCCGAATGCTTCAATGTGCGAGTCATGAATATATCTGGCTTGGATGTTTCCGTCTGTTTTGATTTGGGCACCGATAATGCCACCGTTCACAATAATATCTCCAGCCATTTTAATTTCAGCTTTGAGAATTTCTCTGGCTATCAGGCTGTTACCCTGCACATGATATCCATTTTGTATTGATCCGAGTACATGAATTTTACCATTAAAATTTATATGACCGGTCTCCATGCAAACATCCCCAGAAATTTTTAGTTCCGGAGAAACATAAACCTTACCCATGGCGGAGATTTCAGGAATGCCGTCTGTTGTTGCCATTATTTTGAGATTGTTCTGGGAGAGGCTCGTTCCTTGTCCAGAGATTAGTTTGGGGTCTTGGGGATTTGAAACAGGTATTTTACAACCAAATACGTCCTTTCCCGGGATACCTTCCACAGCAGGCTCTTTTTGTGCAAGTAAACTTCCTGTTGTCACCTTGGGGAAATCGCCCTTAGCTTTGAAATCAATGCTACCCCCTTTTTTGATTGTACCGATCTTCAATGAATCTGTGTCAAAATAATATTTAATGGTGGCATTCTTTGGGGGGTGCGGTTTAATGCCCTCTGCAATGATCTGGGGTTCTTTGTTACTGTCTTCAGGGTTAAGGCACATCGCTATTTCAGAATCGGTTAGAATGCCGTGTTTTATGCCTTTCAATTGAAGAGCTTGTTTGATCTCTTCAATGGTAACAGGTTCATTGGCTTTATCGCTAATGCGTAAGGTGACGAAAAGTTTATTCATTGAAATCGACAGGCTGAAATTTGTGTTTTTTTTGGGCTCTTCTTCAAAAGGAAGAGGAGTTAGCGGGTTGGTTTCAACAGAGGGATTTTCATTAAATCGCTTTTGTCTTACAAGAATCGCATCCCGCTGTTTTGTTGTCATCACATTGGATTGAATCAGTATGTCCCCGATTAATCTAAGTTTTTTTGTCTTTTTAAAGCGTATGTTTTGTTGTTGTAGCGCCCAATCTATCTGAGCTTGGGTGGCAAATTTATTACCCACGGCAATGGTTCCAAATTTACTGTCCAGTTTTCTTGTTTCAAAAATTTTTTGGGTTGAGATTAAAAAATCCAGTTGGGCTTGTGATATCATTTCTTTGGCGACAAGAATTGATCCTAAATACTGTTTTTTTGGGGGGGGAAGGGCAGCTTGAATGGCCAATGCATCCCGGAGTTGTTCTTTGTTGATAAAATCATACTTTATTGCCAGTTTTCCCAATAACAAATAAGAGTTCTCTTGGGCTATTTTCTCAAATTTACCTTTTTCCAGTGGAATTTTTGGGCTATTTTTTGCATCTTTTTCGTTAAATTCAATTGTAAATTTGACACCACACTTTTTGCATGACACCTTATGTCCTATAAAATTCTGGAGAACTTGGTATCTGCATTGACATGAGGGACATTCTGTTATTTCATAATTGTTATTTTTCATATTCCGCCAGATTTAAAAATAAAAGTTGTTTGCGAAAAACATGTCTCTAATTTCAGTGCTGGTGATCGAGTGTAGGCTATAGCATGTTCAATACATTTGCCAAATTCAAAACTGATTTGAAATTTGGCAATCAAAACACCATATTTTGTGCCAGTATGGTAATAAAATTGTAATATATAAATTGAGATTGAAAGCAAAATAAAATATGATCAAGCCCGAAATGCGCTATGATACTAACCCATTTCTTTTCTAATTTTCTATGAATGCCTTGACCGGTGGTGACTCCGAAATTCTTTCAAATAATTCATTTATACCATTTAAATAGTCTTTATTCTGACAGGGTTTTGAGAGATGATCAATTCTGGCATCTTTTTGTTTTAGTTCTTTTATGGATTCCAAAAATTCGATATTGCCTGAAATAAACAAAATAGGAGTAATCTCGTCCGACGCTCTGATATGATGATAGACATCCATTCCGTTAATTTTTCCTGGAAGAATATAATCCAGACTGACAAGGTCATATCTATTTTTTTCCAACAAATTTATTGCAGCTTGCCCGTTATTGGCAATATCAACTTTGTGGTTGCAGGGTTCCTGTGTCAATATTCTGTGTTGTACATCTGCAATGGTTGTTTCATCTTCAACAAGGAGGATAGTTTTTCCAAAATGTGATTTCCATGCTTGGACTTCTGTTTTTTCTTCACCTGTCAACTCTTTTTTAATGATTGGCAGCGTGATGACAAACTTTGCCCCTGATCCTAAGTTCGACTCAATTGAAATAATACCATTGTGTTGCGTAATATATTTATTGACATTGCACATTCCATAACCCGTACCTTTGATATCAGATTTATAGGATGCTGTTATATCCCTGCTTCCTTTTAACGTAAAAGAAGGATCGTAAATATTGGCAAGGTTCTCTTTTGAAATGCCGCATCCATTGTCCTCAATCTCAAAGCAGATATTGTTATCACAACGGTAAGTTCTGACGGTTATTTTGGGATATTCTATCATACTTGTGGCATGGATTGAATTTTGTATAAGATTTACAAGTGTATTCTCTATCATTCCAGGATCGGCAAGGAGTTCTGGCAGACCTGGACTTTTTTCCTCAAGGAGCTCAATGCCATCCAGATCTTTTCTCATCAGATTTAAAACAAGGTCAATTTTTTCGTTGATGCTGAAAAATTCCTGTTGGGGTTCCTGATCTTTGGCAAAAGCAACCAGGTTTTTTGTCAAATTTTTTCCACGAACCGTCTGATCAAAAATCAGCTGTAATGTTTTTTTTATCTGATTATCTGGACAATCAAATATGGCCAATTCAGCATTGCCCATTATGATGCCCAGAATATTATTAAAATCATGAGCCATTTTTCCGGCAATTCGACCGATAAGAGCATGCTTTCGATGTTCATTTGCAATTTCTTGGGCGATTAACTTTTCAGCTTCTGCCTGTTTTCGCTGGGTAATGTCTCGAATAATAACCTGGACGCAGGCTTCCGATTCAAGCACCAGTGCGGTCATGTTTACCTCTGTTTCAATGAGTTGGTTATCACTGGTTTTGAGGGTCAATTCAAAAAATTGGGGTTCCGCCAGTGCCAGGGTCAATTTTTTCATGGCTTTATCTTTTGACCGACGACCATCCGGCTGGGTATCCGGACAAAAACAATAAAAGGGCTGATCTATAATGATATGGCGATCCATACCCACCAGTTCGGAGGTTTTTTGATTGCAGATCATGATTTGAGCATTTTTAACAATGAGAATGGCATCACTTGAGGATTCAAAAAGTTTCCGATACCGCTCTTCATTCTCTTTTTCTGATTTTATGAACCGTGCCTCCAGGATAAGGTGCCGTGTTTGAGCCCTGCCAAACAAAAGAAGTCCCAGGAGAAGTAGAAATATAAACGCACCGGTTCCTACAAGGAACTGCCAGCCTTCAATGTTGCCCATGATCTCTTCTTTTTCCACCAAGGCGGTTAGATACAATGGCAGAGGCTGTATTTGGATGCGGGTCAAAAACATTTGGGAATCAGCGCCGGATGAGGTAACCACAGAGATCAATAACGGTTTGCTGACTTCCGCCAGTGTCTCCCGGGGAATTGTCGGGAAAAAAGGAAGAAGCGTTTTTTCCTGAAGACGTATGAACTCCCCATTTGCCAGGGTCAGACTCAAGCGTTTGGAAGACCTGCCCAGTAACGATTCCATAAAATTTTTATGCAAGGAGTCCATGTTCAGCCAGGCAATAATCCATCCGTAAAATTGTTTTTTGTAAAAACATGGTGCGGCCAAGAGAATTTCATGGCCGTTTCCATTTTTTTTCAGGAGTAGCTCGGGCTCTGCCGTCACATGGGCCAATTGGTCTATCCCCGGAAGGCTTTGACTGGATCGGGATCTGGATCTGGCCTGTGCCAGAAGTATACCATCTTTTCCCATGAGGGCAAAATTATCATAAATGATATCGCCGTTGATGGTTTGACTTCGGCGTATTTTTTTCATTGCCTGGCTGATCCCAAACAGGCTTACTTTAAGACCATACTGTTCTGACATGCCCATGTCACGGTTGGCAAAATAGGTGTTTACCTCAACGGAATCCGCCAGGCTGCGCACGTCATATTTACTCTCCAGAAAAAAATACGCCAAGGTTTTAGCCTGTTTTTCAATGTCCAGTTGAAAGCGTTTTATGGAGGAGTCATGAAGCGCCTGGGTGTTCTGATAATTGAAAGTCAAAAGAAAAACGATATACACCACCGGCAGAAAGGTAGCAGAGATGATCAGAAGTTTTGAATGGCGTTTAGCTAAGTCAGTCAATGGCACGTTCATTAATTCCTGTATTCTGAAAAAAAGTTAGGATAGTATATGCATAGTAAAAAAAACGCCAGAGCCAGGACAGAAGTTAAACTCCTATACAGTTGCAATGCCATTATGATTCCTTTCTTTTTATGATTCATACGTTTTTTTAAAAATTCGGGTGACATCTGAAAGGAAGTGACTGCATTTTGATTCTTATATAAAATATCACATACTGTGTTTTTAGCACACATTATATTGTTTTTTTAAAGACTTAAGCACAATATGGCGTGGCAAAAAATTTTAAATTAATTTTAACGAGAGCATTATGTAATAACTGAAAAGCATAGGGGAATAATTAGAACCTAAATTATATCAACAAACTGAATATATGATTATTGAATTTATAATGCAAGTTCTGTCACAAAAAAAAGGAACCCGACGGATTTCAAATCAAAAGCGTTGTTATCCGTTTATCCTCAAAACATCATTTTTACCCAGGCCAAAATAACAAGATCTTGTGCCTGTGGCCCCTGGAATACACATGGGCATTTATGGAGAAGATTAAAACAAATCATTTTGGTTAAATAGTTGAAAATTGTGGGACATTATCATCAGATTATGGTATAATACCCAATTAAACTAAAAGGAATTCTGTTGCTTGATGATCCGATAATCCAATTTTGTTATATTCATATCTGGCAGATGAAGGATATCAAAGTATCCCCCATAAAAATTAAGAAACCACTTGGAATCAATATGTCATTTGAAGAACTTGGCCTTCGGGTCGAACTGCTTAAAGCCGTTAAAACCAATGGCTACACCGCCCCCACCCCCATCCAGAGCCGGGTTATCCCGGCCATTATGCAGGGACGGGATGTCCTTGCCCGGGCCCAGACCGGAACAGGTAAAACCGATGCATTTGCTCTGCCACTGGTGCATATGCTAAGTCAAGAAAAAGGCACTGGCCGGCACCCCCGGGCACTGATATTGACCCCCACCCGGGAACTGGCCCTCCAGGTGGGGGACTGCCTCAAGGATTATGCCAGAAGGGTTTCTCTTCGGTGTTCGGTGGTGTACGGTGGGGTCAACATCAACCCTCAAATCCACCGCTTGAGGCGGGGCATAGATATTCTTGTGGCCACCCCGGGTCGTCTTCTGGATCTGGCCTCCCACAGGGATCTGAACCTTTCCCTGATAGAATTTCTGGTATTTGACGAGGCCGACAGAATGCTGGATCTGGGCTTTAGTGGGGAAATATCCGAAATCCTTGAGCTTATGCCAACCCACCGCCAGACCATGTTATTTTCTGCCACCTATACCCAGGAGATCCGACAACTTGCCGATGAAATGCTCAATAATCCTCAAAACATCGAGGAGACACCAAACATTAAAGCCGCAGCATCCATTGCTCAGAAGGTTCATCTGGTGGAACAGAGCAATAAATGTCCCCTGTTGATTCATCTGATCACCAAGGGAAATTGGCCCCAGGTGCTTGTATTTACCCGGACAAAGCATGGGGCAAATAAGCTGACTGAAAAATTAATGGCAAAGGGGGTGAGTGCTGCGGCCCTCCATGGCAACATGAGCCAATCCCAACGCACACGAACCCTCAAGGAGTTCAAAAAAGGGGAGGTAAGAACCCTGGTGGCAACGGATGTGGCGGCAAGGGGGCTGGATATCAGTAATTTACCCCATGTGGTGAACTATGACATGCCCCGGGCCCCGGAGGATTATATCCATCGCATTGGTCGCACGGGTCGTGCCGGGGTAAGCGGTGTGGCTGTCTCTCTGGTCAATCATCATGAAAACGCCAGTTTAAAGGCCATTGAAAAGTTGCTGAAACAAAAAATCCCCAAAGAATCCATTGACGGCTACACCGTGGATGGTGCAGTTCCCCAATTTGTATTACTACGTCCCAAAAATCCCGCCAGTGAAAGAAAGGCTGACAAGGGGATAAAGGAGGTGGTGAGCAAAAGAAACGCTGCAAAGGCAGCTGCCAGCAAAACCACCAATTCCGATTCCGGCAAAAGTGGCGGGGATGTATCAAAATCACCATCTGGCAAAAAAGCGAAAAAATTTGAGAAAAAACTTTCCCGATCAGAAGCCCGTTCCCGCCCAATACCGAGAAAGGGAAGAAGCAGAGGGAAAAAATAACGTAGTGCATAGTCAAGACTAAGATTTAGGATTGTAAGTACCCATGCATATGTTTTTCGGTATTCCACAGAGATATACCGTTGATATTTATGGATTTTATTTTGAGGAATATATACTCGGGTACTTACATACCGCAGAGCATTACACAACGGCACCCTTGAAAATCGGCAATCCCTAAATTAAGTGATGACAATGCAGTAGTACACCTAATCATAAATTCCTCGGGGTTATTCGTGAAGCTAACCTTTGAATATCAGATGTGTTTCAGTTGCGTTATCCCCGATAGATTTAAGATTTTAAACCCAAAAAAACAGGCAATTTATTTGCACGGACTCCCCTCAGTTCTTGACCCTGGTTCTTAATTATGAGTATAAAGCCATTACAATGTACCGACGGATTAATTTGCCAAAAGATTCAAACAGGGGAGATTTTTCATGGAAAGGAGCTTAAACAACAACGGATTTTTATTTGATTTTATAGGCCCGCTGCTTGTATCGCTTGGGATGATCTGCCTGAGCTATGGTTTTTCAGCGGCCTCGTCAGACACTTATGACGTGATCTCCAAGGATGCTGTCTCCATAGAAGCGGCCATTCTCATGGCCCTTAAGACAAATCCAGACATCAGCATGGTGGCCCAAGGGGTGAAGATGGCAGAGGCTGACCTTAAAAAGACCGAGTCATTATTTTTGCCAAGACTCTCCGTTTACAGTGAATACTCAACAGGGGATGCACCCTCGGCATATCTTTTTAAAACCATTGATCAAAGAAATCTGCCATCTGACCTTAATTTCAATGGCCCAGGATCCTTTATAAATCTTGAAACCGGCGTTGTTGCAACCTGGAACATATACAGGGGCGGCGTTGATACCCTGAATGCAAAGATTGCCCAATCAGTGGTGTCTGACACCAGTGCAGGGCTTGAAGATACAAAAAACAAGATTGTGGCTTCGGTCATCCAGCTCTTTTTTTCCGTCTTAAAGGCAGAAGAATATGTCTCCATTACAGGCCAGTCTGTTGAAACGGTGGCGGAACAGCTGAGAATCATGGGAATCCGTTTTGAGGGGGGAGGGGTGTTAAAATCCGACCTTCTCTCCCTGCAGGTCAGGCTTGCCGAGGCAAAAAAAGACCTGGTTCAGGCAAAAAATCTATACACCACAACCCTGACGGCTTTTAACCGGGTTCTTGGAAAAACATTGGATGACAACCTTATCTTATCACGAACCTGTGAATGCCCTGTAACCTTTCCAAATACCTGTGAAAAAGCCATAATCCTTGCCATGGAAAAAAGACCTGAGATTATCCAGGCCAGGGAAAGGCTTAAAATGGCCCGGATGGCGCTTGAAAAAGCCGGGGCCGGCTATCTGCCTCGTATAGATTTAAATGCCAGGTATTACATTGATGACGAAGACCTGTCCTATGATATTAAAAATGATAATTATACGGCAGCTATAACAATGAACTGGGATGTATATACCGGCATGTCCACCAAGGCGGATCTGTCACGGGCCCGCCACGGTCTTAAAAGCGCCGAACACTATTATCGTAAGGTTGAGCTCGATATCGTTCAGGATGTCAGGAATGCCTATCTCAGCCTGGAGGATGCCGTGCAGCGTTTTGAAGTCTCAAAGAGCAGTGTGGCCCTGGCGGATGAATCCCTGAGCCTTGTCAAAAGCAGATATGAGGGTGGCTCTGCCCCGGTGACCCGTTATCTTGAGGCCGAGCTTGCAAGGAGCAGGGCGAGCATGAACAAAACAGCGGCCTTTTATGATCAGAAGATTGCCTTGAGTGGTATCGGAAGATCCCTTGGGATGCTTTCACAGATTTGGTCAAAGAGTGAGAAACAGGAGAATTAAAAATGGGCTTTACACATAGGGCTTCACACAATAATTTGCGAATATGGATTTCAAGGATCGCAATAAGTGTTCTTTTTTCCACCTTCTTGGGAATGACACCATTATGGGCCGGGGATACGCCTGACCCAACGCCTGAATATCCTGAAGACGGGGGTGTCCAAGCCATACTTACCAATGTAACCGAGACCTATACCGCCGTTGGAACCGTAAAGCCAAGGAGTGAGATGATAATCGAGTCCCAGGTGGGCGCCCAGGTTGAAAATGTACATGTTCAGGCAGGGGACAGTGTCCAAAAGGGAGATATTCTGATAACCTTGGATAACCGCCAGCCCGCCTCCCGTCTGGATAGGGCAAGACAGGCACTGCACCAGGCCCGGGCAGGAAAGCAGGAGGCAATACAGGGAGTCAGGGCCGCTGAAGCCGCCTATAACGAGGCTAAATTACACTATGAGCGAATTAAAAAATATTACAGCTCCCAGGCGGCGACCAAACAAGAACTTGAAAATGCAGAATCAGGATACCTCCAGGCAAAGGCGGGGCTGAACCGCTCAAAAGATGCCATGACCGGGGCTGAAGCTGGTATCCGCCAGGCCATGGAGGTAGTATCCGAGGCCACGGTGGGCCTGGGATTCACACGGATCACTGCGACGGCTCCGGGTGAGGTGATCAAGCGCATGGTGGAGCCTGGGGATCTGGCCTTGCCTGGCAAGCCGCTGATTTCCCTTAGAACCGAAGATGGATTCAGAATCGAAGCCCATGTGCGCGAAGGACTCATCGGAAAGGTCACTATCGGAATGCACTTGAAGGCCGAGGTTGTCACCCTTGAAGAGACCTGCGATGCCGTCGTGGAGGAGATCGTTCCCTATGCGGATCCATCCACCCGGACCTTTCTGGTCAAGGCGGCCCTGCCGTTAATCAATGGCCTGTATCCTGGCATGTATGGAAAGCTTCTCATACCGGAGTCGGAACAGGAGGTGGTCATGGTTCCTTATAACACGGTCATTCGAACCGGCCAGCTTGAACTTCTAAGGGTCAGGCAGGGTGAAACATGGCAGCTTAGATATGTTAAGACAGGGAAACGCTCCGGTGACATGATTGAGATTCTCTCTGGACTTAAGGGCAATGAAGAGATCAAAGCAGGGAGACTTAACCAGCCATGAATGATGTCACAGAACATAACGGAAAAAAAAATGAGGAAAGGGGATTCTTTTCCAAGATTGTCGAAAAGTTTTTAGACGGCAAACTGTCGGTCATGCTGATCATCATCTCCCTGTGCCTTGGCGGGGCCGCACTCATGGTGACTCCCAAGGAAGAAGAACCCCAGATTGTGGTTCCCATGGCCGATGTGTTCATATCTGCCCCAGGCGCCAGCCCGGAGGAGATCGAGCAGCTTGTGGCAACTCCCCTGGAACGTTATCTGTGGCAAATCGATGGCGTGGAGTATGTTTACTCCATGTCCAAAAAAGACATGGCCCTTGTCACGGTAAGGTTTTTTGTGGGGGAAGACCGTGAAGATTCCCTGATCAAACTCCATAATCGAATCTCCATGAACCTGGATCAAGCAACCCCCATTGTAAAGGGATGGGTGATAAAACCGGTGGAGATCGATGATGTTTCCATCGTCAACATTACCCTGTTTTCGGATACACAAAGCGATTATGTGCTGAGGCGTGTGGGCGAAGAGGTGCTTGCACGCCTAAGCCAGGTGAAAAACATATCCAAAACAACCATCCACGGGGGACGGGAGCGGGAAGTGAGGGTAAATCTCCTGCCCGAGAAAATGAAGGCTTTTAATATCTCCTTTATGGAAGTACAGCAAGCACTCCAGGGCGCGGATGCTTCCCTTACGGCCGGAGCCTTTTCACGCAGGGATATCTCCTACACGGTTTCGACCAGTGCGTTTTTGACCCATACCGATGAAATCAGAGCCCTTGTGGTGGGGGGAAGCGAAGGCAGGCCGGTATATTTAAGGGATATTGCAAGGGTGGAAGACACCCCTGAGGAGGCAGATACCTATTCCAGGATTCTATTTTCCGACGACTATGCCCGGGAACTGCCCGGTGTTGACCCGAAAAAAAAATACGCATCAATAACCCTTGCCATTTCCAAGAAAAAAGGCACCAACGCGGTAACGGTGGCCCAAAATGTCATTGATGCCTTTCAGGCCCTTGAAGCCGATCTGATTCCCCAGGGAATTCATTGGGAAATCACGCGAAATTATGGGGCCACCGCCCAGGAAAAGGTGGGAGGGCTTTTGAGCTCCCTTCTCTTTGCCGTGGCATCGGTGGTGGTGCTTCTTGCCTTTACCCTGGGATGGAAGGAGGCCCTCATCGTTGCCGTGGCCGTTCCCATCAGCTTTTCCCTGGCCCTTTTCGTAAATTATCTGTTCGGGTACACCATAAACAGGGTCACCCTGTTTGCCTTGATTCTCTCCCTTGGGCTTGTGGTGGATGATCCCATCACCAATGTTGAAAACATTCAACGTCACATTGTAAATGGAGTGCTTGACCCTTTTAACGCCACCTTAAAAGCCGTGGATGAGGTGATGCCGCCGGTTATCATGTCCACCCTGGCCATCATTGCCTGCTTTTTACCCCTGTTCTTCATCACAGGCATGATGGGTCCCTACATGGCCCCCATGGCCGCCAATGTGCCCTTGACCGTGTCATTTTCAACCCTGTGCGCTTTGACCATCGTGCCCTGGCTGTCCCACGCTCTTTTGAAATCATCGTCTCCCTATGTACAGCCCCTTGACATGCCCTCTGCCGGGCCAGGAGGGGACAAGGCTTCAAACATAACGGCTCAAGCACAGTCCGAGCCCGCTTCCCAGCCCCCTGTGAAGGAGGACCATCAAGGCAACTCAGCGCTTAATGATGACGGTGTGGATCAGGCCCAGAAACCACCCCAGAAAAGAATCACTGGAACCCGGCTGTTTAAAATATACAGAGCCGTTGTGGAGCCCTTCTTGAACTCAGGATTCAAGCGATTTCTTCTCTTTTCCGGGGTGTTTGTTCTGCTGCTCATCTCCTGCGCCCTTGCTGTGTTTCGTATGGTGCCGTTAAAACTTCTGCCCTTTGATAACAAGAATGAATTCCAGATTGTCATAGACATGCCCGAGGGAACCACCCTTGAGGCCACAGATGCCGTTGTTCAGAATTTTGAAGAGTATCTAAGGAAGGTCAAGGAGGTTACATCCATTGTCTCCTTTACCGGTGAATCTTCTCCCATGGATTTCAACGGCATGGTGAGGCACTATTATCTGCGCAAGGGCAGTCATTTTGCCGATATCCGGGTCAATCTTCTGTCAAAAGAGGAGCGGGATCAGCAGAGTCATGGCATTTTGCTTAGACTGAGAAAAGAGTTGAAATCCATTGCCATGGAAAACGGCGCTTCCATCAGCCTGGTGGAGGTGCCTCCAGGGCCGCCGGTACTATCCACCATTGTGGGGGAAATCTATGGCACCCTTGATCTGCCCCATCAGAAACTAACGGAATCTGCTGCACATCTGAAAAATATCATGGCCCAGGAACCCTTTGTAGTTGACATTGACGACATGACAGAATCCGATCATGAACGGATTGAGTTTGTAATCGACAAAGAAAAAGCCGCCATGCACGGCATTGATACCCGTACCATTACATCCACGCTTCATGGGGTGTTGACC